>Ga0208244_100211_pt1 | contig 73425 bp, 77 predicted proteins | sample SubbioCR12Aug_5A_FD_184828 | JGI IMG/M metagenome (GOLD analysis project Ga0208244, IMG submission 184828) | Serpentinite rock and fluid subsurface biosphere microbial communities from McLaughlin Reserve, California, USA - CR12Aug_5A (SPAdes) | ecosystem: Environmental > Terrestrial > Deep... | reverse complement strand
CCCCAGCCGGTCCTTGACCGCATCGGCATGTCCGCGCCAGCTTTTTGCGCGGCGGGTTTGGATCAGCTGACTCGGCAGGCTGAGGTCGGCGCCGACGCTGATCCAGGTGTCGGGCGCCAGCGCGGTGGACAGGGCGTCCAGTAGCGCAGCGCTGCGGTAGGGTGTTTCGATGAAGAGCTGGGTGGCGCGGTCGCGGCGCGCGGATTTTTCCAGCTCGCGGATGGCCTGGCTGCGCTCGGGTTCCTTGGCGGGCAGATAGCCGTGGAAGGCGAAGCGCTGGCCGCCCAGGCCCGAGGCCATCAGTGCCAGCAGAATCGACGACGGGCCGATCAGCGGCACCACCGGAATGTTCTCGCGGTGCGCGGCCAGGACCAGCGCCGCGCCGGGGTCGGCGACGGCGGGGCAGCCTGCTTCGGACAACAGACCGACATCGTGACCGGCCTTGAGCGGCGCCAGCAGCGCCGGAATGGCTGCGGCCGGGGTGTGTTCGTTGAGTTCCTCGATCTGCAGCGCCTGGAGCGGCTGCGGATGGCCCATCGCCTTCAGGTGCGCGCGCGCGGTCTTGGCGCGTTCGACGACGAAGTGTTCGAGCCGGCGCGCGACAGCGAGGGTGTCGGGCGGCAGGCAGGCATCCGGGCTGACCGGACCCAGCGGCACCGGAAGCAGGTAGAGGGTGGCCACCTTAAATTACATCGAGTGCCATGTCAGCACGTCGACGCCTTCGTTCATCAGCATTTCGGTCAGCGCCATCAGCGGCAGGCCGATCAGCGCAGTGGGGTCACGACTATCCATGCGTTCCATCAAGGCAATGCCGAGCGATTCGCTCTTGGCCGAGCCGGCGCAGTCGTAGGGGTGTTCTTTTTCGAGATAGGCGGTGATCTGCGCGTCGCTGAGGCTGCGGATGTGCACCTCGGTCGGCACATCGCGCGTCTGCAGGCGGCCGCTGCGACTGTTGAGCAGCGTCAGCGCGGTATGAAACACCATGGTCTTGCCCTGCATTTTCTTCAGCTGTGCAAAGGCGTTGTCGAAATTGCCGGGCTTGCCGAGTTGTTCGCTATCGAGCATCAGCACCTGGTCGGAGCCGATGATCAGCGCATCGGGATGGGTCGCTGCGGCGGCCTGCGCCTTCAACACCGACAGACGCAGCGCGGTGGTCGAGGGGAGTTCGCCCGGAAGCGGCGTTTCGTCGACATCGGGCGACAGGATTTCGAACGGCAGATGCAGGCGCGACAGCAGTTCGCGCCGGTAGCGCGAGGTGGAGGCAAGGACTAATTTCATTCCGGCTGGATCTCGACCAGCGCCATGTCGGGCGTCACCGCGTCGCCCTTCTTGGCGAAGATGCTGATGACGACGCCGGCAATCGGCGCCTGCACTTCGTTCTCCATTTTCATCGCCTCGATCACCAGGATGCCGTCGCCGGCCTTGACCTGTTGGCCGATGCTGACCAGCACGTCGACGATGGTGCCGGGCATGGCGGCGGTGACGTGTCCGGGGTGGCTGGCGCGCGGCTTCTGGCCGGGCGCGGAAGCCGCCGCAGCGGCTTTGCGCGGTGCGCTGTCACCGCCGGTTTCGATGGCGACCTCGTTCAGCGGTTCGACCAGGACTTCTTCGGTGACGCCGTCGATCGCCACGAAATACGGTCGCTGGTTGGCATCGCTGCGGCCGCTGCCCGACAGCTTGATGTGATAGGTCTCGCCGTGCAGCGTGATCTTGAATTCGTCGGCGGCGTAGCGCGGTGCGCTTTCTTCCTGGGACGTGCCTGGCGGCAGCAGTTGCTCGGGTTTGAGGCTGCCGGCGGCGCGCTCCTGCAGCCAGACCTTGCCGATTTCGGGGAACATGGCGTAGGTCAGCACGTCCTCGTCGGACTTGGCGATGCCTTCGATTTCACCGCGCAGCTTGTCGAGTTCGTCGGCGATCAGGTCGGCCGGCCGGCAGGTGGTGACCTCGAGATCGCCGATGGCCATCTTGCGCACTTCCTCGTTGATGTGGCCGGGTGCCTTGCCGTAGCGGCCCTGCAGGTAGAGCTTCACTTCGTTGGTGATCGACTTGTAGCGCGCGCCCGTGAGCACGTTGAGCGCGGCCTGGGTGCCGACGATCTGCGAGGTGGGAGTGACCAGCGGCGGATAGCCGAGGTCTTCGCGCACGCGCGGGATTTCCTCCAGCACGGCGTCCATGCTGTCGAGCGCGCCTTGCTCCTTCAACTGGTTGGCTAGATTGGAAATCATCCCGCCCGGCACCTGGTTGATCAGCACGCGCGTGTCGGTGCCGGTGAAGGCCGACTCGTACTGCCAGTATTTCTTGCGCACCTCCTTGAAATAGGCCGAGATTTCCTCGATCAGCGGCAGCGAAAGCCCGGTGTCGTAAGCGGTGCCGGCGAGTGCGGCGACCAGGCTCTGCGTGGTGGGGTGGCTGGCGCCTTCGGCGAACGCGCCGACGCAGGTGTCGATGATGGTCGCGCCGGCTTCCACCGCTTTCAGGTGCGTCATGTGCGACAGCCCGGAGGTGGCATGGCTGTGGGTGTGGATCGGCAGGTGCGTCGCCTCGCGGATCGCGCACACCAGGTCGTACGCGGTGTAGGGTGTCAGCAGCCCCGCCATGTCCTTGATCGCAATAGTGTCGCAGCCCATTTCGGCCAGGCCGCGGGCGAGCGCGACGAAATGCGGGATGTCGTGCACCGGGCTGGTGGTGTAGCAGACCGTACCTTCGGCATGCTTGCCGGCGGCTTTTACCGCCTCGATCGACACGCGCAGGTTGCGCAGGTCGTTCATCGCGTCGAACACGCGGAACACGTCGACGCCGTTGTCGGCGGATTTCTGCACGAAGGCGCGCACCACGTCGTCGGAATAATTGCGATAGCCGAGCAGGTTCTGCCCGCGCAGCAGCATCTGGATGCGCGTGTTGGGCAGCGCCTTTCTGAGTTGGCGCAGGCGCTCCCACGGGTCTTCACGCAAAAAACGCACGCAGGCGTCGAAGGTGGCGCCGCCCCAGGCTTCCAGCGACCAGAAACCGACCGCGTCGAGCTTGCTGCAGATCGGCAGCATGTCTTCGGTGCGCATGCGGGTGGCGATGAGCGACTGGTGGCCGTCGCGCAGGACGAGATCGGTAATGTGTACTTTGGCCATATTTACAAACCCTGGTGTGCGGCAATGGCGGCGGCGATGGCGGCTGCAATCACCTCCGGCGGTTTCTTTTCAGTGTACTGGGTGAGTTCCGGGTGCTCGTCCACGAAGCTGGTATTGAAGCGCCCGCTGCGGAATTCGGGATTCTTGAGGATTTCCTGGTAATAGGGAATCGTCGTCTTCACGCCGTACACCAGCATGTCTGACAGGGCGCGGCGGCCGCGCTCGACCGCGGATTCCCAGGTCAGGTTCCACACCGTGAGCTTGGCGCACATGGAGTCGAAGTAGGGCGGAATCACGTAGTCGGTGTAGATCGCGGCGTCGACGCGCACCCCGGGGCCGCCCGGCGAGTAGTAGCGGGTGATGCGGCCGAGGCTGGGCAGGAATTCATTCTTCGGATCTTCGGCGTTGACGCGGAATTCGATGGCGTAGCCGCGGTGCTTGATGTCTTCCTGCTTGTATTGCAGCGGCTGGCCGTCGGCGATGCGGATCTGCTCCTGCACGATGTCGACGCCGGTGATGGTTTCGGTGATGGGATGCTCGACCTGCAGGCGGGTGTTCATCTCCATGAAATAGAACTGGTTGTCCTGGTCGAGCAGGAACTCCACAGTGCCGGCGTTGACGTAGCCCACCGACTTGGCGGCGCGCACCGCCAGCTTGCCGATGTATTGCCGCTGCGCTTCGGTGAGCTGCGGGCTGGGCGCGATCTCGATCAGCTTCTGGTTGCGGCGCTGAATCGAACAGTCGCGCTCAAACAGATGGATGACGTTGCCCTGGGTGTCGCCGAGGATCTGCACCTCGATGTGCTTGGGGCGCACCACGCATTTCTCGACGAAGACCTCGGGCTTGCCGAAGGCCTTGCTGGCTTCCGACACCACGCGGTCGTAGTTCTTCAGCAGCTCTTCCTCGCTGTCGCAGCGGCGGATGCCGCGGCCGCCGCCGCCGTTGGTAGCTTTCAGCATCACCGGATAGCCGATCTTGTTGGCCAGCGATCGCGCTTCCTCGACGTTTTCCAGGTTGTGGTCCGACCCCGGCACCACCGGAATGCCGGCGGCAATCATGGCGTTGCGGGCCTGGATCTTGTCGCCCATGCGGCGGATCACGTCGGGTGAGGGGCCGATGAAGCGGATGCCGCGGCGCGCGCAAATGGCCGCGAGGTCGGGGTTTTCCGAAAGGAATCCGTAGCCCGGGTGCAGCGCGTCGCAGCCGGAGGCGGCCGCCAGATTGACCAGTGTGTGGGCGTTCAGATAGCCCAGAATCGGGTCCTTGCCGATGTGGTAGGCCTCGTCGGCTTTCTTGACGTGGAGCGCATGGCGGTCGGCGTCGGTGTAAATGGCGACCGACTTGATGCCCAGTTCGGCGCAGGCGCGTACGATACGGACGGCGATCTCGCCCCGGTTGGCGACCAGTATCTTCTTAATCATGGTCACCGTTTCTTTGACAAAAATAACGCGAAATCATATCATTGCTGGCTAATGTTTAACCGGGTGTGTCATGTCTGAGTCCGCCATGCTTGCGCCAGTTGAGGTCGATCCATGGCGTTTTTGCAGGGATTCGCAGTCGTGGGAGACCCGGTCGGAAGTGGCTGCGTTTCCGCGTCTTGCCCATGAATTTACGCAAGGCACGCTGTTCTGTCGAGTCGTTGGGCGCGTAGATCAGCGGGGTAGCTTGTCCCTGCAACTGGCAGTGAGCGGCGAGGTGCAGCTGACCTGCCAGCGTTGCCTGGGCAGCATGCCGTACAAGGTTGATGTCGAACGCACGCTGTATCTGGCGCGCAACGAGGCCGAGATGGAACGGCTGGACGCGCTGCCCGACAGTGACGCCATCCAGGCAGGCGAGACCTTGAGTCTTGTCGATCTGGTCGAGGATGAAGTGTTGTTGAGCCTGCCGCTGTCAGCAATGCACGCGGAAGGTGAATGCCCCGTCTGAGGGGCGAGGTAGTTTATTTGGCGCCAAGGTATTGGGCGCCGCGATTTTTAAGGAGCAGGAAATGGCAGTTCAGCAGAACAAAAAATCCCCGTCGAAGCGCGGCATGCACCGCTCGCACGACTTTCTGACCAACCCCGCGCTGGCCGTCGAGCCGACCACGGGCGAAGCGCATCTGCGCCACCATATCAGCCCCAACGGCTTTTATCGTGGCCGCAAGGTCGTCAAGGCCAAAGGCGAATAATTTCCTGACGCGCCACGTATTCGGGCGCGTTCAACTCAGCCAACGATTCCGGCTGTATGCGAAATATCACAGTCGCCATTGATGTCATGGGGGGCGATCACGGCCCCCATGTCACGGTTCCGGCGGCAATTCGTTGTCTTGCGCGTTATCCCGACCTGAATGTGATTCTGGTCGGGCCGCAGGATATCGTCGCCGCCGAACTCAAGGCGCGTCGCGCCCAACCCGGTCCGCGTCTCATCGTGCGCCACGCCAGTCAGGTCGTGGCCATGGACGAGGCGCCTGCGCTGGCGATGCGCGGCAAAAAAGACTCCTCCATGCGTGTCGCCATCGACCTCGTCAAGTCCGGCGAGGCCGATGCCTGCGTGTCGGCCGGCAATACCGGTGCCCTGATGGCCACCGCGCGCTTCGTCCTGAAGACCCTGCCCGGGATCGACCGCCCCGCAATTGCCGCGGTGATGCCGACGATCAAGGGGCACGTGCTGGTGCTCGACATGGGAGCCAACGTCGACTGCACCGCCGAGCACCTGCTGCAGTTCGGCATCATGGGCGCGATGCTGGTGTCGGCGGTGGACCACAAGCCGAACCCCAGCGTGGGCCTGCTGAACATCGGCGAGGAAGACATCAAGGGCAACGAAGTGGTGAAGCAGGCCGCCGAACGGCTGCGCGACAGCCACCTCAATTTCTACGGCAACGTCGAAGGCAACGACATTTTCCTCGGCACCACCGACGTGGTGGTGTGCGACGGCTTTGTCGGCAACGTCATGCTGAAAGCGTCCGAAGGCCTGGCCAAGATGATCGCCACCACGCTGCGCGACGAGTTCAAGCGCAACTGGCTGACCCGCATCGCGGGCCTGATCGCCATGCCTGTGCTGAAGGCCTTCAAGCGGCGGCTCGACCCGCGCCGCTACAACGGCGCCACGCTGCTGGGCTTGAAGGGCGTGGTGGTGAAGAGCCATGGTTCGGCCGACCGCTACTCGTTCGAGCACGCCATCGAAACCGCCAGCGACGAAGTCCGCAACAACGTGCTGAAGCGCATCACCGACCAGATCCAACTTATTCAACGGGTGGCCGCTTGACCTATTCCCGCATTCTCGGCACCGGCAGCTATTTGCCGGCCCGCATCCTTACCAATGCCGATCTCGAAAAACTGGTCGACACGAACGATCAATGGATCGTCGACCGCACCGGCATCCGCGAGCGCCATATTGCCGCCGAGGGCGAACTCACCAGCGATCTCGCGACCCAGGCGGCGCGTGCTGCGCTCGAGGTAGCCGGCCTTGCGATCGACGACATCGACCTGCTGCTGGTCGCGACCACCACGCCTGATCTGGTGTTTCCCAGCACCGCCTGCATCGTGCAGTCCAAGCTCGGCATGACCAACGGAAAGCCGGCGTTCGACCTGCAGGCGGTGTGCAGCGGTTTCGTTTATGCCATGAGCGTCGCCGACCAGTTCATCAAGACCGGCGCGGCGAGGCATGTGCTGGTGATCGGCGCCGAAACCCTGTCGCGCATCACCGACTGGAACGACCGCGGCAACTGCATCCTGTGGGGTGATGGCGCGGGCGCCGTGGTGCTGGGCGCATCCGACGAACCCGGCATCATCGCCACCCACATCCACGCCGACGGCCGCCACAAGGAGCTGCTGCGCACCACCACCGGCACCTCGACCGGTCAGCACGAACCGGCGCTGATGCGGATGGAAGGCAATGCGGTATTCAAGATGGCAGTTAACACCCTCGACCGCATCGTCGACGAGACGCTGGAAGCCAATGGCTTGCAGAAGTCCGACATCGACTGGCTGGTGCCGCACCAGGCCAATATCCGCATCATTTCCGCCACGGCGAAAAAGCTCGGCATGAGCATGGACAACGTCGTCACCACCGTCGCGGAGCACGGCAACACCTCTGCCGCCTCGGTGCCGCTGGCCTTCGACGTGGCGGTGCGCGACGGCCGCATCCAGCGCGGCCAGACGGTGCTGATGGAAGCCTTCGGCGGCGGTTTCACCTGGGGCTCGGCGCTGCTCAAGTACTAAGGAATGAATTCTATGAAACTGGCTTTTATCTTCCCGGGGCAGGGCTCGCAATCGGTCGGCATGATGCAGGGCTGGGCTGATCGCGCCGAAGTGCGCGCCACCTTTGCCGAGGCCTCTGACGCGCTGGGTCAGGATCTGTGGGCGCTGGTGACCGAAGGCCCGGCCGACCTGCTCAATCAGACCGTGAACACCCAGCCCGCCATGCTGGCAGCCGACATCGCCGCTTGGCGCGTGTGGCAGGCGGCGGGCGGCACGACGCCGGCTTTGCTGGCCGGGCACAGCCTCGGCGAATATGCCGCGCTGGTGGCCGCGGGTGCTTTGAATTTTGCTGATGCGATCAAGCTGGTGCGCTTCCGTGCCGAGGCGATGCAGGCCGCCGTGCCCGAAGGCGTCGGCGCCATGGCGGCGATTCTGGGGCTGGACGACGACGCGGTGCGCGCGGTGTGCAGCGAGGCGGCCGCGGGCGAAGTGGTCGAGGCGGTGAACCTCAATTCGCCCGGCCAGGTGGTGATCGCCGGCAACAAGGCGGCGGTGGAGCGTGCCATGCTGCTGGCGAAAGAAAAAGGCGCCAAGCGCGCGCTGCCGCTGCCGGTGTCCGTACCCTCGCATTCCTCGTTGATGCTGCCGGCCGCCGAAAAGCTGCTGGCGCACCTGCAGGGCGTGGCAATTTCAGCGCCGGCGATTCCCGTGCTGCACAACACCGATGTGCACAGCCATGCCGATGCCGACGCGATCCGTGTCGCGCTGGCGAAGCAGTTGCACACGCCGGTGCGCTGGGTCGAGACGGTGCAGGCGCTGAAGGCCGCCGGCATCGAACGTGTGATCGAATGCGGCCCTGGCAAGGTGCTGGCGGGCCTCGCCAAGCGCATCGACGACAGTCTGCCGGCGCTGGCGCTGGTGGATGAAGCCAGCCTCACGGCAGCACTGAACAACTGACAGGAGACACCATGCTGCAAGGACAAATCGCTTTAGTCACCGGTGCTAGCCGCGGAATCGGCCAGGCCATCGCGCTCGCGCTCGGCCAGGCCGGCGCCACCGTGATCGGCACTGCCACCAGCGATAAGGGTGCACAGGCGATTAGTGATTACCTCACCGCGGCCAACATCAAGGGCAGCGGCATGAAGCTCAACGTCACCGACGCGGCCGAGGTCGACGTGGTGATCGCGGCGATCGAAAAGGATTTCGGCACCATCGGCATTCTGGTCAACAACGCCGGCATCACCCGCGACAACCTCTTGATGCGGATGAAGGACGAAGAGTGGGACGACATCCTGGCGACCAACCTGACCTCGGTGTTTCGTCTGTCGCGCGCCGTGCTGCGCGCGATGATGAAGGCGCGCAGCGGACGCATTATTTCCATCGCCTCGGTAGTCGGCGCGATGGGCAACGCCGGGCAGACCAACTACAGCGCGGCCAAGGCCGGCATCATGGGCTTCACCAAGTCGCTCGCGCGCGAAGTCGGCAGCCGCAACATCACCGTCAACTGCGTCGCGCCGGGCTTCATCGACACCGACATGACGCGCGCGCTGCCGGATGCGCAGCGGCAAGCGCTGCTGGCGCACATCCCGCTGGGGCGCCTGGGTGCGGTCGAAGACATCGCGCAGGCGGTGGTCTTCCTGGCATCCCCGGCAGCCGGCTACATTTCGGGCACCACCCTGCATGTCAACGGCGGCATGTATATGGCGTGATTCGCCCCAAATTTTGGTAAAATCGCCCGGCTTCAATTTTCGTGGCTTCAATTTTGTTGAAGCCTTATTTCAAGAGAGGATCAGTAATGGATAACGTACAGCGTGTAATTAAAGTCGTCGCCGAGCAATTGGGCGTCAACGAGGCAGACATCAAGAACGAGTCTTCCTTCGTCGGCGATCTCGGCGCTGACTCGCTCGATACGGTTGAGCTGGTGATGGCGCTGGAAGAAGAGTTCGGTTGCGAAATCCCCGACGAAGACGCAGAAAAGATCACCACCGTTCAGCAGGCGATCGACTACGTCAACAGCCATTCGAGCTGATCGTTGGATGTCCCGGCCTGATCGGGGTCGAGCCTGCGCGGAGACGGTTGGCCGCCAAGCTTCGATCCGTTGGGCCACCCCGCTGAGCGCTGTCTAAATTTCCCTGATTCGGCACCTGCAGCGCCCGCAACGGAACGGAGGATGCGATTCCTCCCGCCCCTTTCGCCTCTGGCGTGCCGGATCAATCAAGAAGGACTGACTTTTGTCCAAACGTCGCGTCGTCGTCACCGGCCTGGGGATCGTCTCTCCGGTCGGCAATACCATCCCCGAAGCCTGGGACAACCTCGTTGCGGGTCGCACCGGGATTGCCCGGATTACCCGTTTTGACCCCACGCCCTTCGCATCCCACATGGCAGGCGAGGTCAAGGGCTTCGACGTGGATCAATACCTCAACCCGAAAGAAGCGCGCCGCATGGATACCTTTATCCAGTTCGGCATGGCCGCTGGCATTCAGGCCATTCGCGATTCGGGCATCGAGGTTACCGAAGCCAATGCCGAGCGCATCGGCATCAATATCGGCTCTGGAATCGGCGGCTTGCCGCTGATCGAGGACACCCATTCCCTGTTGATGGAATCGGGCCCGCGGAAGATTTCTCCCTTCTTCATTCCGGGCTCCATCATCAACATGATTTCCGGCAACCTTTCGATCCTGTACGGGATCAAGGGCCCCAACCTGGCGGTCGTGACCGCCTGCACCACCGGCTTGCACGCCATCGGTCTGTCGGCGCGCATGATTGCCTACGGCGACGCCGATGTGATGGTCGCGGGCGGCGCCGAGTGCGCGACGTGCCAGCTGGGCGTGGGCGGCTTCGCCGCTGCGCGCGCCTTGTCCACCCGCAACGACGATCCGGCCACCGCCAGCCGTCCGTGGGACAAGGATCGCGACGGCTTCGTGCTGGGCGAGGGCGCAGGCGTGCTGGTGCTCGAGGAATACGAGCACGCCCGTGCCCGTGGCGCAAAGATCTACGCCGAAGTCGCCGGCTTCGGCATGAGCGGCGATGCCTACCACATGACGGCGCCAAGCACCGACGGCCCCCGGCGCTCGATGGTGAACGCGATGCGCGATGCCGGCGTGAATCCGGATCAGGTGAACTATATCAACGCGCATGGCACCTCGACGCCGCTGGGCGACAAGAACGAGACCGATGCGATCAAGCTCGCGCTGGGCGACGCGGCCTACAAGACCGTGGTCAACTCGACCAAGTCGATGACCGGCCACCTGCTCGGCGGTGCCGGAGGTGTCGAGTCGGTGTTCAGCGTGCTGGCGGTGCATCATCAGGTTTCGCCGCCCACCATCAACATCTTCTCGCAAGACCCGGAATGCGACCTCGATTACTGCGCCAACACCGCGCGTGAAATGAACATCGACTATGCACTGAAGAACAACTTCGGGTTTGGCGGCACCAACGGTTCGCTGGTTTTCAAGCGCGCCTGACCTTCGCGGTGGATCGCCCCATCGCCCCCGTCCCATCCAGCCCTCCAGAAACCCGGGAATGGCCGCTGCCGCCCAGGCAGTCGCGGCCCGACCTGGTCGGGCTGCAGGCGTCCCATCCGCAGCGTTACCCCGGCCTTTTTTTAAGCAGCGGCGATGCCGGCTGGGACGTGCTGTTCGCTTTTCCCCAGGAGATCGTAAGGATCACGGCCGCCGAAGGTCTGGCCGGATTGCAGGCGCATCCGGCGATGCAATTGCAGCCGGTTTCTTCGCCAGCCGAGCATGACCTGCCCTTCAGCGGCGGCTGGCTGTGTGCGCTGGCGTACGAACTGGGCGGCCTGTTCGAACCCAGCGTGGGCCAGCCGGCCGATCCGGACTACCCGCTGGCCTGGCTGGCGCGTATTCCCGCGGCCATCCTGTTCGATCGCGCCAACGGTCGCTGCGTGCTGATGGCCGAAGCCGGACAAACAACATTGCTCGACCGCCTGCAGCGTGATCTGGAAGCCGCGCATCTGCCCGTGGCGCCTTTGCCTGCCGTGCAGCGCCTGCAGGAAGACGCGCCCGCCGCGTTTCTCGCTGGGGTGGCGTGCATCCAGGACTACATCCGTGCGGGTGACGTATTTCAGGTCAATCTTTCGCGCGGCTGGCAGGCTGAATTCGCCGCGCCGGTGCAGCCGGCGTCCCTGCTCGCACCGTTGATGCAGCGCAATCCGGCGCCGTTTTCCGCGCTCTTGCAATGGGACGACTGGGCGATCGTGAGTTCGTCGCCCGAGCGGCTGGTGTGGCTCGACCGTGGCGGCATGCTGGAAACCCGGCCGATTGCCGGCACCCATCCGCGCAGCGAGGATGCGGCGGAGGATGCCGCGCTGCGCGCGCGGCTGCAGGCGCATCCGAAGGAGCGCGCCGAGCACGTCATGCTGGTCGATCTGGAGCGCAACGACCTCGGTCGCGTGTGCGAGCCGGGCAGCGTCAAAGTCGACGCGCTGATGGAAATCACCAGCTATCGCCACGTGCATCACATCGAATCCACCGTCCGCGGCCAGCTTCGCGCGGGCGTGTGCGTCTTCGATGCCTTGCGGGCGGTGTTTCCTGGCGGCACCATCACCGGCTGTCCCAAGGTGCGCACCATGCAGATCATTCGCGAACTCGAGCAGACGCCGCGCCGCAGCTACACCGGCAGCGTCGGCTACATCAACCGCGACGGCAGCTTCGATTTCAACATCCTCATCCGCAGTTTTCTGCTGCGCGGACGCGAACTGAGTTTCCGTGCCGGCGCCGGCATCGTCGCCGACTCGGTGGCCGAGCGCGAACTCGACGAAACCCGGGCCAAGGCGCGCGGCCTGCTGCGCGCGCTGGACAGCGCATGATGCGGGTCAACGGACAACAGGCCGACGGCGTCGACGCGCGCGACCGCGGCTTGGCCTATGGCGACGGTGTGTTTCGCACGCTTCGCACGGAGGCCGGTGCGCCGCTGTGGTGGCGCGACCACTTCGCCAAACTGGCGGCCGACAGCGCGGCGCTGGGACTGGAATGCCCGAACGAAACCCTGCTGCTAAGCGAGGTGAACCAGGTCGCCCTGACTGGAGCCGGCGTGGTGAAAATTATCCTCACCCGCGGGGTCGGTGCGCGCGGCTACGCCCCGACCCCGGGCCAGGCATGCACGCGCATCGTGATGGCCACGCCGTTGCCGCCGCATGCCCAGCCCGGCGCAACGGATGACATCCATGCGCGCTGGTGCAGCCTCAGGCTGGCGCGGCAGCCGCGGCTGGCAGGGATCAAGCATCTGAACCGGCTGGAGAATGTGCTGGCGCGTGCAGAATGGGACGATCCGACGATCGGCGAAGGACTGCTGCGCGACGACAGCGGCGCGGTGATCAGCGGCGTGATGAGCAACCTGTTCTGGGTCCGCGATGGCGAACTGTTCACCCCGGACCTGAGTGCGTGCGGCGTGGCGGGCGTCGCCCGGGCGCGCCTGCTGCGCGCCGCCGCGCGCCGCGGCCTGGTTGTCCATGTCGGCCGCCAACTGCCAGACGCTATACTCGCTGCGGATGAAGTGATGCTCTGCAACAGCCTGATCGGCGTGCGCCGGGTGGTCCGGCTCGATGACCGGGTCTGGACGGCGGCGGGATGGACCGAAACCTTGAAAACAGCCTTGTATGAAGACTTTGATTAAGCGCCTGCTCGTGCTCGCGATCCTGACTGTGGCGGCGGCGGCCGGCGGCTTGGCCTGGTATGGCAACCATCCGCTGAGCATCGAGCCGCTGCCGAAAACCGTCAGCGTGACGCCGGGTACCCATTTGCGCAGTCTTGCCACGATGCTCGAACGCGAAGGCGTGGTCGGCAATGCGCAGGTGTTCTGGCTGCTCGGGCGCGTGACCGGCAAGGGCAGGGTGCTCAAGGCCGGCGTCTATACGATCGACCAGCCGCTCACTCCGCTGGCGCTGTACGCCAGGATCGAGCGCGGCGACGTCTCGCTGGCGGCAGTGCAGTTCATCGAGGGCTGGAACTGGCGCGAGGTCCGTGCGGCGCTCGCCGCGCAGCCGCAGTTGAAGCACGACAGTGCCGGCCTGAGCGAAGCCGAACTGCTGCAGGCGATCGGGGCGGAAGAGCGCCATATCGAGGGTCTGCTGTTTCCCGACACCTATTTTTTCGCGCCACATTCGTCCGACCTCAACGTGCTGCGCCGTGCCTATCGCCTGCAGCGCGACAAGCTCATGGCGGCCTGGGAAACCCGCGCGCCGGGGCTGCCCTACAAAACGCCCTACGAGGCGCTCGTCATGGCGTCGATCGTGGAAAAGGAAACCGGCGCGGCCTTCGAGCGCCCGGAGATCGCAGGCGTGTTCGTCAACCGCCTGAGAATCGGCATGCGACTGCAAACCGATCCCACCGTGATCTACGGGCTGGGCGAGCGCTTCGACGGCAACCTGCGCCGCGTCGACCTGCAGACCGACACGCCCTATAACACCTACACCCGCGGTGGGCTGCCGCCGACGCCGATCGCCATGCCCAGCGAGGCGGCGATCCAGGCGGCGCTCAATCCGGCGCAGACCCGGGCGCTGTATTTCGTGTCGCGCAACGACGGCACTCATGTGTTTTCCAGCAATCTCGACGCGCACAACCGCGCCGTGAACCGTTACCAGCGAAATCAGCGATGACCCCCGGAAAATTCATCACCCTCGAAGGCGTCGACGGCGCCGGCAAGAGCACCCACCTGGGATTCGTCGCCGACTGGCTGCGCCGGCAAGGCCGCGAAGTCATCGTCACCCGCGAGCCCGGCGGCACGCCGTTGGGCGAGACCCTGCGCGAGCTGCTGCTGCATCAGTCGATGGATCCCGACACCGAACTGCTGCTGATGTTCGCCGCGCGCCAGGAACACCTGGCCGGCCTGATTCTGCCGGCGCTGGCGCGCGGCGCCTGGGTGCTGTCCGACCGCTTCACCGACGCCAGCTATGCCTACCAGTGCGGCGGCCGCGGCATCGCCGCCGAGCGCATCGCCGCGCTGGAAGCCTGGGTGCAGCGCGGTTTTCAGCCCGACCTGACGCTGCTGTTCGACGTGCCGCCGGAGGTGGCGGAAGCGCGCCGCTCCGCTGCGCGCGTGGCCGACCGCTTCGAGCGCGAGGCCGACAGCTTTTTCAGCCGCGTGCGCAACGCCTATCTCGAGCGCGCGCAGGCTGAGCCCGAACGCATCCGGGTGCTGGACGCGCGCCACAGCATCGATCAGTTGCAGGCCGAAATCGGCCAGCTGCTGCAGGAACTGGCGTGAGCGCACCCTATCCCTGGCTGGAAGCGTCCTGGCAGCGCCTGCTGGCCACCCGGGCGCGGCCGGCGCAGGCGCTGCTGCTGGCCGGGCCGCGCGGGGTGGGCAAGGGCGCACTGGCGCAGGCGTGGGCGCAGGCCCTGCTGTGTGAAGCACCGCTGCCCGAGGGGGCGGCGTGCGGTGTCTGCGCGGCCTGCCACTGGTTCGAAACCGGTACCCATCCGGACTTTCGCCGGGTCACCCTGCAGGAAAAAACCACCAAGGACGGCGAAGTCCGGATGGCCACCGCCATCGAGGTCGAGCAGGCCCGCGAGGCGGTTGATTTCGTCCAGTTGTCCACCTACCGGGCGGGCTTCCGGGTGGTGCTGGTCAACCCGGCGGACAGCCTCAACCTGGCCGCCGCCAACGCCCTGTTAAAGGTGCTGGAGGAACCGCCGTTAAATACAGTGTTCATACTGGTTTCAGACCAGCCGCGGCGCTTGTTGCCGACGATACGCAGCCGCTGCACGCGGCTGGATATCGGCCTGCCGCCGCTCGAAGCGGCGGCTGAGTGGCTTGCCGCGCAGCAGGTGGACGATGCGGCGACGCTGCTGGCCTTGTCGGGCGGCGCCCCGCTCGATGCGCTGAGCTGGATCGAAGGCAGCGAGCTGGATGAGCGCCGCAGCGTGCTGGATGGCCTGGCGCGCCCCGAGCAGCTCGACCCGGTGAGCCTGGGCGACAGCTGGAAAGCGATCCGGCCGCAAACCTGGCATCGCGTGGCGTACAAGTGGCTGGGCGATCTGCTGGCGGTGAAGTTGCAGGGCAGCGTGCAGTTCAACCGCGATTATGCCGAGGCGCTGGCGCGACTGGGCAAGCGGGCCGATCTGGCGAAGCTGCTGGCGCTGGCGAGAACGCATGCGAACGAAGGCAGGACGCTGGCCCATCCGCTCAACCGGACGTTGCAGATGGAAGCCTGGCTGATTCGATATCGGCACTTATTTGATTGAAGAGAGTGGACCATGAGCGCAGCACCCAATGAAACTACCGGGCAGGTTCGTCCCGGCGTGCTTTCCCTGTCGATCAAGGAAAAATCCGCCCTGTTTGCCGCCTACATGCCGTTCATCAAGGGCGGCGGACTGTTCATTCCCACCAACAAGAGCTACAAGATGGGTGAGGAAGTCTTCATGCTGCTGACGCTGATGGACGACCCCGCCAAGCTGCCGGTGTCGGGTAAGGTGGTATGGCTGACGCCCGCCGGCGCGCATGGCGGGCGCACCCAAGGGGTCGGTGTGCAGTTTGCCTTCAATGAAAGCGGCAAGCTCGCGCAAAACAAGATTGAAGGTTTGCTCGGCGGTTCGTTAAAATCGGTGCGTCCCACTCACACCATGTAGGCTGCACCGCCCTGCGGTGCGCCGGCATTTTGACGAAGTCGCGTTAACGCGCGAACGCACCGCATGTATATCGATTCCCACTGCCACATCAATTTCCCCGATCTCGCCGAAAAGCTGCCCGAGGTGTTCGACCTCATGGCAGCCAACCAGGTGAGCCACGCGCTGTGCATCAGCGTCGAACTGGAAAAATTCCCTGAAATCCGGGCGCTCGCCGAAGCGCACCCCAACGTCTACGCCTCGGTCGGTGTGCATCCCGATCACGAGGACTGCACCGAGCCGACGGTGGAACGGCTGGTCGCGCTGGCCGATCATCCCAAGGTGGTCGCGATCGGCGAGACCGGGCTGGACTATTTCCGCCTGACCGGCGACCTCGAATGGCAGCGCGAACGCTTCCGCACCCATATCCGCGCAGCGCGTGAATGCAAAAAACCGCTGGTGATCCACACCCGTTCCGCGGCCGACGACACCCTGCGTCTGATGCGCGAGGAGCGGGCGGGTGAGGCGGGCGGCGTGATGCACTGTTTCACCGAAAGCCTGGCGGTGGCGGAAGCTGCGATCGAGCTTGGGTTCTATATTTCGTTTTCCGGCATCGTCACCTTCAAGAACGCGAAGGACCTGCGCGAAGTCGCGGCGGCCATCCCGCTCGAGCGCATGCTGATCGAGACTGACTCGCCTTACCTGGCACCGGTGCCGCATCGCGGGCAGACCAATCAGCCGGGGTTCGTGATGCACGTGGCGGAAGAAATTGCCCGCGTGCGCGGCATTTCGGTGGAAACGGTGGGCGAGGCGACCACGCAGAACTTCTTTCGGCTGTTTGCCGCGGCCACACCTTGAACCGCGGCGCTGGAGAGCCGATGGTCGCCTAGGCTTGGCTGAGCCCTTTTAGGCTTAACTGTGCAGCGGCGTAGTGTGAGAGCGATTCCGGGCGATGCAGGAAGTAGCCCTGGCCGTAATCCACGCCAATTTCCTTGAGTGCCCGCAATGTGGCCTCATCCTCTATGAACTCTGCCACACATCCGATATTCAGAGTTTTTGCGATCTGGGTGATGGCGATCACGATGGAATGGTCGTGTTCGTCATGCACCATGTTGCGGACAAAACTGCCATCGATTTTCAGATAGTCCACCGGCAGCATTTTGAGATAACCGAAGGAACTGAGGCCGCTGCCAAAATCATCCAGCGCGAACTGGCAGCCCATTTTCTTCAGCTCGGTCATGAAGCGCGCTGCGTTTGAAATGTTCCGAATGGCGGCAGTTTCGGTGATTTCAAAGGTGAGCAGGCTGGGCCTGACACCGCTGCGCAGGATTTCCCGCTTGACGAAGTCGAGCAATTCCTCTTGCCCCAGCGACTGCCCGGAAAGGTTGATGGCGTAAGAAACCATGTCCATCTGGGCACCGTTCTGTGCGATGCACTGCAGTGCTGTCCGGATCACCCAGCGATCGATGTCCGGCATGTGGCGGAAGCGTTCAGCGGCGGGAATCAGTCGTCCCGGCATGATCAGCGTATCGTCGTCTTCCATCATGCGAACCAGCAGTTCGCAGCGGGGGCCTTCTCCGCGGCTCGGATCGAGCGGCGAGATTTTCTGGAAGTGCAGGACAAACCGGTCATTTTCCAGGGCGCGGGGAATGCGCATCGACCATTGCATTTCCATGTGGCGGCGTGCCTGCTCTACATCGTCCAGGTTGGAAACGTGGATCTGGTTGCGTCCCTTGTCCTTGGCTACAAAGCAGGCAATGTCCGCGTTACTGAAGACATCCGCGACCGTCGCGGTGTCCTGCCGAATCTGCACCACGCCGATGCTAATGCCCACCTCGAAAGTCTGTCCTTCCCACGCAAACCGGTAATTGTGAACACGGTTGCGGATATCTTCTGCCAGTGCGCGGGCCTCGTTGACGGGAATGTGGCGCATCAGGACGCCGAATTCATCGCCACCCAGGCGGGCGACCGTGTCCGTATCGTTGACCCGGTGCCGAATCATCGTGGCGAGCTCTGTCAATAATTGGTCGCCTGCAAGATGCCCACAGGTGTCGTTGACGACCTTGAACTGGTCGAGGTCCATGTAGCAGAAGGCATGGTTGGTGCCGTTCGCCTTGGAATCCTGCAGGATTTCCTCGACCTGCCGCTCGAATTCGCGGCGGTTGATCAGCCCGGTCAAGGCGTCGTGGGTGGCCTGGAAGGCCAGCTTGCGTGAGATTTCCCGGGCTTCCGTCACATCATGGAACACCAGAACGGTGCCGATGGTCTTGCCGTCTTTGCCGCGGATCGGTGCGGCGGTTTCCTCAACCGCGTAGGCGCGGCCGTGGGTGCCGACCAGTTGGGCGCGGTTGATGCCGCTGACCACGGTGTTCTCGGCCAGGCAAAGCCGCACCGGATTGGCCAGCGGACTGCCGGTCGTCTGGTCCTGCACCCGGTAGACGGTCTCGATGGGATTGCCGGCACCCTCCGCCAGCGTGCAGCCGGTCAGCGTTTCGGCAACCGGGTTCAGGTAGCGCACGCGGCCCTGGGTGTCGGTGGTGATGACGCCGTCGCCGATGGAATGCAGCGTCACCTCGGCGCGTTCCTTTTCTTCGTGCAGCGCATGTTCCGACTGTCGCAGCGCGGCGATCCGGGTACGGATCGCTTCGGTCATGGCATTGAAGTTGCGGGCGAGCATGCCGATTTCGTCACGGCTGGACACCGGAATGTTCAGATCGTAATCACCGCTGCTGATTTTCAGGGTGGCGGCCAGTAGCGATTTGATATGCCGGGTCAACAGATAGCCGGCGATGCCCAGGGCGAGCAGGGTGAACAGGATCTCGGCGCCGGCTATCAGCAGGCTCTGGCGGAGAATGCTTTCCCGCGATGCCACAAAGGACCCCATCGACAGGCCGTACTGGGCGTAGCCGATGGTCTCGCCCCCCAGCGTCAGGGGAATGGCGGTGTCGTACACCAGGTCGCTCAGGCTTTGCTCGATGTTCTGATCAACCGCGGGCAGGTTGGCCGGGTCGACCTTGCCAGCCTGCGCATACAGGCTTTTCTTGTCGTCGAGGACGACGATGTAGTCCAGCTCGGCGGCCTGACTGTGGACCAACTGCTGCAGGATTTCCTTGACCGAGGCGTGGTCGCGCTCGAACAGGCGTGCACCCACGGACGCATTAAGCAGGGGGCTGACGGTTTGTAGCCGAGCCTCGGTCCGGTTCTCCATGACCTCGGTCATCAGGCGCAGGCTGTTGGCGATCAGGAGTCCCAGCATCGTCACTTCGATGACGATGCTGACGATGACCAGCCGTGTGCGGATCGACTGGAAGAAAGGGGTCTTGTTCGAGGTCAAGGCTTGGCCGGCTTGAGGAATATCTGGATATAGGGGTCAAGCCCTTTCATGGTCCGGTCGTCGACGGGTTGAAAGTTTTCGAGGCCGTTGGTCTCGAAGTAGGCCTCGTTGCCTGGCGTCTTGTGGAAATCGAGCAGCAGCTTTCGAATGGTTTCGGCGTCCTGCGCAGACACTCTGGGATGGGCCATGAGCAGGAAGCCCGGCGCTTCGGCCGTTGTTGCGAACAACTGGAGCTGCTCTTTCTGTTTTTCGTCCAGCACATGCCACAGCAGCTTGCCTGTCACCGAGGCATCTGCCTCGCCGCGCACGGGCGCGTGTATGGCATTGTTGTGGGTGCGCGTTTCAACAATCGTCACCGTTTCGCCGGGTACCAGGCCTTTTTCCCGCAGCGACTGCTCCGCCATTTGATAAATGATCGAGACCTTCTGCGCGATCATCACCTTTTTGCCCTTCAGGTCTTCGATTTTTTGAATACCCGAATCCTTGCGCGCAAGAAAAAAGCCCTGAACCGTATGGCTGGTCTGGGCAAGGCGCCTGTAACCATCGCGTGTTTCTGCGAGGCGGCCAAGATGGGGGCCAGTGAAAAGAATGTCGTACTGGCCGTCGCGGGTGCGATCGACGAAAGTCATGAAGTCGGGCGCGGTCACCAGCGTCACGGGTCGCTGCAGGGTCTTTGCCAGATAATCCTTGAGTGGGGCGTGAAACTGCGCCAACTGGACCGGCGTCACATAGGGGAATACACCCAGGACAAGCGGGGTTTTCTCGTCGGCGTGTGCAGTACCCGTACCCAGCAGTAGAGCCAAGGCAAGGGAGCACGTGCGCATCCAGTGAGTCATTTTTAGCACCTCCTATGGGTGGCTGCGTCAGGACGATTGTTTGCCGTGCGTCCGGATGGTGGCCTTGTATTCAGTTTTGGCATGAAAAGCACCTAATACGTATTACGGCACAACCCATGACTTCTTAAATAGGGGTGCTTGCTTGGGCGGCCAGCCGGTTGAGCACCTGCGCCGCGGCGCGCAGGCCGAAGGCGGCGGTGACGCACACCGACGAGCCGAAGCCGGCGCAGTTGAGTCCGTGCAGATGGGCGTCCTCCGGGCGCTCGAAGCAGGCGCCGCCCTCCGCCGTCGGGTAGCTCAGGGGCTCGGTGGAATGCACACAGTCGACGCCGAACTTCTTGCCCGGCTCGCGCGGAAAGCCGTGGTCGCGGCGCAGACGCGCACGCACCTTGGACAGCAGGGGATCCTCGGTGGTGCGGGCGAGGTCGGTCAACTGAACCCGACCGGGGTCGGTTTGCCCACCGGCGGCACCGACGCACACCAGGCGAAGCTTGTGGCGACGGCAATGGACGATCAGACCGACCTTGGCGCGGGCGCTATCGATGGCATCCACCACGTAATCGAAGTCGCCCGCCAGCAAGTCGGCGACGTTCTCGGCGGTCAGGAATTCCTCCACCCCGGTCACCCGACACCGCGGATTGATGGCGGCGATGCGCTCGGTCATGGCCTGGATTTTCGATTTGCCGAGTTCAGGCGTCAGCGCATGCACCTGGCGGTTGATGTTGGATTCGGCCAGGTGGTCGGGGTCGATCAGGGTCAGCCGGCCGATGGCCGTGCGCGCCAGCGCTTCGGCGGTCCAGGCGCCGACGCCGCCGATGCCGATGACGCAGACGTGTGCCTGCTGGAAGCGCTCGAAGGCCGCCGTGCCGTAAAGCCGGCGTACGCCGCCGAAGCGCCGCTCGAAGTCGATTGCGTGCTCGTCGTGAAAAAGCTCGGTCATGGACGATTGCGGCGCGGCCGGTTGGCCGCGACGGGGTCGGGAAGCGGGGCAAACATGGGGCGCATCATACCGTGTCCGGCTGCGAGCGCAGGAATGAAAACGGCGAACCCGGGACCGGGTTCGCCGCTACGGCCAGCCGGGGTTTCCCGGCTGGAGGGCTTACAGGCTGGCGGTTTCGAGTTCGAACTGGATCGACTGGATGCCGGCGCGGGCGCAGGCTTCATCCTGTGCGCCGGTGGCGGCACCCGAGACGCCGACCGCGCCGATGATGTTGCCGGCGGCCTCGATCGGGATGCCGCCTGCAGAGAACACCAGGCCATCGACCTTGCCCACCGAGAACGGCTGGGTGAAGCGGTTTTCCATGGTCGAGGTGGCGGCGTTGAAATTGACTGCGGTATTGGCCTTTTGCTGGCTGATCTCCAGGGTGATTCTCGGCGCCAGGGTGTCGCGCATCACCACCATGGCATCACCGCTGCGATCGACCACGGTCACGCCGATCTGGATCCCTTCCTTGCGGCAGGCGTCCAGCGTTGCGCGGGCGATTTTTTCCGAGGCTTCGACGGTGAGACGGGGAATCTTGACGATGACTGGCAGGTCTGCGGCGATCACGGGGAAGCTGGGAATTGCGACGACAGCGGCGAGACTGGCCGCGATCAGGAAAGGCTTACGCATATTTTTCTCCTCTGGTGTTCGGTTGATGTAACAAAGGGACCGCTCTTGCTTCAACAAATCGTTTCAGGGGCCAGCCCCTGAAGCTTACTACCCGAAAAAGGCTTTGACCTTATCCATGAAGGACTGCGCGCGCGGATTATTGTTCCGCCCCGGGCTCAACGATTCGAATTCGCGCAGCAATTCGCGCTGGCGCTCGGACAGGTTCACCGGCGTCTCGATCTGCATGTGGCACAAGAGGTCGCCGGGCGCATTGCTGCGCACGCCCTTGATGCCCTTGCCGCGCAGGCGGAATACCTTGCCCGACTGTGTTTCCGGCGGGATCTTGATTTTGGCATGGCCTTCCAGCGTGGGGATGTCGACCTCGCCGCCGAGCGCGGCCGTGGCAAAGCTGATCGGCATTTCGCAATGCAGGTCGTTGCCGTCGCGCTTGAATACCGGGTGGTCCTTGAGGTGGATCACCACATAGAGATCGCCCGACGGGCCGCCGTTGACCCCGGCTTCGCCTTCGCCGCCGAGGCGGATGCGGTCGCCGCTGTCGACGCCAGCCGGAATCTTCACCGACAGCGTTTTGTGCTTCTTCACGCGGCCTTCGCCATGGCAGGCCGTGCAGGGATCGGTCACCATCTTGCCGGTGCCGCCGCATCGCGGGCAGGTCTGCTGCACCGAGAAGAAGCCCTGCTGGATGCGCACCTGACCGTGGCCGCCGCAGGTGGTGCAAGTAGTCGGCTGCGTGCCGGGCTTGGCGCCGCTGCCGTGGCAGGTGCCGCATTCCTCCAGCGTCGGGATGCGGATCTTGGTTTCGGTGCCGCGTGCGGCTTCTTCCAGGCCGATTTCCAGGTTGTAGCGCAGGTCGGCGCCGCGATAGACGCGATCGCGACGATTGCCGCCACCGCCGAAAATGTCGCCAAAAATGTCCGAGAAGGCATCGCCGAATCCGCCGCCCCCACCGCCCCCCATGCCGGCCTGGTGGTCGACCCCGGCGTGGCCGAACTGGTCGTAGGTCGTGCGCTTGTCCGGGTCGGACAGGATTTCGTAGGCCAGCTTGGCTTCCTTGAATTTCTCCTCCGCGCCCTTGTCGTCCGGGTTGCGGTCAGGATGGTGCTTCATGGCCAGCTTGCGGTAGGCCTTCTTGATGTCTTCGTCCGAGGCGTTCTTGGCGACGCCGAGGACTTCGTAGTAGTCGCGTTTTGACATGGGGTGATCAGTAAAGGGGGAAGGGTAATGGGGGAAGGGTGAAAGGAAAAAGGGAGGCCGGTTTTACCCTTCTCCCTTGAGCGCCGCAGGCGCCGTCCCTTTACCCTTCACAGACTTACTTGTCCTTCACCTCTTCAAACTCGGCGTCGACCACGTTGTCGTCCGCTGCCTGGCTGCTGCCGGCGTCCGCCGTCGCACCCGGCTGGGCCTGGGCCTGCTCGGTCTTGTACATCTCCTCCGCAAGCTTGTGGCTGGCGGTGGCGAGCGCCTGGGTCTTGGCCTCGATGGTGTCCTTGTCGCCCTCGCGCACGGCGTCCTCGCATTCCTTCAGCGCGGTTTCGATCGCGGCCTTTTCATCGGCCGACACCTTGTCGCCGTAGTCGGCGAGCGACTTCTTCACCGAGTGGATCATGCCGTCGGCGGCGTTGCGCGCGGTCGCCAGTTCCACCGCCTTGTGGTCTTCGGCGGCATTGGCTTCGGCGTCCTTCACCATGCGCTGGATTTCCTCCTCGCTCAGACCAGAGCTGGCCTGGATGCGGATGGTGTTCTCCTTGCCGGTGGCCTTGTCCTTGGCCGACACGTGCAGGATGCCGTTGGCGTCGATGTCGAAGGTGACCTCGATCTGCGGCATGCCGCGCGGTGCCGGCGGGATGTCGGACAAGTTGAACTGGCCCAGGCTCTTGTTGCCCGAGGCCACTTCACGCTCGCCTTGCAGCACGTGCACCGTCACCGCGCTCTGGTTGTCATCGGCGGTCGAGAACACTTGCGAAGCCTTGGTCGGGATGGTGGTGTTCTTCGGGATCAGCTTGGTCATCACGCCGCCCAGGGTTTCGATGCCCAGACTCAAGGGCGTCACGTCGAGCAGCAGCACGTCCTTGACTTCGCCCTTCAGCACGCCGCCCTGGATCGCGGCACCGACGGCCACGGCTTCATCCGGGTTGACGTCGCGGCGCGGATCCTTGCCGAAGAAGTCCTTCACCGCGTCCATCACCTTGGGCATGCGGGTCTGGCCGCCGACCAGGATGACGTCGTCGATCTGCGAAGTGGTCAGCCCGGCATCCTTCAGCGCCATCTTGCACGGAGCGATGGTGCGGCTGATCAGGTCTTCCACCAGCGCCTCGAACTTGGCGCGGGTGATCTTCACCGCCAGGTGCTTGGGACCGGAGGCATCCGCCGTGATGTAGGGCAGGTTGACTTCGGTCTGCTGGCTCGAGGACAACTCGATCTTGGCCTTTTCCGCGGCTTCCTTCAGGCGCTGCAGGGCGAGCACGTCTTTCTTCAGGTCGACGCCCTGTTCCTTCTTGAATTCTTCCGCGATGTAGTCGATCAGGCGCTGGTCGAAGTCCTCGCCGCCCAAAAAGGTGTCGCCGTTGGTGGAGAGCACTTCGAACTGGTGCTCGCCGTCCATCTCGGCAATTTCGATAATCGAGATGTCGAAGGTGCCGCCGCCGAGGTCATACACGGCAATCTTGCGGTCGCCTTCCTTCTTGTCCATGCCGAAGGCGAGCGCAGCCGCGGTCGGCTCGTTGATGATGCGCTTGACTTCCAGACCCGCGATGCGGCCGGCGTCCTTGGTGGCCTGGCGCTGGCTGTCATTGAAGTAGGCCGGCACGGTGATGACGGCTTCCGTCACTTCCTCGCCCAGGTAGTCCTCGGCGGTTTTCTTCATCTTGCGCAGGGTCTCGGCAGACACCTGCTGCGCCGCCATTTTCTGGCCGCGCACTTCGACCCAGGCGTCGCCGTTGTCGGCCTTGACGATCTTGTAGGGCATTAGGCCGATGTCCTTCTGCACTTCCTTCTCTTCGAAGCGGCGGCCGATCAGGCGCTTCACCGCATACAGCGTGTTCTTCGGGTTGGTGACCGCCTGGCGCTTGGCCGGCGCGCCGACCAGGATCTCGCCGTCTTCGGTGTAGGCGACGATGGACGGCGTAGTGCGCGCGCCCTCGGCGTTCTCGATCACTTTCGGCGTGCCGTTTTCCATCACCGCCACGCAGGAGTTGGTGGTACCCAGGTCAATGCCAATAATGCGTCCCATGATGCGTTCCTTCTAAAAAGTTTGGATTGAGTCGAATGTGGGGGAAGTTGGACCTAATTCAAGGCCGGCCTTCGGCAAAACAGTGCGCTCAGGCTCGGCCGCGGTATCTTTCGCGGCTCAGCCGCCGGGGCCCTTGGCTACCATCACCAGCGCCGGCCGCAGCGTGCGCTCGTTGAGGCGATAGCCTTTTTGCAGCACCGTCACCACCGTGTTGGCCGGCTGGTCGGACTCGACCACCTGGATCGCCTGGTGCTGGTGCGGGTCGAATTTCTCGCCCAGCGGGGCGATGTCGACGAGGTTGAACTTGCCGAAGGCAGCGGTCAGCTGCTTCAAGGTCAGTTCGACGCCGTCCTTCATGTTTTCCACGCTGGGCGACTCGGCCGCCAGCGCCGCTTCCAGGCTGTCCTTTACCGCCAGCAGTTCGCTGGCGAAGTTTTCCACCGCAAACTTGCGCGCCTTGTCGACATCTTCCGCCGCGCGGCGGCGCATGTTCTCGGTCTCCGCCTTGGCGCGCAGCCAGGCGTCGTGATGCTCGGCCGCCTGCAACTCGGCTGCCTTCAGCAGTTCTTCCGTGCTCGGCATGATTTCCTTGTCGTGGCTTTCAGTCGGGTGGGTGTCGGTTTTGAATTCGTCCTGCATGTGTGCTCCCAATTAATTCCCTCTGAAAACTGGGGGCAAAACCCGATGCTTCAAGAGGTCGAGGGCATTTTTTTCAGAATCCCGAAATTCCGGGCCCAAGGTACATTGCAATTTGCCGCGTGCAGGCGCTTCCGGTATGATGCGCCGCTCCCGGAGAGGTGGATGAGCGGTTTAAGTCGCACGCCTGGAAAGCGTGTTTAGGGTAATACCCTAACGCGGGTTCGAATCCCGCCCTCTCCGCCATACACAATTCGACCACGCTGAAATCATGCCGAAACATGCCTTCCACGGCAGGCTGTCCGTGGTCGTACCCGTCAAGAACGAGCAGGACAACGTCGAGCCTCTGGTGCGCGAAATCGCCGCGGCGCTGTCCGGCAACACCACGTTCGAAATCCTCTATGTCGACGACGGCAGCACCGATGCCACCCCGGAACACCTGCAGGCACTGAAAGCCGAATTCCCGATGCTGCGGGTAATCCGCCACCGCCAGTCATGCGGACAGAGCCGGGCGGTCAGCACCGGCGTGACCGCGGCGCGCTACGAATGGATCGCCACTCTCGACGGCGATGGCCAGAACGATCCCGCCGACATTCCCGCGCTGCTGGCCGAACTGGCCAACCCCGCGCAACCGGCCAACCTGGAATTGCTGGCGGGCTGGCGGGCCAGGCGCAACGACACTTTCGTGCGCCGCATTTCCTCGAAAGTCGCCAACGGCGTGCGTGCACGCATGCTGCGCGACAACACGCCCGACACCGGCTGCGGCCTCAAAGTCTTCGCCCGCGAGACCTTCCTGCAACTGCCTAACTTCGATCACATGCATCGCTTCCTGCCGGCGCTGGTGCTGCGCAATGGCGGCGCGGTGGTGTCGGTGCCGGTGCACCATCGTGCGCGTGAACGGGGCACCTCCAAATACGGCGTGCACAACCGGCTGTGGGTCGGCATCGTCGATCTGTTCGGCGTCGCCTGGCTGCAGCGGCGCGTGCGCCTGCCGCTGATCGAGCCCGACTCCGACCTGTAATGCGGGCGCGCATTATCCTCAAGGGCCTGGCGCTGATGCTGAGCTTGGCCTTGCTGGGCTATCTGTTCAATACCAGCGATCTCGGCGACAGCGTCAACGAGGCCTGGATCGATGCCAAGGTGCGCGGCCACGGTCTCAACGGCGCGTTGCTGTTTCTGCTGATGGGCGGACTGTTTACTGCGATCGGCCTGCCGCGCCAAATCATCGCCTTTCTCGCCGGCTATGCTTTCGCAGGCGTCTGGCTCGGCACGCTGCTCGGCGCGCTGGCCGCACTGCTGGGCTGTATGCTGACCTTTGCCTATGCGCGTTTCTTCGGCCGGGGCCTATTGCGTTCACGGCTGGGCGAGCGCGCCGGCCGCTTCGACCGCTTTGTGCGCACGCATCCCTTTGGCATGACGGTGCTGATCAGGTTGCTGCCCGCCGGCAGCAACCTGCTGACCAATCTGGCGGCGGGCATTTCCAGCATTCGTCCGGCGCATTTTTTTTCCGGCACCTTCCTCGGCTATTTGCCACAGACGCTGGTGTTCGCGCTGGTCGGCAGCGGCGTGCACATTGCACCCGCGGTGAAACTCGCGCTCGCCATCGGCCTGTTCCTGATCTCCGGCGCGCTGGGGGTATGGCTCTACCACCGGTACCGGCATGGGCAAAGCCTCGATGACAAGATTGACGAAGCACTCGATGAAACCGATATTTCGCACCATGACACCCCAAAACATTCCTGAGACCGGCGGGCGCGGCCTGTTGCTTCTGAGCCTGCTGCTGCTGGTCGTGCTGACCGCGGTGGCGCTGTGGGTGAGGCCGCTGACACCGATCGACGAAACGCGCTACGTCAGCGCGGCGTGGGAAATGTGGCTGCGCGGTGATTTTCTGGTGCCGTTCAAGAACGGTGAACCGTACAGCCACAAGCCGCCGTTCATGTTCTGGATGTTTCATGCCGGCTGGGCGCTGTTCGGCGTCAACGACGGGTGGCCGCGGCTGGTGATGCCGCTGTTTTCCGCCGGCGCACTGTTGCTGACCTTTCTGCTCGCCCGCCGCCTGTGGCCGCAGCACGCCGGCCTCGGCGGACAGGCCACGTTGATACTGGTCAGCGCGCTGTTGTGGATCGTTTTTTCCAGCATGGTCATGTTCGACGTGATGCTGGCGTTCTGGGTGCTGGTCGGCATGCACGGCGTGCTGGCTGCAAGCGACGGCAAGCGGCGCGGCTTCGTCATGCTGGGCGTTGCCATCGGCATGGGGGTGCTGACCAAGGGACCGGTCATCCTGCTGAACCTGCTGCCTGTTACGGTGCTGGCACTGTGGTGGAATCCGGGGCTCAGGTGGGGACGCTGGTTCGGTGGGGTGGGACTGGCGGTGCTGCTGGGCGCGGCAATTGCGCTGGCGTGGGCGATTCCGGCCGGATATGCCGGGGGCGAGGCCTATCGCAATGCGATTTTCTGGGGCCAGACCGCCGACCGCATGGTTGAGTCCTTTGCCCACCGGCGTCCGTTCTGGTGGTATCTGCCCTTGTTGCCGCTGCTGCTGTTTCCGTGGTTCGTCTGGCCGGGTTTCTGGAAGGCGCTGGCCCGTCACCGCAAAACCGGGCTGGATCGTGGCACGCGGTTTTGCCTGGCCTGGATGCTGCCGGTATTCGTCGCGTTTTCCTTCATCAGCGGCAAGCAGCCGCATTATCTGGTGCCGATGTTTCCGGCGTTTGCCCTGCTGACGGCACGCGTGCTGGCCGATCGGGCCGTCTTCCGGATTGGCTTGCCTGCCTTGCTGGCCGCGGCTTTGGGCGGCGCGCTGATGCTCGCGGCCAGCGGACAGATTGCCGCGCTGCGGGATGAAGTCGTGGCCCTGCCGCTGCTGTGGCCGGGTGCCTTGCTGGTGCTGTGGGCGCTGGCGGCCTGGATTCTGGGCCGGCGCGGCGTGCAGCCGGTCGTGAATCTGGCGCTGCTGGGGGTGGCGGTCCTGATCGTGCTGCAGTTCACCCTGATGCAGTCGCTCAGGCCGTTCTACGACATCAAGCCGATGGCGCTGGCGATCAAAGCGGTGCAGGACGAAGGCGACCGGGTTGCGAATGCCGCCAAGTATCACGCCCAGTATCAGTTTTTGGGGCGGCTGGAAGCGCCGCTGGACGAACTGCAGGGCAAGGAACTGGCCCCCTGGCTGGAAGCGCACCCCGATGGATATGTGGTGATGTATCTGAAAGACCGGCGAGCGCTCGAATCGATTCCCGCCCGCTATGGGCAGGGCTATCGGGGCGGAGCGGTGGTGCTGGTGGATGCGCCGACGGCGGCCGGTTTGCTGGCCGCCCGCGGCGATTAGACGATCAGGCCTCGGCTTCGCGTGGCGGCAGCACCACTTCGCGCGAGGGCGAGATGGTCGAAATAGCGTGCTTGAAGATCATCTGGGCCGCCTGATCCTGACCTTTCAGCAGGACCACGAACTGGTCGAAGGATTCGATTCGCCCCATCAACTTGATGCCGTTGACGAGAAACACCGACACCGGAATGCGCTCTTTGCGCAGGGTGTTGAGGAAAAGGTCTTGCAGTTGATTATGTTCTTTGGCCATGTTCGGCTCCCTATTATTGAATGATGGGAGGCAATTGCCCCCTAACAGTATTAGCTGATTATTCGATTTTTGCTCCGGCGCGCACGGCCGTGACCGCGTCGCGGACGCGCTGCTGCTGCAACTGCTTGACGATTTCGCCGCGCACCATGTCCAGCGGCGGAATCTGCGGCTGGCGCGTGTCGTCGAGACGGATCACGTGATAGCCGAACTGCGTCTTCACCGCCGTCTTGGTGAATTCGCCCTTTTTCAGGCTGGCCAGCGCGTCAGAAAACTCCGGCACGAACACGCGGCGGTCCGACCAGTCGAGCGCGCCGCCGTTCTTGGCCGAGCCCGGATCCTTGGAATGCTTTTTCGCCAGATCCTCGAATTTCACCTTCTTGCCGAGGTCGGCAATGATCTTCTTCGCTTCGGCTTCGGTGGGCACCAGAATGTGGCGCGCGAGGTATTCCGGCTCGGTGGCTTCGCCCTTGGCCTTTTCGTACAAGGTCTGGATTTCGGCGTCGCTGATCGGATGGGTTTTGACGTAGTCTTCCAGATAGGCCTTGGCGAGCAGGTCCTTGCGACGGATGTCGAGGCTGGCGGCCAGTCGTTCATCCTTGTCGAGGCCCTTGTCCACAGCCGCACGTGACAGCAATTCCAGATTGACCAGCGACTCGCGCACACGGGCGTCGAGTTGGCCGTTGCCGGGCTGGCCCTGGGCCATTTCGCGCTTGACCAGTTCGCCATACAGGGCGGGGATTTCCCTGCCGTTGACCACGGCCAGCGGCTTGCTGGCGTCGGCTGCGGGCGCGGCTTCGATCGGGGCAAGGGTTTGGGCCTGCGCCAGCGGCGTCAGGGCCAGCAGGATCAGGGTGGGAAGAAGAGCAACGCGCATTCGGTTTCCTTTCAGAGTTCTTCGGGGGTGAGGGCTGTGATGGACAGGGCGTGGATTTCGCGCTGCATGAGTTCGCCCATCGCTTCGTACACCAGCCGGTGGCGCGCGATCGTGGTGAGGTTGCGAAACCTGGGCGACACCAGCGTCAGGCGGAAATGCCCGCCGCCCGAGGCGGCGCCGGCATGGCCCTTGTGCTGGGCGCTTTCGTCTTCCAGCGTGCAGGCTTCGGGTTCGAGCGCGGCGAGGCGCTGGTGGATCAGATCGGCCGTGCTCATGCGGGAAAGACTTTCTTGAAAGGTTTGACGCTGACGCCGGCATAGACGCCGGCCGCGACATAGGGGTCGGCATCGGCCCACGCCTGCGCGTCGGCCAGGGTGTCGAACTCGGCCACGATCAGGCTGCCGGAAAAACCCGCGGCGCCGGGATCGTTGCTGTCGATGGCGGGAAACGGACCGGCCAGCAGCAGGCGACCGGCGTTTTGCAGCGCCTGCAGGCGCTCCAGGTGAGCGGGGCGGGCGGCCAGGCGCCGCTCGAGACTGTCGGGCACGTCCTGCCCGACGATGGCATAGAACATTATTCTTTATCTTCCTTTTCCAGATCGGCCTGATCCAGGTAGCGGGTCAGCATCATGCTCTGGCCGATGACAAACACCAACATCAGCCCCAGGCTGCCGAACAGCTTGAAATTGACCCAGGCATCTGTAGAGAAGTTGAAGGCGACAATCAGATTTGCAAGCCCCATGAATGCAAAAAATCCGCCCCAACTGGCATTCAACCGACTCCAGGCGATGTCCGGAAGTTCCATCTGCTTGCCCATCAGGCTGCGAATGACGTTGCGGCCGAGCATCGCGGCACCAAAAACGATGGCGGCAAAAATCCAGTACAGCACGGTCGGCTTCCATTTGATGAAGCTTTCGTCGTGTAGCCACAGGGTGGCGCCGCCGAACACGACGATGATGGCCAGGGTGACCCACAGCATGGTCTCGACCTTGTGGCCGCGCAGCTTGACCCAGCCGATCTGCCCGAAGCTGGCGACGATGGCGACCAGGGTGGCAAGGTAGATGCCGGGCTTTTCGCCCGCGGCGCCGGGTTGCGGCAGGCCGATATCGGCCATGAAAAGGCGGGTGGCTTCAGCGTTGGCGTCGCCGACTTTATAGGCGATGAAAAAGACGATGACCGGGAACAGATCGAACAGCAGTTTCTTCATGGGGCTTTATTGGTTTGGTTGGTGCCGCCCGGCTGTAATTCGGATGGCTGCTTATTTTGCTATGATTCCCCCTCCTGACCAAGCGCTTTTGGCGCGGGTCGTCCGATCCTGATCATCGATGCTCAATATCGATCTGCATTGCCATTCCAACGTTTCTGATGGGGTTCTGCCGCCCGCCGAAGTCGTCGCACGCGCGGCGGCCAACGGCGTGCATGCGCTCGCCCTGACCGACCATGACGACGTGGCCGGGATTCGCGCCGCGCAGGCGGCGGCCGATCAGGCCGGGCTGACGCTGATCCCCGGCGTCGAAATCTCGGTCACCTGGGGCGGGCAGACGGTGCACATCATCGGCCTGCGCATCGATCCGCAGCATCCCGAACTGGCCGCAGGTTTGAAAGACATTCGCCTGGGCCGCATCGAACGTGCGCGCCGCATGGGCGACGACCTGGCCCGATCCGGCATCGCCGGTGCCTACGCAGGCGCGTTCGACTATGCCGCCAACAAGGAGATGGTCGGGCGCACGCACTTTGCGCGCTGGCTGGTGGCGCAGGGCCACGCCGCTGACATGCGCAGCGCCTTCAAGCGTTTTCTCACCCGCGGCAATCCCGGCTACGTCGAGCACGAGTGGACCACGCTGGAAAACGCCGTCGGCTGGATCCGCGCCAGCGGTGGCATGGCGGTGATCGCGCACCCCGGCCGCTACGCCTTAAACGCGCGCGAACTGCATCTGCTGCTCGACGCCTTCCGCGCTCTGGGCGGCGAGGGCATCGAAGTCATCACCGGCAGCCATCACCCCTCCGAATACGGCAAGTTCGCCGACCTTGCGCGCGCCTTCGGCCTCAAGGCTTCGCGCGGCGCCGATTTCCACGCGCCGGGCGAGGGCATCGACATTGGCTGCCTGCCGGCGCTGCCGCATTACTGCCAGCCGGTGTGGCAGGGCTGGCCGGAACTGGCGGTCCATCTTTCTCCTTCCCTGGCCTGAGACCTTATGGCGCAATTCTTCAATATCCATGCCGACAATCCGCAACCGCGACTGATCCAGCAGGCGGTCGACGTCCTCAAGCGCGGCGGCGTCATCGTCTATCCCACCGACTCCTGCTACGCGCTGGGCTGCCACGTCGGCGACAAGGAAGCGGCGATGCGCCTGCTGTCGGTGCGCGGCCTCGACACCGGACACGACCTCACGCTGATCTGCAGCGACCTGTCCGAACTCGGCCGCTACGCCCAAGTGGACAACAGCCAGTTCCGCTTTCTGAAGGCGCATACCCCCGGCGCCTACACCTTCATCCTGCGCGGCACCCGCGAAGTGCCAAAGCGCCTGTTGCACAAGAAGCACGACACCATCGGCTTGCGGGTGCCGGATCACCCCATCGTGCAGGCGCTGCTGGCCGAACTGGGCGAGCCGATCCTGTCCTCCACGCTGCTGTTGTACGGCGAAGACGTGCCGCTGACCGAGCCGTGGGAGATCCGCGAACGGCTGGAACACCTGGTCGACCTGGTCATCGACGGCGGCGCCTGCGGCCTCACCCCCACCACCGTGGTCGACCTCACCACCGACACGCCCGTCGTGGTGCGCTACGGCAAGGGCGACACCTCGGATTTCGAGGTCTGATCCCGCATGGAGTTGTCGCTGATCCAGAAAATCGCCGTGTTCGCCTTGCCCGTGATTTTTGCCATCACCCTGCATGAAGCCGCGCACGGTTACGTCGCACGCTATTTCGGCGACATGACCGCCGCCGCGGCCGGGCGCATCACCGCCAATCCGATCAAGCACATCGACCTGGTCGGCACGATCCTGGTGCCGCTCTTGATCCTGGTTACGAGCAAGCTCTTGGGCGGCGGGGCGATCCTGTTCGGCTGGGCCAAGCCGGTGCCGGTCAACTTCGCCCAGCTGCGCCGTCCCAAGCAGGACATGCTGTGGGTGGCCGCCGCCGGCCCCGGCATGAACCTCGTCATGGCGGTGTTCTGGGCACTGATGATCCAGTTCGGCCACGCGCTCGGCAGCGGCTTCGCCAGCGCGCCGCTGATGCTGATGGGCGCCGCCGGCGTGTTCATCAACGTCATCCTGATGGCGCTCAATCTCATTCCCTTGCCGCCGCTCGACGGCGGCCGCATCGCGGTGAGCCTGCTGCCGATGAAACAGGCCATGCAGTTTTCCCGGCTCGAGCCCTATGGCCTGTTCATCCTGCTCGGCCTGCTGTTCACCGGCATTCTAGGCATCATCCTGTGGCCGCTCATCAGCCTGTTCATCGGCCTCATCGCGCTCGTCACCGGCCTCGAAGCCGCGCAACTGGTCGGCCTCATCCAGGTCGTGCTGTCCTGATCCTCATTCCAACATCCTGATCCCTGAGTCCTGACCTCTAACATGTATTCCGACCGCGTTCTCTCCGGTATGCGTCCCACCGGGCGCCTCCATCTCGGCCACTATCACGGCGTCCTTAAAAACTGGCTGCGCCTGCAGAACGAATACCAGTGCCTGTTCTTCGTCGCCGACTGGCACGCGCTCACCACGCACTACGACACCCCGCAGATGATCGAGGAAAACGTGCGCGACATGACCATCGACTGGCTTGCCGCCGGCGTCGATCCCGCGCAGGCCACGCTGTTCGTGCAGTCGCGCGTGATCGAGCACGCCGAGCTGCATCTGCTGCTGTCGATGATGACGCCGCTGGGCTGGCTGGAACGCGTGCCGACCTACAAGGACCAGCAGGAAAAGTTGAGCGAGAAGGATCTTTCCACCTACGGCTTCCTCGGCTATCCGTTGCTGCAGTCCGCCGACATCCTGATCTATCGTGCCAACCTCGTCCCGGTGGGCGAGGACCAGGTGCCGCACATCGAATTCACCCGTGAAATCTGCCGCCGCTTCAATCATCTGTATGGCCGCGAACCCGGCTTCGAGGACAAGGCGCGCGCCGCCGTCAAGAAGCTTGGCTCGAAGAAAGCGCGCGTGTACGAGGAATGCCGCACTGCGTACCAGGAAAAGGGCGACGACGAGGCGCTGGAATCCGCCAAGGCCTTGCTCAACGATGCACAGAACCTGTCAGTGAATGACCTCGAGCGCCTGTTCGGCTACCTGGAAGGCTCCGGCAAGATGATCCTCGCCGAGCCCGAGGCGCTGTTGACCGAAGCCTCCAAGATGCCCGGACTCGACGGCCAGAAAATGTCGAAGTCCTACAACAACACGATTGCCTTAAGAGAAGACCCGGAGACGGTTACCAAGAAAATCCGCACTATGCCCACCGACCCCGCGCGCGTGCGCCGCACCGACCCCGGCAACCCCGCCAACTGCCCGGTGTGGCAGTTCCATATGGTGTATTCCGACGACACGACCCGCCAGTGGGTCACCGCCGGCTGCACCAGCGCCGGCATCGGCTGCCTCGAATGCAAGCAGCCGGTGATCGACGCCGTGCTGGCCGAGCTCGCGCCGATCCGCGAACGCGCCGCCTACTACGAAGAGAACCCCGACCAGGTGCGCAACATCCTCGCTGACGGCTGCGAGAAGGCACAGGAACTGGCGCGCGACACCATGCGCGATGTGCGCGAGGCGATGGGGCTGACGTTCGGATGAGGGGCGGGCCGCCGCGCAACTCGTAGCATTGATCTGCCATGTCCCGCGTATTGATCGTCCATTATTCGCGCACGGGGCATACTGCAAGACTGGCTGCAGCCCTTGCGGCCGAATTGCGTCGGCGCGGCTGTGAGGTCGACACCGAAGCGATCCGCGTCGTGCACGACTGGAACAAGTGGCTGTTGCCGCTTCCGCTGCTGCCCTTGCTGCCTTTGCTTACCCTCTATCTGATGAGCGCGCGCTTCCGCCGGCTCTGGCATCGCATCTACTTCCAGCCGCAGCAGGCGATACGGCCGCTCGCGTTTGCCGACGCGTCTGCCTACGATTGGGTACTGCTCGGTACGCCGAAGTGGCTGTACCTGTCGTATCCGGTGGCGCGTTGGCTCGACACGGTGCATGGCCTCGCGGGCAAGCGCGTGGCCGCTTTCGCGACCTTCTGCGGTCCTCCGCTCAAGGTGTTCGAGCTGGAAATGCTGTTCGCGCCGCTGGCCGACCGGATCCAGGCGCGTGGCGCGACGATGGCCGATCGCCTGGCGGTTTCCAGCAACCACCACCCATATTTCTTCTTCGGCGAAATGGAAGCCCTGTTCCGCTTCATCAGCCGCAAGGTCTTCAAGCGGTCGCTCGTCGACTTCACGCTGGATGGCGAAGTGGGGCAGGCCGAGGTGCAGCGCTTCTGCGACGCGGTGGGTGCGGGATGATTCAAATGCGGCGGCCGGGCGGCCCAATTTCCCAACCCGTCTGCCCGCAGCCTACTGCTTGAAATCCACGCGCCCGACGACTCGGGGCGCTTCGCCCGCCTGCAGCTGCAGCAACATGCCTTCGCCGGAACCCACGCCGGAGCCGGCAATCGCCTGGATGTTGACGAAGTGGGTCACCAGGATGAGCAGGGGGGCGTCCACGGGTTGCCTGGCGAAGAATGCGTTGAGCGCGACTAGAATGCCGACACGGTCCTGCTCGCGCTCGAAAAACGAATTGAGCGCGGGCAGGGGCGTGACCGGTCCGAGATTGAGCAGGCGCGCGGTCTCCAGGTTGCGGCACCATTGGCTGGAATAAACCTGCGCTCCGCGCACGCCTTGCCGGCGCAGCCAATCGCCGATGGCGGCCGCCTGGGCACGTCCGCTGGCGTCAAGATTGCGCTGGGTGGTGCAATCGTCGAGCTTGAATCCGGACGGGTCACCGAAGCCGGGCGCGTGGGCGTGCCGCAGCATCAGCACGTGGCCGCCTTGCTGCAGACGTGTGGCGAAGTCGTTTTCGCTCGCGGCGACCAGCGCAGGCAAGAGAACGCCCAGCGTAAGCATCAACCCGCCAAGCCACTGAATCCAGTGTGTCCGCAAGCGATTCATGGAGACATCCTTTCCTGAAAATTTCTCTGTCATTCGGCCACAAAAACCCGCTGGGATTCAGCAGAGGAAAAAGCCCGTTTCTGATTTGTAGCATCCACCCGGAAGGAGAAAAGTTTCTGCCAAGGGATCCTTCAATGCTCCGGGCGGGGCTTATCGGTTCGCAGCTTCTTGGTTTCGCCCTGCCGCTGCTTGCTGTCCAGACGGCGCTTCTTCGACGCCAGCGTAGGCCGGGTAGGTCGGCGCGGCTTGTCCACTTCGCAGGCCTCGCGTATCAGCGCAATCAGGCGCTCCAGGGCGTCGTCGCGGTTGCGCCGCTGGCTGCGATAGCGTTCGGCTTCGATGATCAGCACGCCTTCGTGGGTCATGCGATGCCCGGCCAGGGTGATGAGACGGTCGCGCACCGGTTCGGGCAGCGAGGGCGAGCGGGCGACGTCGAAGCGCAGCTGCACGGCGGTGGACACCTTGTTGACGTTTTGCCCGCCGGGACCTGAAGCGCGCACGAAGGTCTCGTGGATTTCGCGCTCGTCGAGCTCGATCTCGGCGTTGACACGGATCATGGGCGGGGCTTTGCAATCACCACTTCACCACGTGGACGTTGTTGAGGGTGCGTCCGAGAAAACGCTCGCCGATGGTCTGGAAGCGCAGCGGCACGTCGGTGACGTAAAAATCGTAACGCGGCTGGGCCGGGCCGGGGTTGGCCAGTTTCTTCTCGGCCAGCATGGCGGCAACCTGCTCGGCCATCGCTTCGGCGGAGTCGACCAGTTTCACTTCATCGCCCAGCACTTCGCGCAGCAGCGGTTTCAAAAGCGGGTAATGGGTGCAGCCGAGCACCAGGGTATCGATGTGCTCGGCCTGCAGCGGCTTCAGGTAATCCTCGGCAGTGAGCCGGGTGACTGCGTGGTCGAGCCAGCCTTCCTCCACCAGCGGAACGAACAGCGCGCAGGCCTGCGAATGGATGCGCGAGTCGGGCGCGTAGTCGTGGATGGCGCGCGCGTAGGCATTGCTGTTGATGGTGGTGGGGGTGCCGATAACGCCGATTTTCCTGCCGCCGCGTGCTGAGGCGGCGCCGGCGTCGATGACGTCGAGCACCGGCACTGGGGAGAGATCCTTGACGATCTGCGAGGCCACCGCCGCCATGGTGTTGCAGGCGATGACCAGGAGCTTGACGTCTTTTTCCAGCAGGAACTGCGCGATCTGGGTGGTGAAGTGGGCAATGGTCTCGACCGACTTCACGCCGTAGGGCACGCGCGCGGTGTCGCCGAAATAGACGATGTTTTCAAAGGGCAGGCGCTCCATCAGCGCACGCACGACCGTCAGTCCACCGATGCCGGAATCGAATACGCCAATGGGGGAGCTTGCATTCGTGGACATGGGTGGCAGGATGGCGGAATGAGAAAGACGGCATTTTACCCGCAGGACCACAAAGCACGGTGTATCCCATGAGTGGTTGCGGCTGCGATTCGGTGTGCAATACGCCGCCGCCCGATCCGCGCTATCGGCGCGCGCTGTGGGTGGCGCTGGTGCTCAACGCGCTGATGTTTTTCGTCGAGATTTCCGCGAGTTTCGCGGCGCAGTCGGTGTCGCTGCTGGCCGACGCAGTCGATTTCCTGGCCGACGCGGCCAACTATGGCGTCGCGTTGTTCGTGCTGGGGCTGGCGCCGGTGTGGCGCTCGCGCACCGCGCTTTGGAAGGGCTGGATCATGGTCAGCTTCGGTGTGTTCGTGCTCGGCAAGTCGGCCTGGCAGTGGTCGGCCGGCGTGGTCCCGGAACCGTTCATCATGGGCTGGGTGAGTCTGCTGGCGCTGGCGGTCAACGTCGGCGTGGCGGCGCTGCTGTACGCCCATCGCAGCGGCGATGCGCAGGCGCGCTCGGTGTGGCTGTGCTCGCGCAACGACGCGCTGGGCAATATCGCGGTGATGGGCGCGGCGGCCGGGGTGTGGGCGACGGCGCACGGCTGGCCGGATATTGCCGTGGCCTTGCTGCTGGCGGGGCTGGCGCTGAGCTCGGGGGCGTCGGTGATCCGCCACGCCCGGCAGGAACTGAAGGCCACCTAAAGCGTTTGCTGGCGCGTCAGCGCCCAGGCCACATGCTCGCGCACCCGTTCGGATGGATGGTCCCGTCGCGCGCCGAGCGCTGTTTGAGTTTCGGCCGAAGGCGGCGCATTGCCCAGCGCGACCGCGATATTCCTCAGCCAGCGTTCGTGGCCGATGCGGCGGATCGGCGAGCCCGCCAGGCGATCGTTGAAGTCGTTTTCGCTCCAGCCGAACAGCTCCACCAGCCGCGCGCTGTCGAGACCGTTCCTCACCTCGAAATCCGGCAGCGCAGCGGTCTGCGCAAAGCGGTTCCACGGGCACACCAGCTGGCAGTCGTCGCAGCCGTAGATGCGGTTGCCGATGAGCGGACGCAGTTCAAGCGGGATGCTGCCTTTCAATTCGATGGTGAGATAGGAAATGCAGCGCCGCGCGTCGAGCGTGTAGGGGGCGACGATGGCCTGCGTCGGACAGACGTCGATGCAGGCCTGGCAGGTGCCGCAGTGGTCGGCTTCGGGCGTGTCTACCGGCAGCGGCAGGTCGGTATAGATTTCGCCGAGAAAGAACCACGAGCCGTGCTGCCGGTTCAACAGCAGCGTGTGCTTGCCGCGCCAGCCGAGTCCGGACTTCGTCGCGAGTTCGACCTCCAGCACCGGCGCGCTGTCGGTGAAGACGCGGAAATGGTGTTCGTCGACTTCCGCGCTGATTGTTTCGGCCAGGCGCTGCAGACGGTTGCGCAAGACTTTGTGGTAGTCGCGTCCCAGCGCGTAGCGCGAGACATAGGCGGCGTCGGCGTCATTCAGCACCGCGTGCGCATCGGCGGAAGCCGGCGGAAAATAATCGATCCGCACGCTGATAATGCGGACGGTTCCGGGCACCAGTTCGGCCGGCCGGCTGCGCTTCACGCCATGCGACGCCATATAATCCATCTCGCCATGAAAGCCCCGATCCAGCCATTCCTGCAAGCCCGCTTCGGCCGCGCTCAAGTCGCCGTCGGCGATGCCCACCGCGGCAAAGCCGAGTTCGCGACCCCATTGCTTGATTTTCTGCGCCAGTCGGCTTAACTCAGTTTTATTTAAGGCCTGCTCATGCATACCGCTGATGATACCGTGCGTTGCCGCTGCCATCTGGCCGACGAGGCCGCGACCCTGGCGTTCGGTGCGCAACTCGCCAAGGAACTTGCGCCGGGGATGACGTTCTACCTTGAAGGTGATCTGGGTGCGGGCAAGACAACCCTGGTGCGCGGCATGCTGAGGTCGTTGGGATACAACGGTCGGGTCAAAAGTCCCACCTATACTTTGGCCGAAACCTACAGCCTGCCGGCTTTTGAGCTATATCATTACGACTTGTATCGAATACATGACCCACGTGAATGGCTCGATGCCGGATTTCGCGATGTGAGCGGCGGAGAAGCGGTGAGCCTGATCGAATGGCCGGAGAAAGCCGCCGGCTGGTTGCCGCAGCCGGACGTGATCATCCGGCTGACGATTGCCGACGAGGCGCGCGAGATCGAATGCGAGGCTACCAGCCCGCGTGGCGCACACTATCTGGAGACATGTTGCACGCTCTGCTGAAGGCTTTCCTGTTGGGGTTTTTGCTGCTGTCGGGCTGGGCCCATGCGCAGCAACTCAGCGCCACGCGCATGTGGCCGTCGCCCGATTACACGCGGGTAACGCTGGAAGCCGCGCAGCCGGTCGCGCACAAATACTTCATCCTGTCGAATCCCGAGCGCCTGGTCATCGACCTCGAAGGCGTGCAGTCGGGCGCTGCGCTCGATGCGCTGGCCGGGCAACTCAGCGCCGAGGACCGCTTCGTCAGCGGCGTGCGCGTGGGCGTGAACCGCCCCGGCGTCATGCGCGTGGTGCTGGAACTCAAAACGCCCGTCAAGCCGTCGGTGTTCCAGTTGCAGCCCGCCGGGCAGTATGGCTATCGCCTGGTGGTCGACCTGTATCCGGCCGAGGCGAATAGCAATCTTGCGTCGCCACAGCCCGTGCTGCAGCCGGCAATGGCGGCGCCGTCGGCGCCGGCCAAGCCTGCGGTGCCGCAATATGCACGTCTGATCACGGTGGCGATCGATGCCGGTCACGGCGGCGAAGATCCCGGCGCCATCGGCGCCAATGGCACCTATGAAAAGCACATCACCCTGGCCATCGCGAAAAAACTCAAGGAGAAAATCGACGCGCAGGAAAACATGCACGCTGTGCTGATCCGCGACGGCGACTATTTCGTGCCGCTGGCGAACCGCGTCAACAAGGCGCGCGCGGTGAAGGCCGATCTCTTCATCTCGGTCCATGCCGACGCCTTCATCAAGCCGCATGCGCGCGGCTCGTCAGTGTTCGCACTGTCCGAAAACGGCGCCACCTCGGTTGCGGCGCGCTGGCTGGCGAAGAAGGAAAACGACGCCGACCTGGTGGGCGGGATCAACATCGACGTCAAGGATCCCTTCCTCAAGCGCACCCTGATCGACCTGTCGCAAACCGCCACCATCAACGACAGCCTGAAGCTGGGGCAGTCGGTGCTGCAGCGCATCGGCAACGTCAACACGCTGCACAAGCCGCACGTCGAGCAGGCCGGGTTTGCCGTGCTGAAGGCGCCGGATATCCCCTCGATCCTGATCGAGACCGCCTTCATTTCCAATCCGGAAGAAGAGAAGCGGCTGAACGATCCCGGCTATCAGGACAAGTTGGTCGACGCCATCGTCGACGGCGTCAAGCATTACTTCGATACCCATCCGCTGACCGCGCCGTCACGGCTGACCCGCAATCCATGAGCCGCAGCCTGTTGGGAGCGGCCGCGCCCGGTTTCGACCGGCCGCTGGAAGTGCTGGAAGCTTGCCACGGCCGCATTTCAAAACAATGCGACACCCTGGAAAAACTGCTGGCCCATCTGCCTGAGCATGGCGCCGATGCCCAGGCGCAGCAGGCCGGACGCGCGGTGCTGGCCTATTTCGACACCGCCGCGGTGCACCATCACGATGACGAAGAGCGCAACCTGTTTCCGCTGCTGGAGCAGGCCGGCGCCCCCGGCGCCTGCGATCTGGTCGAAATCCTGACGCTGGAACACGACGCGCACGCCATGCTGTGGCAGCGGTTGCGACCGCAGCTCGCGCAGATCGAGGCGGGCGCGGCGGGCGCGGCGGCTGCGCTGGACGCTGCCCTGACGCAGCGCTTCGTTGCGCTCAACCGCGCGCATCTCGAATTCGAGAACACCCACGTGCTGCCGCTGGCACGGCAGGTGCTCAGCGCGGCCGACATCGAGCGCCTGGGGCGCGCCATGGCCGCGCGGCGCGGCGTGCCGTTCGCGGACGCGCCATGACCATACGCGTATTGCCCGATGTGCTGATTTCGCAGATCGCTGCCGGCGAGGTGGTCGAACGCCCCGCCGCGGCGCTAAAGGAAATTCTCGAAAACAGCCTTGATGCCGGTGCCACCGAAATCCAGGTTGACCTGGAGCAGGGCGGCATCAAACGCATCCGCGTCGCCGACAACGGCAGCGGCATCCCGCGCGACGAGCTCGCGCTGGCGCTGACGCGACACGCCACCAGCAAGATCGCCAGCCTGGCCGAGCTCGAACAGGTGGCAAGCCTGGGCTTTCGCGGCGAGGCGCTGGCGTCGATTGCCGCCATCGCGCGGGTGCAGCTCACCAGCCGCAGTGCGGAGTCCGAGCATGCCTGGGTGCTGCAGGCCGAAGGCGGGCAACTGAGTGCGCCGGCACCGGCTGCGCGCGCGACCGGCACCACCATCGACATCCAGGACCTGTTTTTCAACACGCCGGCGCGACGCAAGTTTCTCAAGACTGACGCCACCGAATACGCCCACTGCGCCGAAGCCGTGCGGCGACTGGCACTGGCCAACCCGCAGGTCGCCTTCACCCTGAGCCACAACGGCCGCGTTCAGCTGCGCTTCAATGTCGAGCCGGCCCGCACCCGCGTGCGTCAGGTGCTGGGCGAGGCGTTCGAGCTGAATACGATCGCCGTCGAGGCCGCCGCGGGCGCGCTCCGGGTCAGCGGCTGGGTCATCCGCCCCGGCGCGGCCACCGCCAGCCGCGACAGCCAGCACGTATTCGTCAACGGTCGCTACGTGCGCGACAAGCTGATCGTCCACGCGCTGCGGGAAGCTTACCGCGACGTGCTGCACCATCAGCTGAACCCGGCGTATTGCCTGTTCATCGAACTGCCGCCGGACGGCGTCGACGTCAACGTGCATCCGGCCAAGACCGAAATCCGCTTCCGCGACAGCCGTGGCGTGCACCAGTTTTTGTTCCACGCGGTCGAGCGCCTGCTGTCGACGCCAGTGACGGCGGGCAGCGCAGCTGCTGCGCCGGACACGGCATCGCCGGACACGGCATCGCCGGGCGCGTTTACGCCGGCCTGGCGTACGCCGCAGCAGGCCTCGATGCCGCTGCAGGTGAACGAGGCGATGGCGTTCTATGCGCCGCTTGCGGCGCATCCTTATAGCGGCGCGCCGCTGGGGCAGGGGTCAGGGGTCAGGGGTCAGGATTCAGAGGGGCTGGTTGCGCCTGCGGCGCAGCCCATTCCCGATGGCGTCGATGCGCCGCCGCTCGGCTACGCGCTGGGGCAGTTGCACGGCGTCTACGTGCTGGCGCAGAACGCGCAGGGGCTGGTGCTGGTCGACATGCACGCGGCGCACGAGCGCGTCGTCTACGAAAAGCTGAAGACAGCGCTCGATGCCCGCGCAGTGCCGGCGCAAACCTTGCTGATACCGGTGGCGCTGACGGTGGACGCGCGCGACGTGGCGGAAATCAGCCCGCATCTGGAGCCATTGCGCGACATCGGCTTTGAAGTTTCGATCACTTCGCCGACCTCGGTAGCGGTGCGCTCGGTGCCGTGGCTGCTGAAGGATGCCGACCCGGTCGAGTTGACCCGCGCGGTGCTTGCCGAAGTCGCCGAATTCGGGGTCGCGCGGCTTCTCGCCGAGCGCCGCAACGAACTGCTGGCGACGCTTGCCTGCCATGGCGCGGTGCGCGCCAACCGTCATCTGACCTTGCCGGAAATGAATGCGCTGCTGCGCGAAATGGAAGCGACCGAGCGTGCCGGGCAGTGCAACCACGGCCGCCCCACCTGGTTCCAGGTCAGCCTGAAAGAGCTCGACGGCATGTTCATGCGCGGCCGCTGATTTTTTCGGGCGGCACTTTTGGCTATAATCCTGAGCTAATTAGTCAGGTATTGATCGAGATTCCCATGAGCGAACCCAGCCCCCGCAAGACCATTCCCATTCAGGAAGTCAACGAGGCCAGCAATTGTGCCGGGTCGGAACCCTATGCGCTGATGGTGCTGGGCGATTCGATGATGCCCGAATTCGAGGAAGGCGAGATCATCGTGGTCGAGCCCTCCGGCCTGGTCAAGGACGGCTCCTACGTGGTCGCGTACGTCAACGACGAGTACATTTTCCGCCAGCTCGTGCAGCATCAAGACGGCTGGATGCTGAAGCCGCTCAACCCGCTGTACGAGAACATCCCGGTGGCCGACATCGACGTCGCCAAGGGCGTGGTGATCATGAAAAAGCGCCCTGGCCGGCGCAGCGAGCAGAAGCGCTATATCTGATTCAACGTGTAAGTCTTTGAATCCTAATTAAGATATGCGGGTCGCTTATCAATAAAATCTATCTATTAGCCCATCAATCTATTAAATAAATTAGTTGACTAAATCACTCAGGTATATAGACTTGGAGTCCTGTTCAACCCTTCCCAAACAGGAGTAAAACCATGAGTGGACTGATCGCCAATTTCCCTTCCGACGGTATCGTGACCGTAAACCGGGTGGTTCTGAAACCTGAATACACCGTGGACGACCTGCAGGAACGGGTTGCGTTTCTGTGTGAAAACGTCAAGACCTATCATTCCGATACCGGCTTTGTCGGCGGCTTCGTTTCGCTGAATTCAGGCCAGGTGTCAAACGAAGGCTCGACCATCGGCCAGGCCGTCGAAAGCCCGATGAAAGGCAAGGAGGCGCTGATCGTGACCTTCTGGACCACTTTCGAGAATCACGAGAAGTCGCACCAGTCGGAAACCTTCCAGCCGCTGTTCCAGAAAGTCCTGGACCTGTGCGAGAACGGCAACGAGGAAATCGCCTACGAAATGCTGTGGTCCGGCAAGGCTTACGGCCCGGAAGAAATCGAAGCCGCACGCAAGACCAAAGCGCAGTACGCCCAGGCAGCCTGATTCTGGCAGTGCGCAAAATGAAAGCGGCGGGGAGAAATCCCCGCCGCTTTTTTGTGGCCAATTTTCCGGGAAGGCTGGATCAGCCGTTTCCAGACGCGTCATGACTGAACCGATCCATTCTACGAAGCATGAGCGGGTTATGAACTGGCCTCCATCGCACGTTCATATTTTCCGTCGCGGGCCAGGCCATTGAGGTCGCAGCGCTTTAACAGCGCCTGCTGCGCCGCGGCGCCGTTGGCTTCCTGGCCCTTCCAGGCCGCCAGCACCGGCGCCTGCAGCGCGCGCCCGTAAGAGAAGCTGACCTGCCACGGCTGTGGCCCCATCGCGTTCATGGCGTTGAGATGCTCGGTCGCGATTTCCGCGCTCTGTCCACCGGACAGGAACACGATACCCGGCACCGCCGCCGGCACGTAGCGCCGCAGGCAGCGCAGCGTGGCTTCGGCCACTTCCTGCACCCCGGCCTGGCGCGGGCACTTCATGCCGGCGATCACCATGTTTGGCTTCAGCAGCATGCCTTCGAACAGCACATGGTGGGCGTCGAGTTCGGTGAACACGGCTTCCAGCACCTGCGCCGTCACCGCTTCGCAGCGTGCGATATCGTGGGCGCCATCCATCAGCACTTCCGGTTCGACAATCGGCACCAGCCCGACTTCCTGACACAGCGCCGCATAGCGCGCCAGCGCGTGGGCATTGGCGCGAATGCCGAAGGCCGATGGGATGTCGCGCGCGTCGATGTCGATCACCGCGCGCCACTTGGCGAATTGCGCTCCCAGCTGCTTGTATTCGGTGAGGCGGTCACGCAGGCCGTCCAGCCCTTCGGTCACCCGGTCGCCGGGGCACAGCGCCAGCACCGTCGCCCCTTTGTCGACCTTGATGCCGGGGGCGATGCCCCGGTCCGCCAGCAGTTTGGCGAAGGGGATGCCTTCGCGCGTGCTTTGGCGCAGGGTTTCGTCGAACAGGATGACGCCGCCGACCGTGCGCTCGATGCCGGCGGTGGTGAAAAGGATCTCGCGGTAGCGCCGGCGGTTTTCCTCGGTGGATTCCACCTGGATCGAATCGAAGCGTTTCTTGATGGTGGGGCTGCTTTCGTCAGCGGCCAGCACGCCTTTATTGCTGGCGACAATGGCGTTGGCAACGGACTTGAGTTCTTCGATATTCATGGGATGCGAGCCTCCGGTAGGGAAAATGGATCGGGTGATAAACAAACGCCTTACCTTATTACTCTAGACCCTGTTTTTAACACCTCGCCCGGCCAGGCTGCGTCCCGCAGCCGCTGCATCGCCCAAGCTGGGGGATAATCGCCCCCCATGTCCGCCGCCCGCCATCCCCCCGCCATTTTCCTCATGGGCCCGACCGCCTCGGGCAAGACCGCGCTGGCGGTCGGCCTGGTCGAACGCTTTCCGCTCGAGATCATCAGCGTCGACTCGGCGCTGGTGTATCGCGGCATGGACATCGGCACCGCCAAGCCCGACGCCGCCACCCTGGCGCGCGCGCCGCATCACCTGCTCGACATCCGCGATCCCACCGAAGCCTATTCGGCCGCGGCCTTCTGCGACGACGCGCGCCGTCTGATGGCGGATATCACCGCGCGCGGCCGCGTGCCGCTGCTGGTCGGCGGCACCATGCTGTATTTCCGCGCGCTGCTGCAGGGGCTGGACGATCTGCCGCGCGCCGACGCGGCCTTGCGCAAGGAACTGGAAGCCGAGGCCGCAGAACGCGGCTGGCCCGCGCTGCACGCCGAACTGACCGCGGTCGATCCGGCGACTGCGGCGCGGTTGGCGCCCAATGATTCGCAGCGCATCGGCCGCGCGCTGGAAATTTTCCGCCTCACCGGCACGCCGATGTCGGCGCTGCTTGATCGGGCGCAGTCCGAATTGCCCTACCGTGTGCTGCAGCTTGCCCTGATCCCGTCCGACCGTGCCGTGCTGCACCAGCGCATCGCCGACCGCTTCGATGCCATGCTGGCCGAAGGCCTGCTCGACGAACTGAAAACCCTGCGCCAGGCCTATGCGCTGACGCCCAGCCTGCCGGCGATGCGCGCCGTCGGCTATCGCCAGGCTTGGGCCTATCTTGAGGGTGAAATCTTGCTGGATGAACTGCGCGAAACCGGCATCGCAGCCACCCGCCAGCTCGCCAAGCGCCAGCTCACCTGGCTGCGCTCGTGGCCGGATGTGGTGGAACTGGATTGTCTGGCAGAGGATCTGGCGGCTCAGGCGACGGCGCGGGTGGGGCGTCATTTGAGGCCCTAGCCGTGCTTATTCCTTGCGCGTCGACTCGACCGTGGCGCGGACCTGTCCGCGGTGGAAACGGATACCGATTTTTTCGCCGGAGTTCAGCACAGCAGCATCCTGCACCACTGCGCCGTTTTCCCGCTGCACGATGCTGTAGCCGCGCGCCAGCACGCCTTCCGGATTCAGATGGGTGAGGCTGCTGGCCAGGCGGTCCAGGGTGAGGCGACGCTCGGCGTAGCCGCTGTGCAGGGCGCGCTGCGCGCGTGCGCCGAGCGCATCCAGGCCTTGCTGTTCGCGGCGGATGCGGTGGCGCGGCGTCACCAGCCGCTGGTTCAGCTGCGCCAGCCGCAATTGTTCGCGCGCGAGGCGGGTGCCGCTGGCGTGGTGCAGGCGCTGCGCCAACTGGTTCAGCCCCGTCTGCTGGCGGCGCAACTGTTCGGCCGGATGCAGCAGGCGGCGGGCCAGATAGTCCAGCCGCTGCATTTCGGTGTGCTGCCTGCGGGCGAGATGATGCTTGAGCTGGCGCGCCTGCTGGTCCAGTTGCAGCAGCAGTTCGGCGCGCACCGGGCTGGCGAGCTCGGCCGCGGCGGTTGGGGTCGGCGCGCGCAGGTCGGCGGCAAAGTCGGCCAGGGTGAAATCGGTTTCGTGGCCGACCCCGCTTACTACCGGCATCGGGCTCGCCGCGATCGCGCGCGCCACCGCCTCATCGTTGAATGCCCACAAATCCTCCAGTGAACCGCCGCCGCGGCACACCAGCAGGACGTCGCATTCGGCGCGTGCGCCGGCGGTGCGGATGGCGGCGGCGATCTGCGCGCCGGCACCCGTGCCCTGCACCGGAGTGGGATAGAGGATGACCGGCAGCCCCGGCATGCGGCGTTCCAGCGCGGTCAGCACATCGTGCAGGGCCGCCGCCTGCGGCGAGGTGACGATGCCCAAGGTGCGCGGAAAGCGGGGCAGGGCGCGCTTCTCGGCCGGGTCGAACAGGCCTTCGGCGTCCAGCTTTGCCTTCAGCTTGAGGAAGGCTTCGTACAGCCGGCCCGCGCCGGCGCGGCGAATCGCCTCGGCGCCCAGTTGGAACTCGCCGCGCGCTTCGTACAGCGAGGGCAGGGCGCGGATCTCGACATGGTCGCCGTTGGCCGGGGTGAAGTCGGCAAACTGGTTGCGGCCGCGAAACATCACGCAGCGCACCTGCGCGGTGGCGTCCTTCAGGGAAAAGTACCAGTGGCCGGAAGCGGCACGCATGAAGTTGGACACCTCGCCTTCCACCCACAACAGGGGCAATTGCGACTCCAGCGCACGCCGTGCCATGCGGTTGAGTTCGCTCACTGTCAGCACCGGCAGGCTGGGCGTGGGGTCGGAGAAATCGTCCAGGAAATCCATGGCGTGGAGGATAGCGGGTTCTGAATCGACCGGGTTCATGCACAGTCACGCAATTTTCATGAAAATATTTTCGCAAGCCTATTGACGATGGTTATGATTATATAAGTTGCTGATTACATTGAATAAACTTGATTGATCATTTTTTGAGCCCGAAGCGTTTTTCCTTTGTGGGCGGGCGTTTAGGGTCTTTGGGGGGGAGTTCCTCACAGACTTATCCACATCAATTGTGGAGAACTTTAAAACCCCAATAAAAACCGCGCTTGCGCAATTGGTGCTTGCCCAAACCTGCGCCCGGGCGCTACATTTCGTCTGTTGTTTTATTGGGAGTGGTATCCAGTGCTAGCCATCATTGAGGCGGCCGGTTGGCCGATCTGGCCGTTGATTCTGGCGTCTGTCGTCGCCGTGGCCATCATCATCGAACGCGCCTACAGCTTGCGTGCTCAGGAAGTGGCTCCCGCCAGCCTGCTGCTCGATACCATCAAGGTCTACCAGGAACGCGGCGTCACCCAGGAACTCGTCACGCAGTTGTCCGACGGCTCGCCGATGGGGCGGATTTTCGCGACCGCGCTGAAGAACGCGCACAACTCGCGCGAAATCATGAAGGAATCCATCGAGGAATCCGGCCGCGCCGTCACCCACGAGCTCGACCGCTTCCTCACTTCGCTCGGCACCATCGCCAGCATGGCGCCGCTGCTCGGCCTGCTCGGCACGGTCATCGGCATGATCGAAATCTTTGGCGCGCAGACCGCCGGCGGCACCAACCCCGGCCAGCTGGCGCACGGCATCTCGATCGCGCTGTACAACACCGCCTTCGGCCTGATCGTCGCCATCCCCGCGATGATTTTCTACCGCTACTTCCGCGCCAAGGTCGAATCCCTGGTGGTCGACATGGAGCAGCAGGCGATCAAGCTGGTGGAAATCGTTCACGGCGACCGGAAATAATCGATGGATTTCAGAAGAGGCCGCCGCGAGGACTATCCGGAAATCAACCTGATTCCGTTTATCGACATCCTCCTGGTCATCGTGATTTTTCTCGCGGTGACCACTACCTACGCGCGCTTTGCCGAACTCAAGATCAACCTGCCCACCAGCAGCGCCGAGCAGACCCCCACCGTGCCCAAGCAGATCGAGGTGGCCGTCGCTGAAAGCGGCCGCTACCAGATCGACGCGGCGGCCGTCGGCGAGGCCAGCGTCGAGGAACTGGCCGCCGCCCTGAAGCAGGCGGCCGGTGATCAGACCGATCTGGTGGTGGTGATCAATGCCGATGCGCGGGCCGCGCATCAGTCGGTGGTGAACGTGATGGAAGCGGCGCGCCGGGTCGGGCTGTCCCGCATCACCTTCGCCACCCAGACCGCCCCGTAAGGGGCCGCGCGTGAGCGTCCTTCAGCACTCGTGGGCGCGCAGCGGCGTGTTCATGTTCCTGCTGCTTCCCTTTTCCGCCCTGTTCGCACTCGTTTCCGCCTTGCGCCGCCTGGCCTATCGCCAGGGCTGGCTGGCCTCGGTCGCGGTCGGCGTGCCGGTGGTCATCGTCGGCAACATCACCGCGGGCGGCAGCGGCAAAACCCCGCTGACGATCTGGCTGGTGAACCACTTGCGCGCCCGGGGCTTTCGTCCGGGCGTGGTCAGCCGCGGCTACGGCGGCGCGGCGCGCGGCTGCGTCGTGGTGCAGCCGGACAGTCTGCCGGCCGAGGTTGGCGACGAACCCCTGTTGATCCGGATCAAGACCGGCGTCCCGGTGGTGGTCGGCCGCGATCGGGTGGCGGCGGCGCGCACTTTGCTGGCGCGCCATCCCGGGGTCGACGTCATCGTCTCCGACGACGGCCTGCAGCATTACCGGCTGCAGCGCGACCTCGAACTGGCAGTGATCGACGCGGCAACCGGCCTGGGCAACGGCTGCCTGCTCCCGGCCGGACCGCTGCGCGAACCCGTCAGCCGGCTCGCCAGCGTCGACGCGGTGGTCCAGGTGGTGCGCGGGGACGCCCCGTCCCGCGACGTGCCTGGCGCCTGGCGCGTCGACTACCGCACTGGTCCGGCTTGGCGCCTGCGCGCGCCGCAGGACAGGCTGCCCGTGTCCGTGCTGCCGGCGCGCGACTGGCTTGCCGCCACCGGCATCGGACGCCCGCATGGCTTCTTCGACATGCTGGCCGCGCAAGGCCTCCGTTTCAGCCCGCGCGCCTTCGCCGACCACCACGCGTTTCAGCCGCAGGACCTGCCGGCCGACGCCGCAGTACTAATGACCGAAAAAGACGCGGTAAAATGCCTCTCGTTCGCAGGAGCGGACTGGTGGGCCGTGGAATTGGACGTTGTCCCGGAGACCGGTTTCATTCAGTGGTTGCACGCACGCCTTAAACCATAACAAGCAGGCATGCTGCCGAAGGAGGAAAGGCATGGGAACTCAGTTTTCCGGATGGGGTGAACGCCGTCATCCAAGCCGCTGGGAAGACCAAACCGGAGACGCGGGTTTCTGGGTGCCCGATCGCTCCGAAATCATCACCCAGTTCTTCACCCGCTATCTTTTCTTCGCGCTGGCGCTGATCTACTTCGCCACCCTGGAGACCGTCTCGCCCGTGCTGTTCAGCATGGAGACGTTGCTGATCGCGCTTGGCGTGTACTTTGTCTTCAACTCCTGGTTCTTCCACCTGGCGCTGCAAAACGTCACCCTGAACCGCATCCGCTTCGCCATGAGCGCCGATCTGCTGATCGTCACCCTGTGCGTGATCCACGATCCCAATCCGATCCCGCCGTCTGCGCTGGCCTTTCTCATGGTGCTGCTCGGCAACGGCATGCGCTACGGCATGCGCCTGTTTTCCGAAGTACTCGGCGGCGTCTTTCTCGGCATGGCGCTGTCCTTTGCCATACGTTATCGGCTGGGCGATTTCGACATCACCGCGGGTGATGTGTTCTTCGGCGTGTTCTGGGTCACGCTCGCGCTCTATGCCTATATATTGATGGGACGCATCGAGGGCCAGCGCCGCCAGCTCGATTACCGCAGCCGCTTCGATGCGCTGACCGGGCTGCTCAACCGTCATGGCCTGCTGGCTGCGGCGGACAACATTTTCGACCGCGCAAATCCCGATGTTCCGGCCACCGTGCTGTTCGCCGACCTCAATAAATTCAAGGCGATCAACGACCGCTACGGCCATGGCGTGGGCGATCGCGTACTGGCCGAGTACGCGCAGATCTTCAGCGAGTCGGCCGAAATGGGCGTGTGCGGGCGCTGGGGCGGCGACGAATTCGTCGCCATCCTGCCGCGGCGCAACGACGACGAAGTCGCCCGCATCTTCGAACGCATGGAGCTGCGCACCGAAGCCTGGAGCCAGAGCAACGGCTTGCCGATGGCGGTCAGCCTGGGCGTCAGCCACGCCCCGCGTGACGGCAACGACCTTGAAACCCTGCTTTCGGTGGCAGATATTCACCTTTATCAAAGCAAGTCGCAGCAAACCGACGACGTCGGCAAGACGCCGCATTACGGAACCCTGATCAATGAACCCAAAGCTACTTGAAATCCTCGTGTGTCCGGTCTGCAAAGGCCCGCTGGAATGGAAGAAATCCGTCAATGAACTGGTGTGTCGGGCGTGCCGCCTGGCCTATCCCATCCGCGACGACATACCGGTGATGTTGCCGGAAGAGGCGCGCGCGCTGAGCCTGGACGAACTCGACAGCAAGCGCTGACGATGCATTTCCACGTCGTCATTCCCGCGCGCTATGCGTCCAGCCGTCTGCCGGGCAAGCCGCTGGCGGATATCGGCGGACGCCCCATGGTGCTGCGCGTGCTGGACCGCGCGCTGCAGGCGGGGGCCGAATCCGTAGTCGTCGCCACCGACGACGTGCGCGTGCAGCAGGCGGTCGAGGCCGCCGGCTACCCGGCCCTGATGACTTCCCCGGAGCACCAGTCCGGCACCGAGCGCCTGGTCGAGGTGGCCGAAACCCTCGGCTGGTCCGACGACACCCTGGTGGTCAACGTGCAGGGCGACGAACCGCTGATCGATCCGCTGCTGATCCGCGAAGCCGCGCGCCAGCTGGTGCTGCACGAGGACGCCGTGATGGCCACGCTCGCGCATCTGATCCACGACCACGCCGAATTCATCAATCCCAATGTCGTCAAGGTCGTCGCCGACGAAGCCGGCTACGCGCAGTATTTCAGCCGCGCGCCGATTCCCTGGCCGCGCGACGCCTTTGCCGGGCAGCAGGCGATGCCGCACGAGCTCGGCGCCCTGCGCCACGTCGGCCTGTACGCCTACCGTGCCGGCTTCCTGCGCACCTATGCCAGCCTCGCGCCTTCGCCGCTGGAGCGTTATGAAATGCTCGAGCAGTTGCGCGTGCTGTGGCACGGCTACCGCATCAGCCTTGGCATCACGCCGATTGCGCCGGCCCCGGGGGTGGATACGCCGGAAGACCTGGCGCGGGTGCGGGCGCTGTTCGAGGCTGCATAGCAGCCTCTTGAATCCGCCAATAAAAATTTTTAAGTGTTGCTCGTATCGCGCATGCCTTAGGCTACTGCGGTTTGACTCATTCATAACAAGGGAGACATGCAATGCGTTTGATTCTGTTGGGCGGCCCCGGCGCCGGCAAAGGTACCCAGGCCAATTACATCAAGGAAAAGTACGGCATTCCGCAGATTTCCACCGGCGACATGCTGCGTGCGCAAATCAAGGCCGGCACCGAGCTGGGCATGAAGGCCAAGGCCATCATGGATGCCGGCGGCCTGGTCTCCGACGACATCATCATCGGCATGGTGAAGGCGCGCCTGACCGAAGCCGATTGCAAGAACGGCTACCTGTTCGACGGCTTCCCGCGCACCATTCCCCAGGCTGAAGCGATGAAGGCCGCCGGCGTTCCGATCGACTACGTGGTCGAGATCGACGTCGCCGACGAGGAGATCGTCAAGCGCATGTCCGGTCGCCGCGTCCACGTGGCGTCGGGCCGCACCTACCACGTCGTGTTCAACCCGCCGCGCATCGAAGGCAAGGACGACGTCACCGGCGAAGACCTGATCCAGCGCGACGACGACCAGGAAGAAACCGTCAAGAAGCGTCTTGACGTCTATCACGCGCAGACCGAACCGCTGGTGAAGTACTATGGCGACTGGGCCGCGCGCGGTGAAACCGGCGCGCCCAAGTACGTGAAAGTGTCCGGCGTCGGCAAGGTCGATGGCATCCGCGATGCCATCTTTGCTGCCCTGCGCTGACACGCCAACTCCACGCTCGATCTGACCGAATGCAGGCCGACTGACCCGATGCCGCAGAAGATTGCCCCGATGACCGACACCGAACGCTGGATCGTCTCCGGCGCGGTGAAGGAGCGCTACGGCAAGGAAGTCGAAATTCAGGATGTCGAAACCGAGATCCGCCTGTACATCGATGACCGCGAACTGACACTGTGCCCCGGCTTGTACTGGCATGAGCGCGGCTGTCATTTCGTGCTGTCGAAAACCGGCGATTCGCGCTACCGCAGCATGTTCTTCTACCGCATCCGCGATCGATTTTCGACCGGGCGCGAGGAATATGACGACATCGGCGACTGTGTCACCACCCTGCTGAAAATGCAGGCCGACGAGGAAGCCAAGCGGCTGGCCGAGGGCGAGACCTCCGGCAGCAGTTGAATATTCGAGCCAGCGCCTGTTTTTAATTAAACCCGCGCTGGCTTTTTGTTTTTGCAATGACCCAACGGAAACAATCAGGAGACAACACCATGGCGAAAAAAATGAACGCCTTTTACGCACAGTCCGGCGGCGTCACCGCCGTCATCAATGCTTCGGCCTGCGGCGTGATCGAAACCGCGCGCAAGCACAAGGACACGATCGGCAAGGTCTACGCCGGCCGCAACGGCATCATCGGCGCGCTCACCGAAGAGCTGATCGACACCAGCAAGGAATCCGCCACCGCGATCGCCGCGTTGCGCAACACGCCGTCCGGCGCCTTCGGCTCCTGCCGCTTCAAGCTGAAGTCGCTGGAAGCCAACAAGCGCGAATACGAGCGCCTGATCGAGGTGTTCAAGGCGCACAACATCGGCTACTTCTTCTACAACGGCGGCGGCGATTCGGCCGACACCTGCTTCAAGGTCAGCCAGCTCTCCGAGCAGATGGGCTACCCCATCCAGGCCATCCACGTGCCGAAGACCGTCGACAACGACCTGCCCATCACCGACTGCTGCCCCGGCTTCGGCTCGGTCGCCAAGTACATCGCCGTGTCCACGCTGGAAGCCAGCTATGACGTGCGTTCGATGGCGAAGACCTCGACCAAGGTGTTCGTCCTCGAAGTGATGGGCCGCCATGCCGGCTGGATCGCCGCCGCCGGTGGCCTGGTCGAGGACCACGGCATTCCGGTCGTCATCCTGTTCCCGGAAATCGAGTTCGACCAGAAGAAATTCCTCGCCCGCGTCAACAAGTTGGTGAAGGAACACGGCTACTGCACCGTCGTCGTCTCCGAAGGCTGCCACTACCCGGACGGCCGCTTCCTTGCCGAGCAGGGCACCCGCGACGCCTTCGGCCACGCCCAGCTGGGCGGCGCCGCCCCGGTGGTCGCCAACATGATCAAGGACGCGCTCGGCCACAAGTTCCACTGGGCCGTCGCCGACTACCTGCAGCGCGCCGCGCGCCACATCGCCTCGAAGACCGACGTCAAACAGGCCTACGAACTGGGCCAGAAAGCCGTCGAACTCGCGGTCAAGGGCCATAACTCGGTGATGCCGACGGTCGACCGCATTTCCGACGTGCCCTACAAGTACAAGATCGGCATGGCGCCGCTGTCCAAGGTCGCCAACGTCGAGAAGTTCATGCCGCGCGACTTCATCACCCGGGACGGCTTCGGCATCACGCCCAAGTGCAAGCGCTATCTGACCCCGCTGATCCAGGGCGAGGACTATCCAAAGTACAAGGACGGCCTGCCGGTGTACGTGACGCTGAAGAACGTCGCGGTGGCGAAGAAGTTGGCTGCGTTCAAGTTGTGAGTGAAGGGAGAAGGGAGAAAGGGGAAGGGTGGGGGTGTTCCTCACATCTCCCTTCTCACGCCTCACGTAACGTATGACACTCGACCGCGCGAGACAACTGCTCAAGGTGCAAGCCGACTTCGGCGGCTTCTACAACGGCAATTCGGCCAAGCTGATCTTGTCCGAGGTGCAGCGCGAGCATGGGCAGGAGGCGGTCGATCAGATGATTCGGGAATTGGAGCTCGACCGGATTTTCGGATTCGAGCCGGGCACGCGCTTCGAAGGCGGTCTGGCGATGGGTAGGTAAGGGAAACGGCGGCGTGAGCTGCCGTTTTGTTTTGTGTGCTGCACTTCGTGGTTCGATACAACGACAAGGAGGAGTGATGGAAACGCAATTGATATGGGTGTTGGCCAGTGCGGTATTGGCCTTGCTGTACGGTGTGGCGTCGATCGGCTGGATACTCAAGAAGCCGGCCGGCAACGCGCGCATGCAGGAGATTGCGCTGGCGATTCAGCAGGGGGCCCAGGCCTACCTTAACCGCCAGTACACCACCATCGGCCTGGTCGGCGTGGTGTTGTTCGTCGCGCTGTGGCTGGCGCTGGGTGCGCATACGGCCATCGGCTTCCTGATCGGTGCCGTGCTCTCGGGCGCTGCGGGCTACATCGGCATGAACGTCTCGGTGCGCGCCAACGTGCGCACCGCCGAAGCCGCCTCGCAAGGCCTCAACGCCGCGCTCAACGTCGCCTTCAAGGGCGGCGCCATCACCGGCATGCTGGTGGTGGGCCTCGGCCTCCTGGGCGTGGCCGGCTACTACGCCGTGTTGACCGCGATGGGCTCGACCTCGATGGACGCGATCCACGCGCTGGTCGGCCTGGGCTTTGGCGGCTCGCTGATTTCCATCTTCGCGCGTCTCGGCGGCGGCATCTTCACCAAGGGCGCCGACGTCGGCGCCGACCTGGTGGGCAAGGTCGAAGCCGGCATTCCCGAGGACGACCCGCGCAACCCGGCGGTGATCGCCGACAATGTGGGCGACAACGTCGGCGACTGCGCCGGCATGGCGGCCGACCTGTTCGAAACCTATGCGGTGACGTTGATCGCCACCATGCTGCTGGGCGCGCTGATGGCGAGCCAGGCCGGCGCGGGTGCGGTCATCTATCCCCTGGTGCTGGGCGGGGTGTCGATCGTCGCCTCCATCGTCGGCTCCTTCTTCGTGTCGGCGCGCGAGGGCGGCAAGATCATGAACGCGCTCTACCGCGGCCTTGCCGTGGCAGGCGGCATCGCGCTGGTGGCCTTCTATCCGGTGACCACGATGATGTTCGGCGACGGCCTGGCCATGAACGACGGCACCGTCATTCCGGCGATGAATCTCTACCTCGCCGCCGTGGTCGGACTGGTGCTGACCGCAGCCATGGTGGTCATCACCGAGTACTACACCGCCACCGAATACGCGCCGGTGCGCCACATCGCGCAGGCCTCCACCACCGGTCACGGTACCAATATCATCGCCGGCCTCGGCGTGTCGATGAAATCCACCGCCGCGCCGGTGATGGCGGTGTGCCTGGCGATCTGGACCTCGTACACACTGGGCGGCCTGTATGGCATCGCGATTGCCGCCACCGCCATGCTGTCGATGACCGGCATCATCGTCGCGCTCGACGCCTACGGCCCGATCACCGACAACGCCGGCGGCATCGCCGAAATGGCCGACCTGCCGAGCGCGATCCGCGACATCACCGATCCGCTCGACGCCGTCGGCAACACCACCAAGGCCGTCACCAAGGGCTACGCGATCGGTTCGGCCGGCCTTGCGGCACTGGTGCTGTTCGCCGACTACACCCATGCGCTGGAAGCCATGACCGGCAACGTCACCCTGTTCGACCTGTCGAATCACATGGTCATCATCGGGCTGTTCATCGGTGGCATGATTCCCTTCCTGTTCGGCGCCATGGCAATGGAAGCCGTCGGCCGCGCCGCCGGTTCCGTCGTGGTCGAAGTGCGCCGCCAGTTCAAGGAAATCCCCGGCATCATGGCCGGTACCGCCAAGCCCGATTACTCGCGCGCGGTCGACATGCTGACCAAGGCCGCGATCAAGGAAATGGTCGTGCCCTCGCTGCTGCCGGTGCTGGTGCCGGTGCTGGTCGGCGTCATCCTCGGCCCGCAGGCCCTCGGCGGCGTGCTGCTGGGCGCCATCGTCACCGGCATCTTCGTGGCGATTTCCATGACTACCGGCGGCGGTGCGTGGGACAACGCCAAGAAGTACATCGAGGAAGGCAACCACGGCGGCAAGGGCAGCGAAGCGCACAAAGCCGCCGTCACCGGCGACACTGTGGGCGATCCCTACAAGGACACCGCCGGTCCCGCCATCAACCCGCTGATCAAGATCATCAACATCGTCGCGCTGCTGATCGTTCCGCTGATCGCGTAAACGCGCTTCACCCTCAACCGCCCTGCACGCTATAGTGCAGGGCGGTTTTATTTTGATCGCAGGAACCCCGGTCGGTATTGCTTGCCTGACTATCGACCCATCCTAGGAGAAGCATCCTTGAAACAGTTCATTTTGGCCTGCGCCCTCGCGCTGCCCCTGCTTGCCCACGCCGGCGGCGTCGATCGCCTCAAGGCCTTTATCGCCGGCGCCAAAACCGCCGAGGCCGACTTCACCCAGACCGTGTCCGACAAGAACGGCCGCGTCAGCCAGCAGGCCAGCGGCAAAATGGCCTTCGCCCGCCCCGGCAAATTCCGCTGGGATTACAGCAAGCCGTATGAACAGGTGATCGTCGGCGACGGCGTCAAGCTGTGGCTGTACGACACCGATCTGGAACAGGTCACCGTCAAGTCGCTCGGCGACGTCATCGCCGGCACCCCCGCCGCGCTGCTGGCCGGCGACAACGCCATCGAGAAATATTTCGTGTTGAAAGACGCGGGTGTGGCCGACGGCCTGGAATGGCTGGAAGCCACGCCGAAGAGCAAGGACACCACCTTCGAGCGCATTCGCATGGGCTTCAAGGGCGACATGCTGGCGCAGATGGAACTGTTCGACTTCTTCGGCCAGCGCACCACGCTCAAACTTACCGGGATGGTGCGCAACCCCAGCATCCCGCCGTCGCGCTTCACCTTCACCCCTCCCAAGGGTGCCGACATCATCGGCGATTGATGTCATTACGAGCGTAGCGAAGCAATCCGGAATGTGAGCGGCATCAACACTGGATCGCCACGTCGCTCCGCTCCGCGCGAAGACGGATCAATGCGTCGATTCCTAGTCGTTGCGAGCAAAGCGAAGCAATCCAGCCGATTACTCAGGGCACCGGCTTTCGCCGGTGCGACGACTGCGGGACAATAGCGCCCAATCATGTCCACCCAAGACCTGTTCCAGACCGACACCCCCGAACCCGCGCGCGACGACCCCAACGCGCCGCTGGCCGAACGCCTACGTCCGCACACCCTGGCCGACGTCGTCGGGCAAACCCACCTGCTCGGCCCCGGCAAGCCGCTGCGGCTCGCCTTCGACTCCGGCAAGCTGCATTCGATGATCCTGTGGGGGCCGCCGGGCGTGGGCAAGACCACCCTCGCCAGGCTCACCGCGCAGGCTTTCGGCGCCGACTTCATTGCGATCTCGGCCGTGCTCAGCGGGGTGAAAGATATTCGCGAAGCCGTCGAACGCGCGCGGATGAATCAGACCTTGGGCCGCACCACCATCCTGTTCGTCGACGAAGTCCACCGCTTCAACAAGTCGCAGCAGGACGCCTTCCTGCCGCACGTCGAATCCGGGCTCTTCACCTTCATCGGCGCCACCACCGAAAACCCCTCGTTCGAAGTCGTCGGCGCGCTGTTGTCGCGCGCCCAGGTCTACGTGCTGAAGTCGCTCACCCCCGACGAACTCGGCCAACTGATGAAGCGCGCATTGCAGGAACTGCCCGGGCTGAAGCTGGGCGAGGGCGTCGACAAGCTGCTGGCCGCCTACGCCGACGGCGATGCCAGAAAATTACTGAACCTGCTGGAACAACTCGATACCGCCGCCCATTCTTCGCAGGTGAAGGAAGTCGACGCCGCCTTCGTCGAAAACGCGCTGGCGCAATCGCTGCGCCGCTTCGACAAGGGCGGCGAAGCCTTCTACGATCAGATTTCCGCGCTGCACAAAAGCGTGCGCGGCAGCGATCCCGACGCGTCGCTCTACTGGCTGGTGCGCATGCTCGACGGCGGCGCCGACCCGCGCTACCTCGGCCGGCGGCTCATCCGCATGGCGAGCGAGGACATCGGCCTGGCCGACCCCCGCGCGCTGCGCCTCGCGCTCGACGCCGTCGAAACCTATGAGCGATTAGGCTCGCCCGAAGGCGAGCTCGCGCTCGCCCAAGCCTGCCTCTACATGGCCTGCGCACCCAAGAGCAACGCCGCCTACGTCGCCTACAACGCCGCCCGCGCCTTCGTGCAGTCCAACCCTTCCAACGACGTCCCCATCCACTTGCGCAACGCCCCCACCAAGCTGATGAAGGAACTGGGCTACGGCCGCGCCTACCGCTACGCCCACGACGAGCCCGAAGCCTACGCCGCCGGCGAACGCTACTTCCCCGACGATATCGATGAGCAGCAGTTCTACACACCCACCCCGCGCGGACTCGAAGGCAAGATCTCCGAGAAGCTGGCGCATTTGAAAAGGCTGGATGAGGAAGCCGGCAAGGAGTGAGGGTTCGCAATGAATCTTCGGCAGGCTTGCAATATGCCCAAAAAGGGTATTAACATACCCTAAATGGGTATAACGCAAACAGACCAGTCTCTCAAGCCGCGCGCCGCCACGAAACGGGCGGCCGCACCCGCGCGGACAGGCATTGCTGATGCCTTGTTTTCGGTGACGCAACAACGCGTGCTGGCGCTGCTATTCGGGCAGCCTGCGCGCAGCTTCTTCACCAACGAATTGATCGGCCTGGTCGGCGCCGGCTCGGGCGCCGTGCAGCGCGAGGTGAAGCGTCTGGCGGAAAGCGGGCTGGTCACCGTGACGCGACTCGGCAGCCAGAAGCACTACCAGGCCAATCCGGCAGCGCCGATTTTCAAGGAGTTGCGCGGCATCGTGACCAAGACGCTGGGGCCGGCGGAAGTGTTGCGCGCAGCCCTGGTGCCGCTCGGCGACGCAGTGCGGCTGGCGCTGGTGTACGGCTCGGTGGCCAAGGGCAGCGACACGGCCCACAGCGACATCGATCTGTTGATCGTGTCCGACGAACTGACGCTGGAGCAGGTCTATTCGGTGCTGACGCCAGTCGAGCAGCAGCTTGGCCGCCGTGTCAGCCCGACCGTGTACACCGCCACGGAGTTTCGCCGTCGCCGGGCGGGCGGCAATCCGTTTCTTACCAAAGTGTTGGCCGGCGCGCTTGTTCAGCTGACGGATGACCCCGATGGCCTCCTCGCCGCTGGATAACCTGGTTCGCATCGGCAAGCTCAAGTCCGAGCCGCCGGCGCAGGCAGAGTTCGAGGGTCTGGTCCGTTCCGGTCTGGTGCGCCTGCGTGACGCCGAGAATGGCACGCTCTCCCTCGAAAGCCGTTTCGATCTGGCCTACAACGCAGCGCATGCGCTGTCATTGGCGGCATTGCGCTGGTACGGTTACCGTTCAGAAAACCGCTATCTGGTGTTTCAATGTTTGGAGCACACGATGGGTCTTGAAAACGCGCAATGGCGCGTACTCGACCAGGCGCACAAGAAACGCAACCTGGCTGAATACGAAGGCGACCTGGATGTGGACGATGCGCTGGTAACAGCCCTGATCCGCGTAGCGCGGACGGTGGCCGAGCGTGTTGCGGCGCTTGGGCCGGTAGCGCAGGGCTGATCCATCCCGCGCGGCCTCGAAGGCAGCTTCGCCGATAAGCTGGCGCACTTCCGCCAGTTGGACGACGAAGCCGTGACCGACTGAGACTTGCGTCGCGACTGAGCTTGGCCCCGCCGGGCTACAGCCTGGCGAGATCCGGCGCTTCGGGGCCGACCCAGGCGCGGGCGAACTGCTGGCGCGCCGTCGCGGCCGCACCTTGCTTGCCGAGCTTCTGGTAGGTTGCCGCCAGGCCGTGCAGCGCCCAGCCGTTGTTGGGCGCGCGCAGCAGGCTTTGCCGGAACGCCGCCTCGGCCTCGTCCAGCTTGCCGGCGGCCAGCAGCACGGCCCCCAGCGACTGGCGCACCGGGTAGTACCAGTAAGGCGGCTCCGAATAGAGGAGCTTGTCCTCCAGTGCTACTGCCAGCTCGAACTCGGCGCGCGCCTGCGCCCAGTCGCCGGCGGACTGGGCGATGCGCCCCAGCACCACATGCTGCGCCAGCGCGATCACGTCCGGCGCCGGCACGCCGGCCTCCACCAGCCCGGAATAATCGCCGCTTTGCGCCAGGCGCCGCATCGCCTCCACCTCCGCCCGCGCGGCGGCAGGATCGCCGCGCACGGCGTGCGCCACGCCACGTGCGTAATGCCACATCGCCTTGACGTAGGGCAACTCGTTGCCGGGGTCGGGCAGGGCGAGCGTCGTGGCCGGCGCGCTGAACTGGGCATGCGTGAAGTAGGGCGCCATCAGGATCGGCTGCACCCAGGCGATGCTGCGCCCGGCGTCATGGCTGACCACGCGTGCGAGCTTTTCCGCCGCGTCGATGGCGTTCTTGCCGTCGCCCGCCATCTGCGCCGAAGTCATCAGCGAATGGATGTTGTGCGGGTAGTAGGCGAGCGGGTAGATGCCGTCGGGCCGGGCCTTGGCGAGGTAGGCCTCGTCCGCCGCCACCGCGCGCTTGTTCGCCTCGATGGCGTCCTTGTACTGGCCGACGCGGTAGTAGATGTGAAACGGCATGTGCACCAGGTGCCCCGCGCCGGGCATCTGGGCGCCGAGCCTGTCGGCGTAGGGCAGGGCGCGGCGGGGGTTGGAAGAGGCCTCCACCATGTGGATGTAGAAATGGATCGCGCCAGGGTGATTGGGTTGGCGCTGCAGCACCTTTTCCAGCGCCGCCAGGATCTCGGCCGTGCGCCCCTTGGGCCGCGCGCCCGCCGCCTCCCAGTAATCCCAGGGCGACAGGTTCATCAAGGCTTCGACATAAAGCACCGTGATGTCCGCATCGCGCGGATAGCGCGCCGCCACCTTGCCCATGGCCTCGGCATAGGCCGCGTCGAGCGCGGCGCGCTCGGCACCTGCGTCGCCGGCGTAGCGCCGGGCGAGCGCGTCGATGAGGGCACGTTCGCGCGCGCCGGCCTTGGGTGCCAGCGTCTGCGCCCGTTCCACCGCGGCCAGCGCGGCGGGGTTGGCCGCGGCGTCCATCGGCGCATTGATGTTCGGCCCCAGCACCAGCGCCTCGCCCCAATGGCACAGCGCGCATTCCGGATCCAGGCGCTGCGCGTGGCGGAACGCCCGTGCTGCCTCGGCGTGGTTGAAGGCGTAGGCCAGCTTCAGCCCTTGGTCGAAATAGCGCTGGGCAAGCGGGTTGGTCGTGCTGACCGCAAAATGCAGCGTGCCGAGGTTGTCCCACAGCGGCGGGGGCGTCGACACGGCATCGGTGACGGCGGACGCAGTGGTCGGGAAGGGCCGCACCTCGGTCTTGGCTGCGGCGAGTTTCTGGTAATAGCCGATGAGCCGGCGGGATGCGTCGCCGGACACGCAAGCGGCGCCTTGTGATTGCAGCAGCGGATCGAAATCGAATTCCGCCCGGGCAGGCCCGGAGGACTGCGCCAGCAGCAGGCCGCCCGTCACCAGCCCGGCAGCGGTCAGCGCGTAAATCAGGGATCGGATAGTCATCATGAGCCTCCTTTGCAGGGGGCGGCCACGAAACGGAGGCCGCGTCGTGTTTTTTAGACCAGCATCGCGTCCAGGCCAAGCCGTCGCGGCCGTGAGCCTTTGCTTTATAAAAACACTTTATGTGCCGGCCGCGCATCCCCGCGCCGGGCGTACCGACGCGGCCTTGCAAAAAGTCCATAAATGGACTATTAATGCATAATCCATTCACATCCGAACTGGCAAGGCGTGACATGCAAACCCCAGCACAAGCCATCAAAGCGCAAAACAAGCCCAACAGCCGCGAGATTTCCGCCGCCGGCCTGCGCGCCTTCTTCGCCATCGCGCGCGACTGGGGTCTGAATACCGATGAACAAATGGTGCTGCTGGGTGCGCCGGGTCGCTCCACCTTCTTCAAGTGGAAATCCGCGCCCGAGTCTGCCGACCTCAAGCGCGACACGCTCGAGCGCCTGTCCTACCTCTTAGGCATCTACAAGGCGCTGCAGATCCTGCTGCCCGACACCGCCGCCGCCGACGCCTGGGTGAAAAAGCCCAACAGCGCGCCACTCTTTGGCGGCAGGAGCGCGCTCGACCGCATGCTCGGCGGCAACGTCGCCGACCTGGTCGCGGTGCGCCAGTATCTGGACGCTCGCCGCGGCGGCTGGGCTTGAACTTCCCCACCACGCGGCTCAACTGGCGCCCGGCCTACCGCGTCATCCCCAGCCGCTTTCCCGCCGTCGGCCTGTTCGAGCGCGTCGCCCGCCCCGAAGACTTCGACGCCCTGTACGCGCTGGAAGCCATGACCAACGACCGCCTGCGCGACGAAGTCGGCGAGATCAGCCTGGTCCCGCCGGAAGAACGCCTGTTCGGCCACGGCAGCACCTGCATCATGGCCGCCTTCACCCACCTCAACCCGCAGGGCAGCCGCTTCAGTGACGGCAGCTACGGCGTCTTTTACTGCGCCCGCAAGCGCGACACCGCCATCGCCGAAACCCGTTATCACTCGGCCCTCTTCATGCAGGCCACCCGCGAGCCGCCCATGCGCCTGCAAATGCGGCTCTACAGCGTGCAAGCCCGCGGCGAAGCGGCCGACCTGCGCGAAGCCAGCAAGATCGACCCGCGCATCGTCGACCCCGACAACTACAGCCACACCCAGGCCATCGGCCGCAGCCTGCGGGCCGCCGGCGCGCTCGGCATCGTGTACCCCTCGGTGCGCCACCCCGGCGGCGAATGCCTCGCCGCCCTGCGCACCGGCATCGTCAAAAACTGCCTGCACGCCGCCTACCTGGAATACCACTGGAACGGGCAGGGCATCGAGGCGGTGTTCGAGGTTTCGCAGCTGCTTTGACGGCAGCGCGCACACTGACGGAAGTGCGCTACTGTATGACCCACAGCATGACCAACTGGAGGCTACATGCGCACCGTCACCCTGGCAGAAGCCAAGACCCATCTGAGCCACCTGCTTGACCAGGTCGAGGCGGGGCAAGAAGTCGTTATCACTCGCCGCGGCCAGGCAATTGCCCGCATCACGCCGGTCGAAAAACCCAAGCAGCCCGTCAAATCGCTCGCCGAATTCCGCAGCCGCATGCCGGGCTGGCGCAAGTCCAGCGCCGAGTTGCTGCGTGACATGCGCGACGAGGATCTTTGACGCTGTATTTTGACGTCCGCCGCCTGGTGCCGCTCATCCTCGAAGAATCCACCAGCACGAAAATTGAGGCTTACTTCGCTAAGCTCCCGGCGGGCGAGTTCTATGTCAGCCATTGGACCCGGGTCGAGTTCGCAAGCCTGATCGCCCGCGAAGTCAGGATGGGTGGCCTTGCGGAGCCCGATGCGCTGCTGGCCATCGGCCAATTCGACGAACTGGAGACTGAGTCATTCCAGGTCCTGGTTCCTGCTGTCGCGGACTACGAGCTTGCCAAAGCCTATATCCAGCACTTTGCCACCAAGCTGCGGGCTGGCGATGCGCTGCACCTGGCCATCGCCAGCAATCACGGCGCAAAGACCCTCTACACCCTGGACGCGGGGCTCTTGAATGCAGCCAAGCGGCTGAAGGTTCACGCCAGCCGGGGTATCAAAGCTTGAGCCGACCGCACTAAACGGCCAAACAGTCCTGCGCACCGGCATCGTCAAAAACTGCCTGCACGCCGCCTATCTGGAATACCACTGGAACGGGCAGGGCATCGAGGCGGTGTTCGAGGTGAATCAGCTGCTGTGAGGCGAGCGCCTTATTGGGCATGCCCGGTTCGGCAACACCCGAATGTCGGGCCGCTGCCCGCCGGGTAGTCGACTTAACCGGACACAGGCGCGCACCCGGTCACGACGCGCGTCACGCACAGTCCGCGGTCGAACCAGATTTCATAGGTGTCGACTTTGGGCGTGGCCTTGCGCAGCACGGTCAGTTTCGGATCGCCCAGGTCGAATTTGCGCATGACGTGTGCCTGCCAGCGGGTCAGTGCCTGATCGCTGTTGCCCTGGGTGCGAATCTCGCTGCGCGTGGCCGGCGATCTGTTTCCCACGTTTTCCACGCCGGGGGCGTCATAGCCTGCATCGCGCAGGCGCTGCGCCAGCATGTCCGCCAGCGGACGCTGAGCCTCGTTGGCGATCTGGATCCAGGCGACCGGGCGCTGCGCCATAGCGGTCTTGAGCCTGGCTTCGACCTTGTCGGCAATCGCCGCGGTTTGCGATCCATTCGGCCGCGCCCGTTCGATCAGCGCACGCGCATCGTCGGCATGCTTGCGCAGGGTAACGGGGCTGACGCTGCGCAGCAGGACCAGCGTATTGATCACGCCCGATTGCGCGGTCGCCCGATCCGCCGCATCGGACGGCATGTCGCGCTGGATGGTCAGGGCTGCCTTGATGGCCAGGGGCGCCGCATCGGAGGCGAGTTCCGCATTCACGATCAGGCTGGTGGTGGCGGAAATGCGGGCCTGTTTGTCGGGCGCGAACATCTGGGTGACCAGCGGCTCGATGCGCGCATTCAGCCCTGCATCGGGCGGCACGTGGGGCAGCCCGCCGCGCTTTTCGAAACGGTCGGGCTCGAGCACCGGGCTGATCGAGCCCACGACCACACTCGGCAGCGCCGGCGCGGCGGCAGGGATTTCGGATGAGGATGCGTCAGGCGCGGGTGCATCGAATTCAGGCGGCTGAGATGGCGCCGAAGCGGTGCGGGTAATGGCGGCCGGCTCGTTGGAAACACTCAAGACGGCAAGCTGTTTGCGTGCATCCGCAATCTGGCTCGCATCCAGCCCCCGCGCGAGTTTGACCGCCATGTCGAAATCGGCACGGGCCGCCTCGAGCAGTTGCAATTGGGCGTACACATGGCCCAGGTAATAATGGGTTCGCGCATGCCTGGGGCGCAGTTCGAGCGCGCTGAGATAGTGGTTGCGCGCACTTTCCAGATTGGCCTGGGTCGCAAACTGGGCCGCGACGCCGTCCTGAAAAAACCGCTCGGCGCGCGCCTGGTTCTGCCACTGCAGTCCGACATAGCCCAGGCCCACCGCCGCTACGAGGATCGCTGGCCACATCAGTTTGCGCAGGCGAAAACGCCGCTGCGAACCACCCGGCAAGGGCGTCACCTTCTGGCCGAAAGCATGGCGAATCTCGTTCACCACGGCGCGAAAATCTGCGGCTTCGCGCTCGCCATCCCAATCGATCAGGTCCAGCGTTTGCAGTTGGCCGAAGCCGAGCGGCAGAACCACGTCTTCGATGCGCACCGGCAGCAATTTGCCGGCGTCGCGCGCACGCGCCGACTCGTCGCGCACGAAGCTGGACGCCACCGCCGTCAGCGACCAGAGCACGATCACCCGGCGGGCAGCGTGGAGCTTCGCGGCGATCTCCTCGGTGAAATCGCTGCCGCCGCGGATCTCCCGATCCCACCACACCGAAAAGCCTTCCTCGCCCAGCGCATGGGCAAGCTGCTGCGCCATGTCCCGGTCCTCCCGCGCATAGCTCAGGAACAGATCGGGCGGCGCACTGCCGCTCGGGTCGTAGGTCGTGGTCTCTGTCATCGTGGCAAACGCTACGCGCGTCCGGTTCCGCTCACGGCAGCGGATCGAAAACTTCCGGTATGTCCTTGCTTATATTCATCGTTCCCAAGCTTTGCTGAACAGGCTCGCAGCTAATCATAGACGGAATAAGCCCGGAGGCGCCGTCAGCCCTGACTCGTTAAACTCGGCGCGCGATCGAAGCTATGATTCTAAAATAGCCGAATCGGCTGTCGGCAGGCGTCGCCCAAGCCAAGGGCAGTGCGATCAAGGGGGATTCATGAAGCTGCACGCGTTTGTCGCGATGCCTTTCGGCACCAAGGATGGGCCGGACGGGCAGAAAATAGATTTCAACCGTGTCTATGCCGAATACATCGTGCCCGCGCTGCAAGCTTGCGGCTTGAACGTCTTTCGCGCGGACGAGGAGGAACGTGCGGGCGACATCCGCACCGACATGTTCCAGGAACTGCTGCTCGCCGATCTGGTGGTGGCCGACCTCACCATCGCCAATCCCAACGTCTGGTACGAACTCGGCGTGCGCCATGGCTTGCGTGCCCGCGGCGTCGTCCTCATCTGCGGCGGAAAGGTCACCACCGCCTTCGACCTCTACACCGACCGCAAACTGCGCTACGGCCTCAAGGACGGCGGACCCGATCCCGCAACGCTGGCCGCCGATATCCAGAACCTCACCGACATGGTCAAGGCGACCATGGAATCCTGGCACGGCCGCAAGGTCAGCCCGGTATACCAGTTGCTGCCCAACCTCAGGGAGCCCGACTGGAAATCGCTGCGCATCGGCAACGTGCGCGAATTCTGGGATCAGCACGATGCTTGGGAAGAACGCATCGAACTCGCGCGCAAGGCCGGGCGCGTCGGCGACATGCTGGTGCTGGCGGACGAAGCGCCGGTTGCCGCGTTTCGCGCCGAAGCGTGGGTCTGTGCGGGCGCGGCCCTGCGCAAGGCCGAGCGCTTCGACTTCGCACTCGAACTGCTCGAGCGCGGGCTCGAGATCGAACCGCACAACCTCAAGGGCCTGCATGAACAAGGCATCTGCCTGCAGCGGCTGGCGATTGCCGGGGCGCCGGGCCATTCGCTGGAGCGGGCGCGCGAGCATTATCGAAACGTCCTTGAGACTTACCCCAACGATCCCGAAACCTGGGCGCTGCTGGGCCGCGTCGACAAGGACGCCTGGATCGCCGCCTGGCGCCTGCCCGGCAACACGCCCGAGCAGATGCGCGACGAAGCCGCCTACGAGGACGCGCTGCTGCGCGCCGCCATCGACAGCTACACCACCTGCTTCCGTCACAATCCGGCCCATTATTATTCCGGCATCAATGCGCTCACGCTGATGCACCTGCACCGGCATCTCACCGGCGACCCGCGCTACGACCGGGACATGGACATCATGGCGGGCGCGGTGCGCTTCAGCGCCGAATTCGAGCCGGACGAACGCCAGCAATTCTGGTCGAAGGTCACGCTGGGCGATCTCGACGTGCTGGTCGGCACGCCGGACAGCGTCAAGGCCGCCTACAAGGAAGCCATCGCCCACAACGACCGCGACTGGTTCGCCCTCAACGCCAGCCGCGCGCAACTGCAGATGCTGCAGGACCTCGGCTTTCATCCCGAGCAAGTCGAGGCCGGCATCGCCACCTTCGAGCGCGCCCTGAAAAAACTCGCGCATCCCGAAGATCAATGGCGGCCGCGCCAGGTCATTCTCTTCAGCGGCCACATGATCGATGCGCCGGATCGCGCTACGCCGCGTTTTCCGCCGGACAAGGAAGCCATCGCCGCGCAGAACATCGCCGAAGCGCTGGACCGGCTCGGCGCCGGGCCGGACGACCTCGCCCTCACCCAGGGCGCCTGCGGCGGCGACCTGCTGTTCACCGAGGCCTGCCTGCAGCGCGGCGTGAAAGTCCAGTGGCTGCAGCCCTTCGACGAACCCGATTTCATCCAGCGCTCCGTCGTCCGCTGCAGCGAATCCTGGCGCCCGCGCTACCTCGACGCAAAGACCAGACTCGCCGGCCCGATTCGTTCCGCGCCGGAAGCGTTGGGGCCTGTCCCACCCGGCTCGGAACCCGGCTATCCCTACGAGCGCTGCAATCTGTGGCTGCTCTATACCGCGCTGGCCTGCGGCGTCGACAAGGTCCGTTTCCTCTGCCTGTGGAACGGCGGCGGCGGCGACGGCCCCGGCGGCACCGCGCACATGTACGCGGAAGTGAAGCGCCGAACCGGCCAGGTGACCTGGATCGACACGCGAAAAATCTAGCGGCTGCTGGTCGTTGCGCCGCAAGATGCTAATCTGAATCAACAAGTAAAAAAGCCAAGCGGAGCGCGAAGAAAAATCAGCCACCAGGGAGGTCGCTTATGCCAAAAGGTCTCAAGTACGACAACGACTACATCGTGGGCGGCCCCGCCAATTGCCGGGTCACCCCTAATTTCAAACTGTCCGAATACACCGGCGCCGCTGGCCGGACGCGCATCCATCGCGAGCTGGTGGCCTCGGTGCAGGTGCTGCGCGATCGCTTCGGCGCGGCGGTGAGCGTCGCCGGCGTGGCCCCGGCCGGCGGACTGGGTAAAGGCCTGGAAGGGCGCTTCGTCTGGCTCAAGGCCAACGACCTTGCCGCCCTGGAGGCGACCGCCCGCAAGCTCGAAAAGGAAGGGTATTTCGTCCGGGTCGAGGCCAGCGGCGGCAAGCTGTATGTGGAAATGCCCGACCCCGACCATCTGCCCGCCCTGCTGCCGGAAAAGGCGCTGGACCTGGCCATTGCGGTGACGGCCGGATTCGAAACCTCGGGCGATCCCTACCTGCAGGTCACCGGCAATTTCGACGGCGCGGGGCTGTCCTTCGGCCCGCTGCAGGTCAACTTCAAGACCGGCACCCTGCAGGAAATGTTTCGGCGCTTCCAGGTCCGCGACGAGGCGCGCCTGCGTGCCTGCTTCGGCCCCTTGTGGAGCGAATGGCAGCGGGTGCTGCGCCTGCCTTCGCGCGCCCAGCAGGTGGCCTGGGCCGATGGTCTGAGCCGCGGTGCGCGCAAGGCCGATTTCGACCCGCGCTGGAAGGCGGCGCTGCAGGCCGTCGGCAGCGAGCCGGCGTTTCGCCAGGAGATGCTGCGCTACGCCTACGACACCTACGGCCGCAAGCTGATCGTCGCGCTGTCCTGGCTGCGCGGGCTGGTGCCGCTGCGCATCAGCAATGTCCGCTGCCTGGCGGCGCTGTATGACCTGTGCGTCCAGCAGGGCAGCCTCGACAAGGCCCACGACGCCATCCGCCGGCGGGTTCAACTCGAACAGCCGCAGGACGAATTCCATCTCACCCGCATCGCGGTGGAAGAGCGCGGGCGCAAGGCCGATCCGCGCTGGCGCGCCGACTGCATCAGCCGGCGCCTGTGCATCATCGAGCGGGATCCGGTCAAGGTGGCGGATTCCGGGCAGGTCGCCGAACGCGACAACCCCAATCTCTATCTGCTGCGCAATGCGCCGGTCAGCAACGTCGAGCGCTACCTGACCTGAATCCGCAACGCACGCACAGGGCGACTCGAACCCGGCTGGAGGACGAAACCATGCGATCGATCAGGATGCTTACCCGGCTGCTGCTGCCTGCCATGTTGGCGGGGCTGACGGGCTGCGCCGCCTTGCCCGACATGAGCCCTTACACGGACGCCACCCTGCAGCTGCGCTCCACCGTGGTGGCCGGCGGCCATGCGGTCCAGGCCGGGCTCGAATCAGCCGCCGCCAGCTACGAGGCCGGCGACCCGGCGGCCAGGCAGATCAGGGAACAAGCGGCCCAGTTCAACCAAGCCTGGCGGGCGCGCATCGACGGCGCCGATGCGCTGCTGGCCTATACCGAGGCGGTCACCGACCTCGCGCGCTCGGGCACGCAGGGCGACGCCTCGGCCCGCAAACTGGCCGATGCCCTGGGCGGGCTCGCCACTGGCGTCGGCGTCGTCCTGCCGGCGGCGGGCACGGTTGCCACCATCACCGACGTTGCCGCGTTCGTCTACGGTCATATCGCCGCCGCGCGGGCCGCCAAATCGCTCGACCAGGCGCTGCACGCTGCCCAGCCCGCGGTGGACCGGCTGGCGACGGTGCTGAGCCAGGACCTGCAGGCCTCCCTCGACATCCTGCATGCCGCCCGCCGGCTGCAGGCAACCGCAATGGCGCTGAAATTCAACGAGGAAACCGCCTACCTCAAAACCCTGGCCCGCGAGCGCAAAGCGATTTATGGCAAGGACACGCAGACGCCGGCGGATGAGCAGCGGCTGCGCCAGATCGGCGAACTGCTGGACGCGACGCGGTCATGGCGCGAGCCGATGGAACAGGCGCAGGCCGACACGGAGGCGCAGTACCGCCTGCGCATCCAGCTGATCCACGCCACCCAGGCCGCGGTGGCCGAATGGGCGGCCGCCCACCGCAGCCTCGCCGCAGCGGTGCGCGAAAATCGCAGCGTGAATGTCGAGGCGCTGGTGCAGGCCACGCAGGAAGCGAAGGAACTGGTGAGGAGGCTTAGAACGCTATGAGCGAATGGGACAGCATCGAAGGATTTCAGGAATGGAGCGACAAGCTGGGCGAACTGCTCGGCGAAGCCCGGGACGCCGCACGCAACCCGGACGCCGACGCCCGCTTTGCCATCAGCGATCGCCTCACCGCATTCATCCTGAACTCGCGGCCCAACAACGAGGCCATCAAGGCCCTCGACGACATTGCGGCCCGCGCCTCGCAGGACCTGATGCTCGGCGTCCTCGACGAGCGGCTGATGGAAATCGTCGGCCGCACCGCCGAGTGGCTACAGGTCGCCAAGCAGTTCAGCGAACAGGCAGCGTCTGCCGGCGCGCAGGCTTCCGCCATCCGCCTGGAAAAGGCCCACCGCGTGGCGCAGTCGCTGACCGAAAGCGTTCACCGCTTGCAGGAACTGCGCAGCAGCCTTGTCGATACCGACGACCCCGAATTCGCCAGGAGCGTGACCAAGGCGGTCGAGACGCTGCAGAAACTGCGGGCGCAGATCGAGCGGATCACCTGACTGAGCGTTTGCACAGACCCCAAAGCCGATTGAGGAAAACCCATGAACCCCGCACTGATCGCACGCATGCAAGCCCCCAGCCCCAAGAAAATCCTCGCCCTCGACGGCGGCGGCATCCGCGGCATGATGACGGTGGAAGTGCTGGCCGAAATCGAAACCCTGCTGCGGAAGCAGCTGGGGCGGGGCGACGATTTCGTGCTGGCCGATTATTTCGACTTCGTCGCTGGCACCAGCACCGGCGCGATCATCGCGGCCTGCATCGCGCTCGGGATGAAGGTCGCCGACATCCGCACCTTCTACATCAGCAGCGGCAAGGAAATGTTCGACAAGGCCTCCCTGCTGAAGCGCTTTCGCTACCAGTACGAGGACGAGAAGCTGGCGGCGAAGATGCAGGAAGTCTTCGGCAAGGACGCGACCCTGGGCAGCGACAAACTCAAGACCGTGCTGATGATGGTGATGCGCAACGCCAGCACCGATTCGCCCTGGCCGATGTCGAACAACCCCTTCGCCAAGTACAACCAGCCCGAGCGCGACGACTGCAATCTGGACATTCCCCTGTGGCAGCTGGTGCGCGCGAGCACCGCGGCGCCGGTGTATTTTCCGCCCGAGGTGGTGAGGGTCGGCCGGCACGAGTTCGTGTTCGTCGACGGCGGCATCACCACCTACAACAACCCGGCTTTCCAGGCCTTCCTCATGGCCACCGTGGAGCCGTATCGGATGAACTGGCCGGTGGGCGAGGACAAGCTGCTGGTGGTGTCGATCGGCACCGGCACCAGCCCGCAGGCCAACACCGACCTCGACCCCAACGAAATGAACCTGCTTTACAACGCCAGCTCCATCCCCTCCGCCCTGATGTATGCCGCGCTCAACGAGCAGGACATGCTGTGCCGCGTGTTCGGCCACTGCCGCGCCGGCGACCCGCTCGACCGCGAAGTGGGCGACCTGATCGGCGCCAAGGGACCGGTGGGCCCGCACAAGCTGTTCACCTACATGCGCTACAACGCGGAACTGTCCGCCGCCGGACTGCAGGCGCTCGGCCTCGGCGACATCAAGCCGGAAAACGTGCAGAAGCTCGATTCCGTGGCGCACATCGCCGACCTGCAACGCCTGGGTCAGGCCGTCGGGCGGGGCGTGCAGCCGGCGCATTTCGCCGGCTTCTAGCGCGCCGGTCGCGCGAGGAGACATCATGAACGGCATCTTCATCAGCTACCGCCGCGATGACGCGGCAGGCCATGCCGGCCGGCTGTTCGATCGCTTGGTGGCCCGCTTCGGCAAGGGCGCCGTGTTCATGGATGTCGAGGGCATCGAGGCCGGCGTCGATTTTGTCGAGACCATCGAAAAGGCCGTCGGTGGCTGCGATGTGCTCTTGGCCGTCATCGGGCGCGGCTGGCTGGACAGCCGCGACAGCGAAGGCAAGCGCCGGCTCGACGACGACCAGGATTTCATCCGGCTGGAAACCTCGGCCGCGCTTGCACGCAATGTGCGCGTCATCCCCGTGCTGGTCGAAGGGGCCCGGATGCCGCGTGCGGAAGCGCTGCCCGAAGACCTCAAACCGATCATCCGCCGTCAGGCGGTGGAACTGCGCGACAGCCGCTGGGAAGACGACATCCAGGCGCTCGTCGGCGTGCTGGAGCGCATGGCAGCGCAGGGCAAGCCGGCGCCTGTCCACGACACCGAAGGGCAGGGCGGCAGGGACGACACCGTGGCATGGGCCTGGAAAGCCGGCGTGGCCGCCCTGGTCGGCGCCGCCATCATCGGCGCCACCTTGGCTTGGTGGCCCGCAGCGCACGAGAACGCGCCAGAGCCAGCCGCCGAAGCCCAGCCGGTCATCGCTCTCAAACCCGACACCCCGGCCGTGCCCGAGCCCCCCCGGCCACAGCAAACCG
>Ga0208244_100210_pt1 | contig 73502 bp, 68 predicted proteins | sample SubbioCR12Aug_5A_FD_184828 | JGI IMG/M metagenome (GOLD analysis project Ga0208244, IMG submission 184828) | Serpentinite rock and fluid subsurface biosphere microbial communities from McLaughlin Reserve, California, USA - CR12Aug_5A (SPAdes) | ecosystem: Environmental > Terrestrial > Deep... | reverse complement strand
CATAGCTATCTACACAAGTCACATTAGAAAATCCTGAGCTGTTTCTTGCAAAGTCGCAAGCTCCTCAGGGGAGTAACAATTCAACACCTCCTGCATAGAAAGAAACACCCATAATCCGGCCAATAACGCGGGATTAGTAAATGACTTGCCCCACGCCATTTGCCTGCCACTCAACTTGATTAAAAAGGTGCGCAAAGCGTCTGCTTTTTCGCTTTTAGCGGCCGCAATTTCCCAGACCACCACGCAAGCCATACAGACAACGAGTAACCGTTTGGCAATGGCGAGTCCGGTTTCCTGCTGCCAGGATTCCAAGTCGTGTCCGGCTTTCTTAAGGAGTTTGAAAAAACATTCGATTTGCCAACGCCAGTAGTACCAAAGCGCAATCTCGCTGGCTTCAACCGCCATCACATTGGTCATTAGCAACCATTCAGCGAGTATGTCGCCCTCATTCGATAAAATACGACTGACGACCAGTCGTGCGTCGATGGGCTCGCCTGACACCGATGGTTTTTTCTGCTTCTTCTGGCTCGGCTTTGCCGCGCGCGTTATTCGTATCGGTGTTTCTGCAACCCATTGCCATTGCCGTTTACCATGATAATCGACTTGCCGTATTTTCTCGAAACACAACGCGTCAGCAACTTGAGCACAAGGCATTGATTGCCCTTGGAATTCAACCGAGGGTGTCTTTTTAGCGCGTGTTAACCACAAGTAATTGTTGGCCTCCCATTGGCGCATATGCCCGACAGAGTCGGCCTCTCGGTCAATAATATGCACCAGCGGTTTGACAAATTTATGCTGTTCCAATTGACCTATGCAGTGCGTCACTTCATCCAAATGGTTTTCAACCGTTTCAGAGAATTCATGCTCGTGATAGGTTGAGTAACTGCCGTTGGCTGTCACCAGTCTTTGTGCAACCGGCGCAAGGGGTTGTCCGGTTTGATCACTGAGAATAAGGCTACTTTGTAAGTCGTAACCCACATCGGTTTCATGCGTTATCTGGTATTTATCCAACTTACTGTCATGTTTTCGATAGTTTAAGCGTGACCAATCATGTACACATAACGCATAGTGACTGCATTGCGTTGCAATACCTTTGTGAGCAGCGATTAGTAAGGGTTCGTGCAACTTTGTTAAAGTCACCCGGTCATTTTTATAAAATCGCCACGCGGCCTGGGTACTGGCAAAACTCGTACTTTTGTTAGGTAGTGCTCGTAACCCCGCACTCAATGTATCCGTGGCGTTCAAATGCTCAGCCACTAGCTGTTGGTGACGCTTTGCCAAGCGAGGATCGATGTCTAATAACTTTTTTTATATCCATGGCATATGTTACTTTTTTTTGCGGCTTTAGGTTGTGTAGATAGCTATGCCAGCAAACGGACAATGGTCGGGGAATTTTGATTGCTGAGATTAATCAGGCTCTCAATTTCCCGGCGGTTTTTTTCGAGATTCGTATCGATCCAGGCGCCCATCGTGACATTCAGCTTATTTTTTAAAGCAAATTCGGGCACTTGTTCCATGCCGTCAAGAGAGCTGTATGTTCTTATCGCATAGACTTTGTTGGCGAGTAAGCTGACATCTTCCTCGATTTGTTCCGAGGATGGGTAGCGATTGTTCATCGGATCAGAGTCCCTGCGCATCGGGCTGAATGTCACCCCCATCATCGTTTTGTTCCATGATGGTATTTTTAAAGGGTTATTGACATAGCTCCAGATACTCAGATTGATCAGTAGCAGTATCGAGATGATAAATAAGGTCAGTGTTTTGGCTTTCATTCAGTCGCTTTGGGCTCTTGGGTAGTTGAGATTACAGATCAGTGGGTCAATATGAATGATTTTCAGAGTAGGACTTGGATGATTCGAAAATTCCTTATGGGTAAAAACAGATAGCATCAAGCCGGTTAATTATAGCTATTGCACTTCAACTGTTGCATATTTATTACAAGAGAAGTTTGAACACGTTTTAACCTTCATCTGCCCTGATTTATCTCGGGTAGTGACCTGTGTTCGATGATTCGTTTGATTATTCAGCGCTCTTGATGTCATTAAGTAAATCGGACCGTTGTTTTTCCAGTATCAATAATTCTATATCCCGCCGTAAAAACTCTTCGCTGTGCAGGGTCGCTTCGTAGCGTTTTCTTTGTTCGTCTATTTGCAGGTCCAGTTCTATGTCTTTTAATCGGCTTTGATGCCTCAGTTTTTCAGCATGTAATTTTTCTTCAAGCTTGAGTTCTTCGACGAGTTTCAACTCCTGTAGCGAAATAGCAGCTTCAGCTTCCAATTGTTTTAGTCGTTTTTCCTGATTGATCTTTTCAAGTTCCAAATGTTCTTTTGTTTCATTCCATTGAGCCTGTTCTTGCTTGAACTCCTGTATTTGCAGTTCTCTTTCTTTTTCCTTTAATAACTTTTGATGCGCCAGCTTTTCGTCAAGCAGTTTTTTTTCGAGTTCCAGCTGATTTTTTTGTTCGACTTCTTTAAGGTGAGCCCGATGTCGTATTTCCTGGAGATGCAAACGCTCCTCCAGTTGGAATTGATCCAGTTGCTGTTGCTGTTTCTCTTCCAGTTGACGTTTGGTATTGTCGGCAATCAAGGCTTGCTCTATACGCTTTAAGTCATCTTCCTTATTGCGCTGTTCTATCATTTTAAGGCGTTTTTCCAGCAGGGATTGCTCGGCAAGCTGCTCGTGTTCGAAGCGTTCTTTATTAAGGCGCTCTTGAAATTCAAAGTTTTTTTTAAGTACTTTCAGGTAGAGGCTTTCTCTTGCAAAGTGATCAACGCCCTGGTTCTCGCCTTCAATTTCGCGAAAATGAGGCTTGATGAAACATTGGGTAGTGCATTGTAGATGCTGTGTTATCAGCGTCTCATTGATGCGGCTTTGAATGGCTTTTTCAGTCAATTCCAAGCCGTCTTCAACCCAGTCGTTTTCAGTCAATCGGCGCAGTTCCTGATCGACAATCAGCCGGATCAGACTTTCGCAATTGCTCTGGGCGTATTGATTAATGGTTTCTACGTGCTCACTGTTTTTTATGACATATTTCAATGTCGCCTGCAGTCTAAGAGACAATGCCGTTTCGAAACGGCAATAGCCATCATATAACGTGGTTTCTACAAGAACTTGCCAGTCCTGAATCGGTATGGGATACAGGCGGTGGTAAAAACGGGGCTTAAAAGCCTCGGGCCGCTCAAAAATAGTTTGCCAGGGGCCAAAATGAGCGATAACAATCTGACGTCCTGCATCAAATCCGGGGTCCCACTCTTCGCCCTGAGTGTCTGCTTGGGGATTGATTTCAGCAAGCCAGATGTCTAAAGGCGAATTAATCATTTTGATGATCTCCGGCTTCAGTTGTTTCTGTGTCTGATTTTGAGCGCATTTTTATCTGTTGAAGCCGGTCACTCATTTTCTCGGCAATCAGCGGATAAAGTGTCGGGGCAAATTCAACGGTTCTGTCATCAATTTTACGCATGAAGCCCCGGCTGAGCAGCAAACCTACCGCAAACATGCGAGGCCAGTCCACGTATTTTCTGGCACGTTCAATTTCAGTTTTTTCGATAACCATTTCCAACGCATCGTTTTCATTTATACGAAATTCGGTAAATTGCCGAAGGCATTCAAAAACCAGTTCTTCTTCCTGTTCCGTCAGAGGGCCGGGTGCAGTAAATTCCAGGCGATAAGAAAGCAGTACGGTAAAGAAGTCGACCATGGCTGCACAGATAAGCGCGAACAGGGAAAAACCGGACCACATGGCAAATGATGGCTTGATACCTTGAATATACTCGGAATAAGGCATAAGTCTCGGCGCTGCGGGCAAGCTGTCATGAAATTTTGCTACCTGTTGATTAAACTGTATCTGAATGGCTTGCAAACCGAGTAGCAGGTTTTGATAGCCTTCCTGGGCTTCCTGCGGATCTTTGTCGAGTAATTCCAGATTGATGGATGTCTGGTTGATCAAGGTGTCCAGTTTTAACAGTTCTGATTCAAAGGTCTTAAACTGCTCCTTTTTCTCCTCAAGCTGTTGTTTGTAGTGCTTATAAAAAGGTCCTTCACCTACCTGGCGCTTGTAACTTTCAACAATCTCAGGATGGGTTCCGAAATAAGCTTGCGCAACTTCTTTAGTGAGGTTGTCCAGTGCAAGTCTTTGTTCGACAAGAACTTCTCCTTTGATAGCCATGATTTTCTGTAGGTATTGTCCAACATCCGTTCTGACCTGGTTAAGACGGTCAATCCGAATACTGTCGCGTTCGGAGATTTGATAAAACTTGAAATAGGAAAAGGATACTGAGGCCGTTACCGCAATCAGCAGCGACAGCAAAACGCTTAGGTAACGTGTCCGGTTGGCGGTCCAGTGAATGCCTGCGATTTCGACTGAGCAGATCACCATGATGGATTGAATTGCGATGGTAATGATCAGTGCAATCCATGGCGTAATAAAAAAAGACATGCCGTAGTAGGTCGTAAATCCTGACGCCACACTGAGCATGAGTACGATAGGAATGGACCAGATACGCAACAAACTGACAAAAAGCGTCTGAATAATATTAATGAGACGGCCCAACCCGCCATTTTTCATCTTTATGAGAATTCGATTATCCATCGTTCGATTTATTATTGTTATTGTGAACGTAAACAGCGTTTTAACTGGAGAAAAACGTCGCGCCGTAATTGTGCCGGACATAGTATCACATTGAAATTGAATACTAATTATTGAATTTTTCTAAGAATATCAATCAAAATTTGTCTGTCGCTTGAAGACAGAGAAGAAGGGTTAAGCAAGCCGATTTTATTATCAATCGGAAGTTAATGGCGAGGTGGGGATGCTGTCAAAAATGACAAGCTAACTGACACTTATGACATCGAAATGCCATAAGTGTCAGTGGAAATCGTCCGGTAAATTTAGATGTGCTGGAGTTTTCGAAAAGAACTGATTCCAACCAGAGCCAAGCTCATCAAAGCAAAAGCAGGCGGCAGAGGGACTGGCGTGGTTGCAGTCACTACGTTAAATTCGGCATCCCAGCTGACCGGACCTTTAAAATTCAGCTGGAACTGGCTGAGTCCTTGAAAAACTGAGGCATCATCAAAATCACTGAAGTTGACATAAAGATCGCCCGCTCCGTTAATCGCTATTTGATTGGATGAAGATGAGCCGTTGGCAATCATTTCTACAAAGACGCCTGACTGAATATCGATTGCCAAGACTTGCAGCATGATGGCGTTTCCATGCAGCGTAAAGTCGGTCAGGTTGAAGTTCCAGATTACCGATGCATTTCCGGCTGATTGAGAGGTGTTGGAAATCGATAAGGCGTTATCGGTTTCGATAGCCGTTTCATGAAAATTGCTGCCTGTGGCCTGTGCGATCAGGGTTCGGGTTGCTCCGGTCAAACCGGTACCAACAATAGCACGTGGACCGTCTGTAGTTTCGCTATTGTCACCACCCACGTCAGAGACATACTGGTAATCCGAGAAATTGTCGATTACCAGTGAATTAGCCTGGCTGAATGAAGAAAATGCCAAGCCAAAGGCCAATGACAGTAAGGTCGCGATTTTGCAGGTTTTTAGTGAGTTCATAAAGTTGGATCTCGGGTATATAAGCTGATGATGGGCGGCAATTAAAAGTGGATCTGGGTTCGCTTAAGCGTCCCAAATACCAGTAAACCTATCGCCAATAAAGCATACAGAGAGGGTTCAGGCACTGCGGCAGTTGATGCTGAACCGGTTCTGTTTACAGCAGAAAATGCGAAGTCGAAATCCAGTGCTTTTTCGCCTTTAATGGTTAAGGCAAAATTTTGTACAGAAGCCAGTTCCGAAGGACTGCTAAAGCTGCTGAAATCAACATAAAAACTGCCTGCGCTATTGAAAATCAGTGGGTCTGAAAATGAATTATTGTTAATGATCAATGCTAATTCAGCATTCAGATCAATTTTAAGAATTTCAATCAGAAAGGCATCGGCATTAGCAGTAAAGTCAATGGTGCCGAAGTTATCGTAAAGAATTGACGCAGTGCCGTTTGATTTTTCAGAGTTTGAAAAAGATAGCAATCCATTTTCAGCGCTAATGTGGGTATTGATGGACCGCTTTGCTCCCGTGTTGTCTGATGTGGGTCTTCCATTCGCGGTTGAGCTGAAGGTTCTTTGAGCTCCGGTCAGGCTGGATGACGGTCCATTCAAGCCAATTGAATTGGTGGTGGCGCCTAAAGTAGTTAAATCGTCTTTGACCTGTTGACGATCCGTAAAATTATCGATGATGAGTGCGGCCTCGGCAGTGCTTGTCTGCATTACCGTCAAGGCGATGACTGATGCCAGTATTTTGAGGCAGTGATCGTATTTCATTCGTTATCCTTCTTTTAGTGTGTAGGTGTTAATCCCCTTAAAGCATTTTTTATGCCGTTTATTCAGGATCTTAAAAGAAGGTTTTTCAATGAAGTTGGCGCCGGATTATTTTTAGCGCTCTTTGTCTGGTATCCAGACAGATAAGTCTGCTTCGCTTAGTGGGAAGAATAAGCTAATGATAATTGATCCATGATTAATTGTTTATTCGAAACGGCGCCACGATAAAGGCGATTACAAAGCCTGTTAGCGAAACGATACACAGCCATTTTGCGAAGCTGAAAAGTTTTCTGAGGCTGGAATTGGCTTTTTTGACGACCTCAAAATCAGTGAGATAAATTGTTTCGCAGGCGCCGTTGCCGGTATCGGAACGTGAAGTACTGGTTCCGCGTTTAAAGCCGTTTCCTTTATTTTCGTATTCAGATAAAAAACCTTTCAGTCGGACATGGTCGCCGGGTTCGGCGGCGAGTAAGGCTTTTTTGATTAGGGTCTGATCACTTAACAGATGGTTGTTTGACAACGCTTCATTTTTAAACAGAGTGCCTGTTGCCGAATCCTGCCATGATGCCCAGCATGTCCAGCTGTCATTTTTAAATTTCATTTGCTCGTAAACACCGTTAGCGACGTTATCACCCCAGATAACGCATAAATCACGAACATTGATAAAATCTTTCCAGCGTTTATGGTGCCAAATATTGCCAAAGCTGTCGGCATTGCTGTAACTGACCACGACGCCATTCAACTCATAGGCGAATCTCGGTTTGATCAAATAAGCCTGATTATTGACGTCCAGCGCAAACGGCAGGGTTTCTTCGTCCAGTTCGGATTGAACCGGTTCGGGCAATTCGTTTGCAGCGTAAAAGCCAGGTTCAGGCAGTCGGTCTTTATAGAATCCGCTGACGGCAGCCGTCATGAGACTTATCCAGAAAAGCCACTTGAATAATCGTTCCAGCATCAAACTGACCGGCATGTTCAACCTCGTTTAAAAATTAGGTAACTGCTCGCCTGCTCTCTATAAGATGGGAGGGGTGAGCTGACGATGTATAACAAGCATCATCTGATTTAAGCGTAGTCTTCTTGTTCATATTCGCAAATAGTCCGCGCTTGAGATCTAGTGCCGTTATCCAGGGAAATGGGTTGGTTAGCGAGTTTCACTTTATCGCTTGTAAAAGGGGACGAACCAAAGATTTTAAAACCTCGTTGCAAGGTGTTGGGGTTCTGTGTATTCTGCCGCGCATGCAAATACAACTCGTGTCAATAGGTCAAAAAATGCCCGCCTGGGTTCAGCAGGGCTTTGATGAATACGCAAAGCGGATGCCCAGGGAATGTGATTTGGTGTTAAAAGAAATTGCGGCCGGGAAACGAACTAAAAACAGCGATGTCACACGCATCGTTAAAGAGGAAGGCGAAAGAATGCTGTCTGCGATTCCAAAAGATACGCATGTGGTCACGTTGGATGTGACTGGAAAGCAATGGTCTACGCCTGAGTTATCCCAGGCAATGCAGCGCTGGTTAGGGCAGGGCCGAAACGTAGCCTTGCTGGTCGGCGGGCCTGAAGGCTTATCGGATGAAGCGAGAGGCTTGGCCTGTGAATCCTGGAGTTTGTCACGGCTGACGTTTCCTCATCCTCTGGTGCGGGTCATGATTGCCGAACAGATTTACAGGGCCTGGACCCTTCTTAATAACCACCCCTATCACCGCGAATGACGGCTCAAATTATTCTGGCTTCAGCTTCGCCAAGACGGCGGGAATTATTGGATCAGATTGGTGTCCTTTATGAGGTATGTCCCGTGGATATTGACGAGACGCCCAAAATGGCTGAGCCGCCTCTTATCTATGTCCAACGCGTTGCGGCGGAAAAGTCGGCTGCATGTGCGGCGATTATCGGTGACTCTAAAACCATACTGGCTGCCGATACGGCGGTGATTCTGAACGGCAACATTCTGGGTAAGCCGCTTGATAGGGATCAGGTCTTGTCAATGTTAAGGCAATTGTCCGGAACAACGCATCATGTTTTCTCCGCAATTTCGGTTAGAGGCAGCCAACATGAAGAAGCCGTCAGTATTACCGAAGTCACTTTTCGAGAAATCAGTGATGCAGAAATAGCAGCGTACTGGGAAACAGGCGAGCCTGACGATAAAGCCGGTGCTTATGCCATTCAGGGATTAGGCAGTATTTTTGTCAAGTCAATCAACGGCAGTTTTTCCGGCGTAATGGGTTTGCCTCTCTATGAAACAGCCGAGTTACTGGCGAAACAAGGAATTGAAATTTTAAAATGAGTGAAGAAATTCTGATTAATGTGACCCCGCCTGAAACACGCGTGGCAGTCATTGAAAACGGTGTCCTGCAGGAACTGGTCATTGAAAGGACCAAGCAGCGCGGTTTGGTAGGCAATATCTATAAAGGAGAGGTTTGCCGGGTTTTGCCCGGCATGCAAGCGGCTTTTATTGATATTGGTTTACCGAGAGCGGCATTTCTCCATCTTTCCGATTTATGCACCAAGGACCTGGAAAAAAAAGGATCCGCCAATATCGAACACTATCTGCATGAGGGTCAGCATATCGTTGTCCAGGTGACAAAAGACCCCATTGGCAGCAAAGGCGCAAGGCTTACCACGGAAATATCCATCCCTTCGCGCTATCAGGTCTATATGCCTTATACGCATAACAGCGGCGTTTCCCAGCGGATTGAGTGCGAGAAAGAAAGGGCAAGGCTTAGGGCGTGTCTTGAGACCTTTCGGGAGAAAAACCAATGCGGCGGGTTTATAGCCAGAACGGCTGCCGAATGTGTAGACGAGCCTATCCTGATGTCGGATATGACCTTTCTGTTGAAATTATGGGAATCGATATCGGCAAAAATTGAGCAGGCAACTCCCCGGCAGTTTATTCATAAAGATTTACCGCTCAGTGTCAGAACGCTTCGGGATCTTTATAAAGAAGGTATTGAACGAGTCCGGGTTGATTCCAGAGAGACTTATCATAAGCTCATCGAGTTTGCAGAAATCTTTGTGCCTGATATCGTTGGCGTCATAGAGCATTACACTGGAGAGTGTCCGGTTTTTGATATCTACAATGTTGAAGATGAGATACAGCGGGCGCTGGACCGAAAAGTAAAATTAAAATCCGGCGGGCATCTGGTCTTCGATCAAACCGAAGCAATGACCACGGTCGATGTCAATACCGGCAGCTATGTCGGCGGACGCAATCTGGAAGAAACAATCTTCAAGACCAACCTCGAGGCGGCTCAGGCTATCTGCCGACAGTTGAGACTCCGCAATCTGGGCGGGATCATCATTATCGATTTTATCGATATGCAGAGTAAAGAACACAAAGAACAGGTCTTGCAGGCTCTGGAACGGCATTTGGAAAAAGATCACGCCAAAACCAAAATTACGGAAGTATCCGCTTTGGGGTTGGTCGAAATGACCCGGAAAAGAACCCGCGAAAGCCTGGAGCATATTTTATGCGAGCCTTGCTCGGCTTGCGGTGGCCGGGGTGTTCTTAAGACCGCGGAATCGGTTTGTCTGGAAATCTTCCGGGAGATTATCCGTGAAGTCAGGCAATATAACGTTCAGAAATTAATGGTTCTGGCTTCTAACGAAGTGGTCGAGATGCTGCTGGATGAAGAAGCCGATATGCTCGCCGAACTGGAAATGTTTCTAGGTGTGCGCATCAAGTTCAGAGCGGAAACGCAATACAACCAGGAACAATATGATGTGGTGCTGCTTTAGTGACGGGGCTTTGTACGGCCGGCTTACTCTCATAGACTGATCGCATGCCTTGTGTCGGCGGGCGGATATTCAAAAATAAGCAGCGGCATTTTACACAATCTCGCTTGCCTGCTTTCCGGTTCAACCTTTAGGATAAGACTCATCCTTTTTAATGATCATGACAAAGCAATGGAGATTCCTCGTGCCTTTGACTGTATAAACGGCACCCAGTGGATTTAAATCAGTGATTCATCATCTTACGCGTGCGACACGGCACCTTATTTTCTGGTCTTTACTGACGGCAGCATTAGGTTTGACGGGAATTCGAATCTTGATGACCGGTGTCGAGCGTTATAAAGCGGTATTGGAAAAGGAAGTCAGCGCGTTGATTGATACGCCGGTCAGAATCGGCAAGCTCAGCGCAGGAATGCATCACTTTACCGCCATAGTGAAGCTGCAAGAGATTGATATACCCAGTTATAACAACTCGCCAAAAGCCGCAATAAAGCTGGATGAAATAAGGCTGAGTGTCAATCTTTGGGATCTGGCTCTGACCCGGCAATTATGGTCATCTTCCTGGGTGACGCTGGTAGGTGCCGAACTGACTGCAAAGCGCAAGGCCGACGGCAGTTTTGCGATAGCAGGGCTCAAAGCCGGGGCCGGCGATGAAAAGCCCCTTTGGTTACTGCAAGGCAGTAAACTCGAATTATTGCACAGCCGGATTACCTGGCAGAATGAGCAACTTAAAGCCAAGCCCGTGCTTTTTGATCAGGTGGATCTGGTCATTAAAAACGATACGGATGATGACCGACATACCTTGCACATGTTATTGGAACTTCCCGAAAAGTTAGGACGTTCATTGCGGCTGTCAATGGTCTTAGAGGGGAATTTATTTGAACCCGGCCAGATGAGCGGACAGGTTTTTCTGGAAGGTCATGATGTGCAGCTGGCGCAATTTTTGACCGGGGAGATGCCTGCTGAGTTATTGGTTAACGCGGGTCTTGCCGACTTTAGAGTTTGGATGAACTGGCATCAGTCGCAATTAAAGCAAATTCAGGGCGAAGGGGTCGTCAAAAAACTGGCCGTCAAGACTCAAACCTCCAAGACACCGCTGGCTCTGGAAAAATTAGAGACCCGGTTTCGTTGGCGCCAGCAAAGTCCTGAACGGTGGCAGCTTGATGTCAATGATTTACTCATTGAGACCCGAGAGTCGATTTGGCCTCCCGGCCAATTTAGCCTGGCCGTGCAAAATGATTCGCAGGGAGCTGCCGGACGTGTTTCATTGGCAGTAAAAAAAATGGATCTGGAACCTCTTTCAATGCTGCTCAAGTTGATACCTCAAGCCGAAGCAGGGGATGCGGAACTACCGAGTATGAACGGGCAGTTGCTGGATTTTAAGCTGGCCGCCGATATCAGCACTCAGGCTTTTACCGTTGATGGTAAATTCAGAAATCTGGGGCTTGCCGAAAAGAGCCCGTTGCCCGGATTGCAGGGCTTGTCCGGTTATGTAAAAGGTAATTCCAATAAAGGCCAATTGACACTGGATGCGGAAAATCTCGATTTTTCTGCCTCGGAATTATTTCGTAACCATTTGGCTTTTCAACGCTTCAAAGGCCGGATTTTTTGGCGTCAAACAAATGACAATTGGAAAATAAGCACCGCGGATCTTGCTCTGGATTCTCAACCCATCAAGACCTTGAGTCGCGTGAAACTGACGATTCCCAAAAACGGTGATTCACCTTTTCTGGATTTACATGGCGACTTTTCTATTGCCGATGCCCGTGCCGCCAGTCACTATTATCCGGTGGGTATCATGAATCCGGGAGCCTTGGCCTGGTTGGATCATGCGTTTGTTGCAGGACAGGTGCCTCGTGGCGGGCTATTGATTCACGGAAAACTGGAAGATTACCCCTTTAACAAAGGGCAAGGTGTTTTTCAGGTGCTTTTCGATGTTGCAGACGGTGAATTGGAATACAGTGCTGATTGGCCTCATCTGACGAAACTCGATGCTCAGGTCGAGTTTCTGGGTGAGGGTTTGACGGTCGACATTCATTCGGCCCAGTCATTGGCTTGCAAAGTCAATGAAGCCCTTGTCACCATCCCCTCGTTAGAAACCAGCCCGCATGTGCTTATCAAAGGCAAAGCCCAAGGTGAAATGGCCGGTATCATGGCCTATTTAAAAGCGACACCGCTTAAGTCAACCGCCAATTCGCTACTGGCTGCGATTACGCCAAAAGGAAGCAGTCAGGTCAACCTTGATCTCAAAATTCCTCTGGACGATGTGGCTCCGTTGTCTGTCAACGGTGATGCAAGCCTGGAGAATGCCTCGCTCAGAGTCCATGCTTTTGATCTTCCGGTCACACAGATTAAAGGGGCGCTTCGCTTCGATCAGGTGGGTGTTTATGGTAAGGGCATTACGGCCTCGACATTGGGCAGTCCCATTAAACTGGATATTGACACTAAACCCGAACAGACCGATATATTCGTCAATGGCCATGCCGGTATTGAAGCGCTCAGAAAACAATTTGAGATGCCTTTCTGGGCTATAGCCGAAGGCAGCTCAGACTATCGCCTGCAACTTCGTTTGCCGTCGGCTCAAAATAAACCACCCGAATTAATCATCACTACCGATCTAATCGGTATGAACATTGATTTGCCTGAAAATATGGCTAAATCCAAGCAACAGAAAAAAAATCTGGTACTTAATTTTGATCTGGGTGATGAGCAATTTCTTCCTATCGGTTTAACCTACGACAATACCCTTAAAGCCGCACTCAAAATTGATGTTCAGCAAAAACAGCTGTATGCCGGCCATTTTTTAATCGGACAAGGGGTTGCAGTGGCTCCTGAAGAGAAACGGGTCCGTTTTGAAGTCAATAGTGAACGACTGAATGTCAAAGGCTGGTTGAATAGCGGGCCGGTAAAAGGCGGTGTCAGCCCCGATTTTATTGATGAATTCGAAGTGCATACGCAGCATTTGATAAGTAATCAGAACGATCTGGGTGCGGTCTATCTGAAGTTAAAGAGAACCGAATCGCATTGGTTAGGTTCCGTTACTGCGGCTGTGGCTAAAGGCGAATTTAAAATGCCGTTGGATTTGTCGGGTAATGACAAAATAACGCTGGATATGGATTTTATCGATCTTCACGGCATCAATCAGTTTCAATTGGACGGAGGGCAAGCGCAGGCTAATCCTGTTTTGCCTTTATTTGACATCAACAGTAAAAAAATCCTCTGGAACACGGTTGATCTGGGGCAACTCACGCTGACATCCAAGCGAACCGAAGAAGGTATTTATTTTAATAAGGTTGAACTGACGAGTCAGCGGCATGAATTAAGTTTGACAGGTAGCTGGAAAGTTAAGGATAACCAGGCACAAACACAAGTGAAGGGATTTTTAAAAAGCGAAAAGTTTGGCCCGTTGCTGAGAAAGTTGGGCCTTTATAAAGATATGCGAGGCGGTAAGGTGTTTGATGATTTCGCCTTGAATTGGGTGGGCGGGCCGCACCAATTTAACCTGGCCGGCATAAACGGTTATGTCGATGTTAAATGGCGTGACGGACGTTTATTGAGCATTGAGCCGGGATTGGGACGGGTCCTGGGGATACTGGCCTTTTCCCAATGGGCCAAGCGCTTACAGCTAGATTTTCGCGATGTGTATAAAGAAGGTTTGATGTTCAACAGCATCAAAGGTCGAATCAATCTGAACCGGGGTATCGCTGATACCCACAATCTGGTGATTGATGCCGTGCCCGCAAAAATTACGATCACGGGGAAAACCAGTTTGATCGACAAAACACTGGATCAATTGGTCAGCGTGGTACCTAAAAGTTCTGATGCCGTGCCTATTGCTGGTACAATCCTCGGCCGGGTTACCGGTCTGATTGCCGGAGCGATGACGAATGATTTCCAGGATGGCTTTTTTTTCCGCTCGGAGTATCAGTTAAAAGGCACCTGGCAGAATCCGGAGATTATCCCTACCCATGAAAACGATGGTTTATTTCAAAAAACCTGGAAGGGCATTACCGGATTTCCATGGGTTACCGATGAAGAGGAGCCGTGATTTTTTAAAAAGTAATTGTTCAGCGGATCATTAAAAAAAAGTTGATGAAACCTACGCAAATTGATCCCACAGAATCTAATTCTACTTTGTCAGATTAGAAGAAAGACCGTCATACCCGCCGGGAGGCGGGTATCCAGTGCCATGGATGGCGAGCTTCGAACGATCCGAGAAGCCTGGATTCCAGCAATCCATGCCGGAATGACGACCTTCGGTCATGTGAAACCTGAAATCTTACAAAGTAGAACTAACGATCATGAAGATGCTTTCATCCTCTCCGAAAATGAAAGTACTCGGTTTAGCAATGCCATTAACTTAAGCGCATCTTGTAGGAGCGGGCCATGCCAGCGATTGAACCACCTTAAGTCGCGGGCATGGCCCGGTCCTACTAAACTGCATTGCCCTCTTATGATCTGGCACTTTGATTGTAAAATAACAAAAAGGGAATAAAAATGAGCAAATGCGCAGCCATACAAATGGCTTCAGGCCCCAGTGTTTCTTCAAATTTAACAGAAGCAGGCCGACTTATAGGTGAAGCCGTCAATGCCGGAGCAAAACTGGTCGTTTTGCCTGAGAATTTCGCTCTTATGGGCGAGCATGAATTGGATAAGCTGAAAGTCAAAGAAAAAGATGGGACAGGGCCTATCCAGGATTTTCTTGCAGAAACGGCGCTGAAGCATGGCATTTGGGTGGTAGGCGGAACCATTCCCCTGGCCGGTGACCAGGAAAATAAAGTCAGGGCCTCCAGCCTGGTTTATAACGACAAGGGCGAACGCGCCGGGCGTTATGACAAAATACACTTGTTTGACGTGGCGGTCCCCGATACCGAGGAAGTCTACCGGGAATCCAATTCGATTGAACAGGGCGATTCGCCGGTCGTTATCGATACCCCGTTCGGTAAATTGGGATTATCGGTTTGTTACGATCTGAGATTTCCCGAGTTTTACCGCAAATTGGTGGCTTTAGGTGCGGAAATTCTTCTGGTTCCCTCCGCATTTACGGCTCAGACCGGGGCGGCACATTGGGAGACGCTTCTGCGTGCCCGCGCGATAGAAAATTTGGCTTATGTTATTGCTCCCAATCAGGGAGGATTTCATATTAACGGCAGAAAAACCTATGGACACAGTATGATCATTGATCCCTGGGGGCTGATTCTGGATTGTTACAAAACCGGAGGCGGCTTTGTCTGTGCCGAAATTGATCATGAACGCCTTGCAAAAGTCAGGTCAAGTTTTCCCGTGTTACATCACCGGCGCTTTGACTGATTAAGGCTAAAAGAATTTGTTAACAACCGAACTGATATGATGAATCGCTCAATTCAAAAAATTGTGTATTGTGTTTTCGCCGGGTTTCATGCCGCTGTATTGATCTCTTGTGCAGAGACTGAATCTAAATACAGAAACACCGAAATTCTCGAGCGACCACCCGAGTTGGCAGTAATCAACCCTGAACATCCTGTCGAGACGATAGATCCTGTTGCAACTTCCGCCTCGATAAAAAAAGGGCTGGGCGACAAAGTCAGACTGGAAACCAGCGGCATTGCCTCAACGTTGGTGATCAATGAAGCTTTTGATCAGTCCTGGTTTATTTTAGGTCTGGTTTTAAGTCAGCAGGAGATCGAGATTACCGATAAAAACCGGGATGAAGGCTATATGTACGTCAGTTATGATCCGGATAATCCCAACCAAAAAGGTTTATTGTCAGGATTTTTGTCGGCCGACAATTATGAGGAGCGGATTTATTCGTTGCAGTTAAGAGAGGCGGGGCAAATCACTGAAATTACCGCGAAAATTGTAGAGGACAAAGATAGCGAAAAAACGTTTGGCAAACCGGACGAGCAAACCGATAGGGATGACGAACTAAAAGACGGGCCGGACCGTTTACTGGAAACCTTGTTCAAAGTGTTGCGTGATGGCGTCTATGAAGAAGTTGACGAAAAAGACGGAACGCTCAGCGTGCCGAGCCTTTTCAATTGACGGATCACTATCGGGCGATAGACTGATCTTCATCATGGAGAAGGGTTTCTGGTTTTGTGTTAAAAGTTGATGTCGCCCTTTTACGGATTGCCCGGGTCCTGAGGCCACAGCTGGCGTTGAACTTTAATGCCATTGTGACCTGGATTTCGGTAATTCCTGCCGGAATGAAGGCATTGATGTACCTTGAATGGCTAACGAGAACAGCGTCCTTCTAAAACTCAGGACGAAAGTGCCACTTTTTTATCGGGCAAATAAGCATGACTCAAAACGTGTATCCCATCACCGTTATCAGATTAAAACAAACAACCCCTAATCAAACCAACTAAAGCATATGGACAGACTTACTCAAGCCAGACAATCGATACTCGCGCCTGCAGGTTTGCAAGACAGCGATATCGAAAAAATCATGAATAGCTTGCTCAGTGCGCAGGTGGATGCCGCCGATATTTATTTTCAGTCCAGCCATTTTGAATCCTGGGTTATGGAAAGCGGGATTATCAAGGAAGGCAGTCATAGTATCGAAAAAGGCGCAGGTGTCAGAGCGGTTGCCGGTGAAAAAACCGGATTTGCCTACAGTGACCGGATTGAATTGCCGGTGCTGATGGAAGCAGCCAATAATGTCAAAGCGATCGTCCGGCAAGGCCAGGAAGCGCGCTCGGCCCTGTTCAAGCCCAGTCATTCCCAGCCTTATTACGGCACATCCAACCCGCTTAAATCGCTGGCGGATCAACAGAAAGTCGATTTGCTGCGCAAAGTGGACAGCGAAACCCGAAAGCTCGATAACCGGATTGAAGAAGTCATCATCAGCCTGATCGGTGCGCATGACAGTATTCTGGTGGCCAGTCAGGACGGACAGCTGACTGCCGATATTCGCCCTTTGGTCAGAATGAATGTGACCGTGATCGTGGTGCAGAATGGACGCCGCGAACAGGGCAGTATGGGCGGTGGCGGTCGGTGTGATTACACGATGTTTTTTGATGAAGACAAAGCGCTGGACTATGGAAAGGAAGCGGTCAGATTGGCCCTGGTTAACCTTGAAGCGGTCGAAGCGCCCGCCGGAAACATGACCGTGGTCTTAGGCTCCGGCTGGCCCGGTATCTTGCTGCATGAAGCGATAGGGCACGGGCTTGAAGGTGATTTTAATAGAAAAGGCACCTCCGCGTTCAGCGGTCGGGTCGGGGAGCGGGTGGGTTCCAGTTTATGCACCGTCGTGGATGACGGTACCCTGCCTGGGCGCAGGGGATCATTATCGATAGATGACGAAGGTACGCCTACCGAAAATACCGTTTTGATAGAAAACGGCATTCTCAAAGGTTACATGCAGGATAAGCTCAACGCGCGGTTGATGGGCGTCAGTCCAACCGGAAACGGGCGCCGTGAGTCTTACGCCCATTTGCCGATGCCTCGCATGACCAACACCTACATGTTGCCCGGCGCTCATGATGCCGAAGAAATTATTCGCTCGGTTGAAAAAGGTTTGTTTGCAAAGAATTTTGGTGGCGGTCAGGTCGATATCACTTCAGGAAAATTTGTCTTTTCGGCCAGCGAAGCCTATTTGATTGAAAACGGCAAACTGACCCGACCCGTCAAAGGTGCGACGCTGATTGGTAACGGTCCTGATGTGTTGACCCGCGTGTCGATGGTCGGTAATGACTTGCAACTCGACAGCGGTGTGGGCACCTGCGGAAAAGATGGTCAAAGCGTGCCGGTTGGCGTGGGTCAGCCTACGCTCAAAATCGATGGGTTGACGGTAGGCGGGACCAGTATTTGATGACGATTGTCACTCACCTAAATAATCAATAGGGAATCACTTTGCAAAATCAAGACGAAATCAATCGATTAACCGCGCTGGTTCAGTTGTTGTTGGACGAAGCGAAAGAACAGGGTGCCAGTGCTGCCGAAGCCGGCTTAAGCATTGAAAATGGTTTATCCGTAACGGCGCGTATGGGCGACGTGGAAACCATTGAACACCATTGCGATCAAGGTCTGGGTGTTACGGTTTACATCGGGCAACGCAAGGGTTCGGCCAGCACCAACGATTTGTCCGAAGCCTCGATCAAGGAAACAGTCACCGCCGCGTTAAGTTTTGCGCGCTATGCCAGTGAAGATGCTTATGCCGGATTGCCTGAGGCAAGCTGGTTGGCGACCGAGTTCCCCGATCTTGACCTTTATCACCCCTGGACACTCAATGCCGATCAAGCCATTAATATGGCGATTGCCTGCGAAGACGCAGCCCGCAGTTACCATGCCGATATCACTAATTCGGAGGGTGCCTCTGTCAACACGCATCAAGGCATTCGCGTCTTGGGTAATAGTTTGGGCTTTTTGCATGGTTATGCATCAACCCGGCATTCCATGAGTTGTTCGGTACTGGGCCAGCGGGGCGACAGCATGCAGCGCGATTACTGGTACAGTGTTGCCCGAGATGCAGCCAAGCTTGAATCGGGTCCCGAGATTGGCAGAAAAGCCGCCGAACGGACGATTCGTCGTCTGGAAGGTCGTAAGTTGAGCACACGGCAATGCCCTGTTTTATATGCTGCCGAAGTGGCTTCGGGTTTGCTGGGCTCTCTGATTGGTGCGATCAGCGGCGGCAACTTGTACCGCAAATCGTCCTTCCTGCTGGATATGCTGGATCAGCCTATATTTCCTGAATTTATCCATATTCACGAGCAGCCTTATTTGCCCGGTGCGTTGGGTAGCGCCAGTTTTGACGCAGAAGGGGTGGTGACGCGTACCCGCGATATCGTCGCGGACGGCATCCTGAAAAGCTATGTGCTGGGGACTTATTCGGCGCGTAAATTAGGCATGCAAAGCACCGGCAATGCGGGTGGCGTGCATAACCTGACTTTGGATTCCGGCGCTGACGACTTTAACGGCATGCTGGCGCGCTTAGGCACCGGTTTACTGGTTACGGAACTGATGGGGCAGGGCGTCAACATGGTAACCGGCGATTATTCCCGCGGCGCTTCCGGATTTTGGGTGGAAAACGGTCTTATTCAATATCCGGTGGAAGAAATCACCATCGCGGGCAATCTTAAACAGATGTTCAAAAATATCGTTGCTGTGGGTAATGACGTGGATTATCGCGGCAACATCAGAACCGGTTCCTTATTGATTGAGCGGATGTCGATTGCCGGAGAATAATGGCAATTCCCGGAGCCGTTAGACCGCGTATGCGAATTCAGAAGCCATGGATGGCAAAGGCTTTAGCACATCCTTGTGTCCTGGATCCCGGCAATCCCTGCCGGGATGACGCCACTGCCTAACGCAAGAGTAGTTTATTGATTCTTTTCGCAACCCCTATCGATAATTACTGCGGCCCAAGCATTATGGCAGTCCGTTTTTGAACTTATTGGGCAACTTCAGTAGAGGCAATAAGAGGTTTTATGTCAGCTCAAATTCAATTAAACGATCACCCGCTTTCGGAGCAAGACTACCTGGAAGGGGAAAAGCTCAGCGAAATCAAACATGAGTACATTGATGGTGACGTCTATGCCATGGCCGGTGCGAGCAAGAATCACGAAAGGATTACAATGAATCTCACCAGAGAATTTGGTAATCATTTAAAAAACAAACCCTGCGAACCCTTCGCTTCTGATGTAAAAATCAAAGCGGGCAGCCGGTTCTTTTATCCTGATGTCATGGTGGTTTGCGACGATGCAACGCCCAATGAGTATTACACTGAATCGCCGGTGATCATTGTTGAAGTGGTTTCAAAATCGACCCGGCGCATTGACGAAACGATCAAACGCACGACTTACCCGACGATACCCAGTCTCAAGGAATTTGTATTGATCGAGCAGGATTTTGTCGATGTGGAAGTCTGCAGAAAATCGCAAGGCTGGATATCCAACCACTTTTTCATGGGGGACGAGGTTCCCTTTGAATCTTTGGGTCTCACGCTGGCGGTAGAAGAAATTTACGCCCGAGTCGATAATGAAGATGTGCGCACGTTTCTTGAAGAACGCGCGTTACGCGAGCAGGAAGCCGCGCAACCCGGTGCTGAAGAAGGTTAACCGGCCGAGCCTTTATTCAAGAGAAGCTAAACTAAGTTGATGCTCCCTGCAGGTTGCGGTTGGCGATAGCCAACCCAACATTCGTTGAATAATTACCCGGCGTGTAAAATTTCCTGTATCAACTGTGGCCCCTTATAGATTAAGCCGCTGTAGATCTGAACCAGACTGGCGCCTGCTTGATATTTTTCCTCTGCATCCATCGCACTGAGTATCCCTCCTGCAGCAATAACAGGAATCTTCCCGTTCAACTCGCTGGCCAGGATTTTAACTACATGGGTTGATTGAGCTTTGACCGGTGCGCCGCTCAATCCCCCGGCTTCATTTGCAAGTGGATGGCCGGTAATCCTCTCCCGCGCAATCGTGGTATTGGTGGCAATGACGCCGTCTATTTCAAAAGCCATTAATAGTCCGGCAATATGCCCAATTTCATCATCGCTTAAATCCGGCGCAATTTTTAATACCAGCGGCGTATATTTTCCAAACGCCTGGTTAAGCTTTAGCTGCTCTTCTTTTAAAGCAGAAATCAGATTTTTTATTTCATCACCTTGTTGCAATTGTCTGAGGTTTTTGGTGTTGGGCGAGGAAATGTTGATCGTAATATAGCTGGCAGCTTCATAGGCTTTGCGAAGGCCGATTAAATAATCATCGGCCGCTTGCTCCATCGGCGTGTCAAAGTTTTTGCCGATATTGATGCCGATAATACCGGAGTATGCGCAGTTTTTAACCTGCTGCAACAGATGATCTATGCCTTTGTTGTTAAAGCCCATCCGGTTGATGATGGCTTCGTGCTCTTTTAACCGGAATAATCGCGGCTTGGGGTTGCCGGGTTGAGGTCTTGGCGTGACCGTGCCAATTTCGATAAAACCAAAGCCCAGAGCAGCCAGGCCGTCAATGGCGTCACCATTTTTATCCAGTCCTGCCGCAAGCCCGACCGGATTTTTAAATTCAAGCCCCATGATCTTGGCCGGGCGTTGAACAATAGGCTTGCTGATAAGCTTGTCGAGTCCGGTGGTATGGCCCAGTTTTATCAGTGAAAGCGTCAGTTCATGAGCGGTTTCAGGATCCAGCGAAAACAATAAAGGGCGAAGCAGAGAGTAGGTGTTCATAAGTCAGCAGATCGGAAAAATGAAAGTGCGTTGGGTCATGATGGGTTTAATGTTCAGCGCTCATGCGATAAGGCTCAGGTGATACCGAAGGCGTGCGCTCCAGGATCAGGTCAACCATCAATTGTGCCGAGGCAGGGCCCATAACCAGACCGTAACGGAAGTGGCCGGCATTAATGCTTAAGTTGGTGATTTCAGGATGCCGGTCTATATAAGGTATGCCATGATCAGTTCCGGGTCTTAGCCCTGCCCAGTGGTGAATGACCGGGCAGTTTTTAAGTTTAGGGAAGAGCCTGATCGCAAATTCACGCAGTTGGGCATTAACTTCAGGTGACGTGGCTTTGTTGTAATCATCATGCTCGACGGTGCTGCCCGCAAGAATTTTGCCATCCAGTCGCGGAATTAGGTATTGATCGCCGTCCAACACTATATAAGGCAAGCATTGCGGTGGCGCGTCAAAAACCAGCATTTGCCCTTTTACCGGAAAAATTTTGGGAGGCGTGACATTCAGTCCGCCAAAAAAATGTGCAAACACATCGCCCGTCCAGGCGCCTGTCGCAATGATTAAGTGATTAACGGCCTGTTTGCCGGAAGTGGTTTCAATCGAAGCGATGTTTTGCCCGTTTATAGCAACCGATTTTAACGCTGCCTGCTCGATCAAGCGTACGCCGTTGTTGACCAGGTCAGCTTTTAGCGACTTGACCAGTCTTGGATTGCGGGCGTTGGCAATGTCCGGAAGCCAGAGCGGATTGACCGGCTGAGTCACAAAAGGCGCCAGCAAAGCATCGTTTGCCGGGCTAAAAGCCAGATTGTTTGCCCTGCACCAGTTATCCGCTTCGGTAATGTCGGGATTTTTGGTGATCAAAAGCCCGCAGGGATTCCATTCCGGATCGATGGGGGTTTCTGCCTTAAGCTCTGCCGCCAGGCTGGGATAGAGTCTCAGGCTTTGCAGCACCAGGCGGTTGATGGGGTCAGGTTGATGCCAGGGATATAGCGGCAGCAAAATACCGCCACCGGCCCATGAGGATTCCTGTCCTATCTGATTTTTTTCAATGAGGGTTACCGATGCCCCGGCTTTGTTGAATTCGCGGGCTGTCAGTAAACCGATAATGCCGCCGCCGATAATCGTAATGTCTGAGGTTTGCGTCATGTCAACGTAAAAAATATCCGAACTGTGCGCAATGCGCGGGCTGTGATGGCCTGCGATTATACCTTGTTGTGCTCCAAAGCGTAGCCCGTATGTGACGGGTTTGGATGGGTCCAATGCCCGCTCCTACTTGTTTGTTGTGGCGGAAATGAGATTTTGATGAGTTAATTTTCAGGCAATCGGCGCCCTGAAATAGTGCCGAAATTTAATTCGAATTACTTGTTGCTTTTTTTTAACAAAGCAGGACTCACGTTAGGATTGTATTGTATTTGCATGATTTTAAAGAAAAAAAGGAGTATAAAAAAATAATCATTAAACCCGTAAGGAACTTGTAAGGATGGCTTTTAGCTGCTATGATTGCCCTCGTGAAAAAAGTGTTGTTGTTTTAAGGCAAAAACCAAATAACAAAAATAATCTCTTGAGGGGGAATCGATGAAATTGAAAAAAACTCAAATCGCGCTGGGCCTGGCTACAGCGACATTATCCATGGCGGGCGCCCTAGTTTCTCCGCAAGCGGTTGCAGATGCAAAAGTGGAAGCACTGGAAGCCCAAGTTAATCAAATGTCCGAAATGCTGCAACAAATGCAAAGCGAATTGAGCCGCGTCCGTGACGCCGCCAGCCGTTCTGCAGCAGATACCGCGAAAGTTCAGGAATTGGATGAATGGGCCGCTTCTGTTAAAGCGAATCCGGCTTCAGCTCAAGAGAAAGATCATGTGTTTGCGGTTCGTGGTGGTTGGGAGCGTTTTAATAATGTCCGTGGCTCAGGTGCTGGAGTTGATATTCTGACGAGTGGTACTGATGAAGACGCTTTCTATATCGGCGGTGCCATCGATTTCAACATGAATAATGACTTGTTCGGTTTGATGGATGATACTTCGTTCGGCATCGAATTAGGTATTGAATATTCCGAAATAGGAGATAGAAAAAACAACGGACTTGATAATGTAATAACAGCTCAAAATCCTGCTATTGGTGGTAATGGAGTAGATGTATTGCAAGACGTAACGGTCAACATGCTGAGAATCAGTGCCGCACCGAAAATCAAATTCTTGCATGGCAGCAAATTCAGACCCTGGTTGATTCCTGCCGGTCTGGATATCAACATCATCAGCCCGCCATCTGATGCGGTTACCGTGTTAAACACCGGCATGCAGTTTGGTGGTGGTGTGGATTATGATTTGTTCAGAGGTATCGTTTTGGGTGCCGATGTCCGTTATCACGAATCGTTTGATGATGTCGACGGTGTTGATACAGACGGCTTTACTTTGGGCGGTTCTGTAGGTTTCAAGTTCTAAGTTTAAACACTTAAAGAAACCCCAAAAAGGAGGGCGTCAAACCCCTCCTTTTTTTGTGGGCAAAATCAGGTATTGATCTTGGCTCTTCGCACTACCGTGAACGTCTCGGTGGCAGATGGGTAGGGAAGATAAGCGGCAGCATATCCACCTTTAACTGCTTTGGCGGATGCGGCTGTCGCCTTATCCTCCCTACAACTGATGAGCAATCCGCCTGCATTTCCTGAACTGGGCAGGCTCTGCCGGGACGCCCACTATTAACGCGAACAGTGCATTTATAATCAGGTACATTTAAGAAGGCTATGTTCGCGTTAGTAGTTGAAAGTAAATCAACACCGTCATTCCGGCATGGATTGCCGGAATCTAGGTCACAAGGATGTGAAGTCCAGCGCCATCCATGGATTCTGGACCCCGGCAATCCCCCGGCATTCCCTGACCGGGGCAGGCTCTGCCGGGGTGACGCCCACTATTAACGCGAACATAGCCTTTAAGAAGACGCTTGAATCCTGATAAAGATCGATTTGAAAGAAACTAAACCAAACTGATTCATGAAGACTTTATATCCGGCCATCGAGCCGTTCCATACCTTTTTCCTGGAAACCCAATCCCAGCACGCTGTTTATGTGGAGCAATGCGGTAACCCACAAGGGCTACCGGTTATTTTTCTGCACGGCGGGCCTTGTTCCGGTTGCAAGCCGGATCACCGGCGGTTTTTTGATCCTGAGCTTTATCATATCGTTTTGTTCGATCAGCGCGGCTGCGGCCGCTCCTTGCCTTTTGGCGAACTGGAAGCCAACAACACTGCGGATTTGATCGATGACATGGAGTGTATCCGAAGGCGCCTGGGCATCCCACAATGGGTTTTGTTTGCAGGTTCCTGGGGCGGCACATTGGGCTTGCTGTATGCGCAAGCCCATCCTGATGCGGTCAGCGCAATGATCATTCGCGGCGTCTTTCTTGCCCGCCAACGAGATTTGGAGTGGTTCGCCAAAGACGGCGCAGGCCGGATTTATCCTGAGCAATGGCAGCGTCTGGTTTCCAGTTTGCCGAATGCATCGGGTGATGATTTAATTCAGCAGTTGAACGATGCGCTTTGGGGGGATGATGAAGTCACCCGCTTGCGCGCCGCCAAAGAGTGGATGGCCTGGGGCGGGCAGGTGGCTTTGGGGAATGATTTTAGGCCTTCGGTCCAACACACTGTCGATACGGTGCAGTTGATCAAGCAGGCCCGGATGGAAATTCATTACGCGGTTAACCGGTACTTTATTGAAGAAAATCAAATACTTGATAACTGCGAGGCATTAAGTGACATCCCAACGGTCATTATTCATGGCCGCTATGATCTGGTTTGTCCGGTCGAGGCGGCTTTACAATTACAAGAAGCATTGCCTCAGGCTGAACTCATGATCTTGCCCAACGGTGGTCACATTGCTCAGGGCGAGGCAATGATAAATGCATTAATCGATTCGACTGATACTATGGCTCGGCGATTAGCTTAGGATTTCGTTATAAACAACCTCCCCCTTTGAAAAAGGCTATGTTCGCGTTAGTACTTGAAAGTAAATCAACACCGTCATTCCGGCATGGATTGCCGAAATCCAGGTCACAAGGATGTGAAAGCCCAACGCCATCCATGGCTCCTGGACCCCGGCAATCCCTGCCGGGGCGACGCCTACTATTAACGCGGACATAGCCTTGAAAAAGGGGGAGCGAGGGGGATTTATTTAAAAAAACTCTCCTAACCCCTCGGCAACTGCTCCTGCGTTGCTCTGCCTTCTGCATCCAGGCTACTTTAAACTAACCCGATTTAACCGGCTTAATGACAAAAATAAAACGATTGGTAATAGGCATGACCGGCGCAACTGGCGCGGTTTATGGCGTCAGAATGCTGCAGGTTCTTAAAGAACAGGCGGATTGGGAAACGCATTTGGTGATTTCTTCGGCCGGTTTGATCAACTTGAAGCACGAGTTGGACATGTCACGGAAGATGCTTTATGAACTGGCGGATGTAACGCATGACGTGAACGATGTGGCGGCTACGATTGCCAGCGGCGGTTTTAAAACCGAAGGCATGATCATTGCACCTTGTTCGATGAAAACCCTGGCTGCGGTTGCGCATGGTTTTGGCGATAATTTGATTTCCCGTGCGGCCGATGTCGTATTAAAAGAGCGTCGCCGTTTGGTCATCATGCCCAGAGAAACGCCGCTTAATTTGGCGCATATTCGAAATATGGGCAGTGTAACCGAAATGGGCGGCATCATTTATCCGCCCATGCCGGCTTTTTATAACAAAGCCAACTCGATTGAAGCCATGGTCAACGATGGCGTAGGGCGCGTTTTGGCGATGTTCGGCGTCGAGGCGGAAGGACTTTATAAACCTTGGGAAGGGTTGTAAGTCCCCGCGAAGAGCCTGACCCAATCCATCGAACGATAAATTTTCCTCGCTAAGGCATAAGAACGACAGCCTTGGTACAATAGCGCATCTGTTTCAAACATCATTTAAAACCCGGGAGTAGTTCATGATCCGTTTTCCAGCTGAATGGGAACCGCAATCCGCTGTCATTATCGCGTGGCCGCATCAAAGCGGTGATTTCACTAATTTGTCTGCAGTTGAAGCGGCGTATCGTTTTATTGCGACCACCATCAGCCGTTTCCAGCCACTGATCATCATTTGCAAGGATGCCGGGCATCAAGAGCATATTTTGGCTGAGTTGCCCGCTCATCAGGCTATTCATTTTATTCAGGCGGATTACAACGATATCTGGGTCAGGGATACCGTATTTTTGAGTTTGGAATGGCAGCATTCCAAAGCCACGCTACAGTTGGTTAATTTCATTTTTAACGGCTGGGGTAATAAATATCCGCATGACGCCGATGATGCCTTGAACCTGGCGTTATTTGCCCATCCTTTTTTCAAAGGCCATCCTACGGCTACGGTGAGTTTTGTGCTGGAAGGCGGTAGTGTGGAGTCGGACGGGCAAGGCACCGTGATGACGACTAAAAATTGTTTGTTCAATCCCAATCGAAATCCCAATTTGTCTCAAGCAGCAATCGCCAGCCAGGTACAAAACTATTTGGGGGCAAAGCGCATTTTATGGGTTGAGCAGGATAATCTGGCCGGGGACGACACCGATGCTCACATCGATACGCTGGCGCGCTTTTGTGATGCCGGGACTATCGCTTACAGCAGTTGCGACGATCGCGAAGATGCGCATTATCAAAGCCTGAAAAACATGGAAGCGCAGTTAAAGTCGTTTAAAACCGAAGCCGGAGATCCCTATAAGCTGGTTGCCTTGCCGTTGCCCAAACCCATTACTGATGAAGAGGGGCTGCGTCTGCCGGCCAATTATGCCAATTTTTTGATCATCAATGGCGCTGTTCTGGTGCCCGTTTACGACGATGCGATGGATGCTGTTGCACTGGAGCGTCTGGCGGGCTGTTTTCCTGGGCGGGAAATTATTGCTATGCCTTGCCGTCCGCTGGTACATCAATACGGCAGCCTTCATTGCGCCAGCATGCAGGTGCCGGCATTTGTAAAGCTGCATCTGTAATTATTTAGCGTAGGTTGCGGTTGGCTATCACTAACCGCAACGGACAGGGTTCATCTTTTTCGTTTTGTTGCCGCGCTGAATAGCGACTCATTTCTTTTTTAGAACATAAAAATTTAACATGACCTTGCTGCTTAAATACCTTTCGTTGTGCTTTTTTATCAATAATCCCGCCGAATTAGTGCCGTCAAAATCGTTCATGTGGAAAGTGGTATGGTTCTATCTGATTTCCGGTTGTATTGTCGAGGGATTGATTTCCGATCCAGCCGACGGCACGCTGGAGGTTTTAATGCGGGCCGTTATGGCGTTTTCGTCCATCGCTCTCTTTTTGGTGATGACAAAAAAATGGCTTTATTTTAATCAGTTGTTTACCGCTATTTTTGTGGGTGAAAACGTGATTATGACCTTGGCGATTGCTGCTGAAGCACTGGATTTTGTGATGGTGATGAACCATTATGAATACCGCGAAGAAATCTCCATCGCCTTCGGTGTGTTGCTGGTCGGATGGTATATTTCCATCGTAGGCTATATTTTCCGGCAGTTTTTTTGGTACAAAATCCCTGTGAGTCTGCTGATTGCATTTAGCTATTTTGTTTTGACTTACGGCATGCCAATGCTGTTTATGGATATCTAAACGTTTGAGACCGTCTGTGCCGGAGATTTATTGCTTAAGGTACACATCCACTTTGGCAATAGCGTCCAGGCTTTGCTGCAGGGCGGCGCAGTGTTTTTTGATCAGTTCTATTTCTTCAGGCTGAGCGCTCATTAAATGAGGCAGCGCAACTTCAAGCTCAATCAGTCCCTCCAGATAATGAATGGTAAACGAATCTATGTCCTCGTAGAATTCGCCAAGAGCTGCCCGCAAATGCTTTTGCACTTCAGCGCGTGACAGCAAATCGGCAGGCGCTTCAATAAATTCGTCGTCTTCAGGGTCGACATGGACCAGGACATCGATCACATCATCAAAAGCATCGATCAGATTTCGCCGTACCGCATCGCCTATGATATGGCCTTCGGATACGCTGATGCGGGAATCCACCACGATATGGGTATCAATATATGCATCTTCCCCCATTTGCCGGGTTCTCAGCAGATGAATGCCGCGAACGCCCGGGGTTAATTTGATGACGCGGCGAATGTCGTTGACATAATTTTCAGGTAAAGACGTGTCTACCAGTTCCTTGATACTTTGTGTGATCAGGTTGATACCGATTTTGGCTATCATCAACGCGACAATCACAGCAGCAACCGCATCGGCATATGGATAGCCCAAAACAACGCCGGATACGCCGATGATGACGACGACCGAGGAAATGGCGTCGCTACGATGGTGCCAGGCATTGGCGAGCAATAACTTGGAGCGGGTTTTATGGGCGGCGCGTTTGGTGTAGTGATACATCCATTCTTTGGATAATACCGAAAAAGCGGCAATGCCTATGGTTTCAAGATGCGGTATCAGTAATTTTTCAGGATTGAGTACTCTGTCCAGGGCATCCCAGGCAATACCCGCAGATATTGCCGCCAAACTCAAGCCAAGGGCGACGGTCGCCATGGTTTCATAACGCCGATGGCCGTAAGGATGATCATGGTCGGCTTCTCTGGCCCCGAAGCGGATGGCGAGTATCACCAGAATATCGCTGGCCAAATCAGACAGTGAATGAACACCGTCAGCGATAAGTGCGGCTGATTGCCACAAAAGGCCAAAAGCGATTTTAACGATTGACAGGAAGACATTGATAATCGCGCCTACGATGGTGACGCGCGCTTTCAACTGATCCATTTTGACAGCATCGGCGGGTCTACTCATTTTTTCCTACTTCCAGCACTATGATGTACACACCTTGATTTTCCTGGGTATTGATGATCGTATGACCGTTAATTCGGCACCAGGCAGGAATGTCCTGCATGACGCCGGGGTCGGTGCACGATACTTCCAATTGGTCGCCGGATTTTAGCTGTTTCACCCTGTCCTGAGTCCGGATGACCGGTAAAGGGCAGAGCAGGCGTTTGGCGTCAAGGCTGTGGAGGCTCATATAAACCATTCCTTCGGCAGTTGTTCGGCAGTCAGAGGCTTGGTTTTGATGCGGCTTTCCTTGCCGTCTTTGGTGCGGATGGCCATTTCAACCTGTTCCTCGTCTTTGCCTTTGCTGTAACGCGCAATTATCGCTGCGGCCAACTCGAGATCGGCGGCGTCCGGACTTCCGTCAATCAAGGCCAAAGGGCCGGTGTGACTGGAGCAGTGTAGACTGATAAAGTCATTTTTGTAGCCTTCCATAAACCGCCCTTCGCCTTCTTCTCTGGCAATGATCAGTTTGAAATGCGGTTTGGGGCGGATATGGCGCCCGACTTTCAATAACATCACATCATCGAGCTCGTAATCGCGCGCACCGCGAGCTTGCCATAAGTCCACGAGTTTTTGTGAATAGCTTTTATCGGTAAGAAAACAGCAGCCGCCTGCGGGTTGTGCGTAGTCTATAAAACCGAATTGTTCGGCCATGGCAATTTGGGGTCTTCGGGTGCGACCGCCAAAATCATGTAATTTACTTCTATCCACCCAGCCTTCGCGTTCCGGTTTTGTTTCGGGCAGATTCCTTGCGGACAAGGGTCTGAGCAGCAAGTCGTCGGCGCCGGATCTTTCAGCAACCAGCGGCATGGCAAAGCGGCGTTGAGACATGGGTCTTTGTCCTACCACTTCGCCGGTAATGATGAAGTCGAATCCGTTTTCCTCGATCCATTGTTTGGCTTTGTTGACCATAAAGATTTTGCAATCCAGGCAAGGATTCAAGTTTGCGCCGTAGCCATGTTTTGGATTTAACAGCACATCTTTATATTCCTCGATAACATCGACAATGTGCAGTTTGATGCCTAATTGTTCGGCCGCCCACAACGCATTATTGCGTTTGGGTTTGGCTTTTTCGTTATCTTTTTTCCTGATGGCATGCGTGTGACCTTCCACACAAAATCCGGTAAAGAAATTGATGCCCTCGACATGAATGCCCTGATCAAGGATGGTCTTTGCCGCCAGCATCGAATCCAGGCCGCCTGAAATCAATGCTACCGCTTTTTTGGGTTCGGACATAACGCTCTGAAATGATTCGAAAAATGAACATTATACGCTTGAGGGGCCTTTTCACTGCAACATCTGATGTTATCACCTAGACTTTAGGGCGTTAAGCCACATTAAATTATGGGTCGCCGACCGGGCACCAATAATGCCAAGATCACAGTTGAAGCGGGGAATTCATGGATATTAAAGATTATTTAAAAGTGCTAGTTAGTAACGACGGTTCCGATTTGTATCTAACCAATGGCGCACCGCCAGCGGCGAAATTTCAGGGTGTGCTGAGGCCGATTGAGAACGTGAAAATGAATGCAGAGCGGCTCAAGGAAATTGCCTACGCTTTGATGGATCAGGAGCAGCAAAAACAGTTTGAGCTGGTTCCTGAAATGAATCTGGCTATATCCGAGCCTAATATAGGCCGGTTCCGAATCAATATTTTCAAACAGCGCAATAGTCTGGCGCTGGTGATCCGAAATATCAAAGTCGATATTCCGAATGCCGATCAATTGGGCCTGCCGGAAATCTTGAAAAAAGTCATCATGGAAAAGCGCGGATTGATTCTGTTTGTGGGCGGAACCGGATCAGGAAAATCGACTTCGCTGGCGGCATTGATCGATCATAGAAATGCTAATTCATCCGGTCATATCATTACCATTGAAGATCCGATTGAATACATTCACCCGCATAAAAAAAGTCTGGTTAATCAACGCGAAGTGGGCGTCGATACCCTCAGTTACGAGGACGCATTAAAAAATACACTGCGGCAGGCGCCCGATGTCATTCTGATCGGCGAAATCAGAAGCCAGGAAACCATGGAGCATGCGCTTGCATTCGCTGAAACCGGACACTTGTGTTTGTCGACGCTGCATGCAAACAATGCCAATCAGGCTTTGGACAGAATCATCAATTTTTTTCCGGAAGAAAGGCGCAATCAATTGTTGCTGGATTTGTCCATGAACTTGAAAGCTTTTGTCTCGCAAAGGCTGGTACCCACCATTGAAGGCAAGCGCACTGCGGCGATAGAAATTTTGCTGGGCACTCAGTTGGTGAAGGATTTGATTCATAAAGGCGAGATTCACAGCATCAAGGAAGCGATGGAAAAATCCGAAGCGATAGGCATGCAGACCTTTGATAGCCACTTGTTGAGGCTGTTTAAAACGGGTGTCATTTCATTGGAGGAAGCGCTGCAAAATTCCGATTCGCCGAATAACCTCAAATTGAAAATCAATCTCAGTGAAGGTTTGGGCACTTCTTCCAAGCCGGTGCAAGCCGGGGGCGATTCCAAACGGCTGGATGGTTTGAGTTTGCAGGCCAAAGAGGAAGATGAAGAAGCCAAGGGTAAGGAATAATCTAAACACCTTGTAATTAAAACGCTGGGTTGTCTATCGCCAACCCAACCTACAATGGAGCATCACCTTTGTTTTGTTGCTCTGCTGAAGGGTCGTGCGGTGGTAACAACAGCAACGGCTGTGTACAATGCTGTTTTTGATTGATACGGGGCTTTAAGACGTCAATGGGCATTAAATCGGATAAATGGATCCGCCGTATGGCTGAACAATACGGCATGATAGAACCGTTTGAAGCGGGACAGGTCAGAGATGCCAGTGGCGGCAAGGTGATTTCTTATGGGACATCCAGCTACGGTTACGATGTGCGTTGTTCTGACGAATTCAAGATATTTACCAATATCAATTCTGCAATTGTTGATCCCAAAAACTTCAGCGAAGCCAGTTTTGTTGATGTCAAAGCGGATGTTTGTATCATTCCGCCCAATTCGTTCGCACTGGCCAGAACCGTTGAATTTTTTCGAATTCCCCGTGATGTTCTGACCATTTGCCTGGGTAAATCAACTTACGCTCGCTGCGGCATTATCGTGAATGTAACGCCCTTGGAGCCCGAATGGGAAGGCCATGTGACGCTGGAGTTTTCCAACACGACGCCATTGCCTGCAAAAATTTATGCAAATGAAGGGGTTGCGCAAATGCTGTTTTTTAGCGGCGATGAAGTGTGTGAAACCTCTTACAAGGACAGAGGCGGAAAATATCAAGGCCAGCAAGGCGTGACGCTGCCAAAAGCCTAATTGCAGTTCCGGCTGCGTGGTTTTAGCGGTTTGGTTGGTTGCTCCGCTGATTATTGCAGTTTTTGACTGGGAGCCAGTAAAGATGGCGGCATTTGTATGAAAAAACCTTTGTTATTGAGGTTTTCAATTACTTTTTCCGGGTTTTCCCGCGCCAGTTTGCGCCCAGGCGTCAGTTCCAGTTCCATGACGAATTGCATGGGGCTGACGCTTTGAAACAAGGCCTCCGGTAAAGTGGAGAAATCATCTTTTTGGGTGAGATAAAGATAAAGCTGGTCTTTTTTTAAGCTTTTGTAGATGAAGCACTGCATTTAATTGTCCTTTTAGTCTATTGCTGCATTTTAAGCCAATTTGGACATGAAACATTAATCCTATCTTTTTTCTCTCCGATTTTTAAGAACACGTTATGACCGATTCGAATAACTCCACGCAATTCTTTAAGACAGCCTGCAATTTTGAGGGCTCACTGATTATCGTTGCGGCTGTGCTGGGGTGGTTAGCCGGGATAAACCCTTTCGAACAACTTTTTTTCTCGGAACAGGCGGTCATGGTCGGTCTGTTGGGAACTGTGCCTTTATTTCTGTTTTTTGTGGGCATGGAGCGCGTCAAGCTTGAGTCCATCCAGAAAATCCGTCAGCTTTTATCGGACACCTTGGGTACTAGCCTCTACCCGTGCCAGTGGACCGACTTGTTTTTCTTGTCAGCCATTGCCGGTTTTTCAGAAGAATTATTATTCAGAGGTCTTATTCAGCCCTGGATGGAAAATGCCTGGGGCGGTTTGATAGGTTTACTGGGCAGTAATATCATTTTCGGCCTTGTGCATGCCGTTACGCCTTTGTACGCCGTATTGGCAATGCTGGTCGGTATTTATCTGGGTTTGGCGCTGGATTACGGGGATGAGCGAAATCTGTTGGGACCGATGATTATTCATGGTCTTTACGATTTTTTGGCGTTTCTAATGATCATGCGTGCCTATAAACCAAAAACATAATCGTCTTCGGATCTTATTCACAAAGCCCGTCGTCAGGAAATAGCATGTTCATATCAGAATCAGATAATCCAATCAAAGCAGATCTCAAAGTCCACTGGATTCTGGTGTGGTCTACAGTAATAAGTTTGATCGTAATGCTTGCGGTCTGTCAACTTTACGCGGAGGCCTGGCGGCAAGTCATGCCGGAAGATCAGCGGATAGTGATTAGAACACTGTTTTACGTGCTGGTCATTATCGGGTTTCCGTTGACCAACCTGATGCGCCATATCCTGTTAAGGCTTAACCAAACCATGCCCGGTGAAAAACCGGCTAAACAGCGTTATTTGTTGACGGTGATGATGTCGCTGCTATTTGCGGAAACCATTGCGATTCTTGGCGTTGTTATGTATCTGATCGGTGATGACGATAATACCTTAACTATTTTCGCCGTGTTGGCGGGGTTGGCGGTGTTTTTATACCGGCCTAAAGTTGGTGAGTATCAGTCTATTGTTGACGCGCTTCAAGACAATAAGGACAGTCAGTAGCCCTTGAACCGTTTTGCTTCATATGAAATGTGGCCGGTGTTGGGTTGTCAAACAGCGGCAACCCAACATACCATCCGGCTGTTAGTTATAATTTCTGCCGTAGAAAATTTCAGCCATTTCTTTCTGGAGCCGGTCTTGGATCTCCAGTTTTTGGTGTTGAGAAAACTCGCTTTCTTTTTCAAATAGATAGTTTTCCAATTCGGTTTCTTTGAGCATCATCTTGGTGTGGAATAGATTTTCCTGATACACGTTGACATCGATCATCTGATAGTTATTCCGCGTTTCTTCGGAAATGTAATTCTGGATCGAGGTAATGCTATGATCAATATAGTGTTTTTTTCCGGAGACGTCACGGGTAAAGCCGCGCACCTTGTAGTCCATGATCACGATATCCGATTCGAAACTATGGATCAGATAATTCAACGCTTTAAGCGGTGAAATTCTGCCACAGGTCGAGACATCGATGTCTGCTCGAAAGGTGCTGATGCCATTATTGGGATGGCTTTCAGGGTAAGTATGCACGGTGATGTGGCTTTTATCTAAATGCGCCAATACCGTCTCAGGTAAAGGACCTGGTGATTCTGCGTTCATCTCCTCAGAATCGTCGTGATCCATGCCTTCAGAGATCAGCATCGTCACGCTGGCTCCCTGTGGATCGTAGTCCTGGTGGGCGATATTCAAAATTTGCGCGCCAATGATTTCAGCAACGTCTTTTAAAATCTGGGTTAAGCGGTCTGCGTTGTAAGCTTCGTCGATATAATCGATGTAAGCCTTTTGTTTATCGGCCGAAGCGTAACAAACATCGTAAATATTAAAGCTGAGCGACTTAGTTAAATTGTTAAAGCCCTGTAATTTTAATTTTTTCAATTATTTAAACCTCTATTACTTCAAAATCATGGGTTATATCAACCACTTTGCCCAGCATGATGGATGCAGAACAATACTTTTCCGCTGATAATTTGACAGCGCGTTCAACTGCGGATTCTTTGAGATCCTTGCCGGAAACCACAAAATGTAAATGAATTTTACTGAATACACTGGGAATGGCATCGACGCGTTCAGCCGAAACTTCGCAGACACAGCCGACAATATCATTCCGGCCTTTTTGTAAAATTTGCACCACATCGAAAGATGAGCAGCCACCTACACCTAAAAGCAGTAATTCCATAGGGCGGACACCCATGTTGCGACCGCCATGATCAGCCGGTCCATCGATTACAATGGCATGGCCGCTACCGGTTTCGCCGACAAACATGACGCCGTCAACCCATTTGACTTTTGCTTCCATCAGGTCTCCTCCACCGAAAAAATGCGCATAGATTAACATACTAATTCTTAATTGAAAGATAACCGTAGTTGATTTTTTTTGAAAAATGGGGCACTGTTAACGGATACTTTTTTCGCAACAGTGTTATGGGATGATGAGTTGTTATGACGTATATATCGAACGAACCCGCTTATAAAGAGGCCTTGGCGCCTTTTTTACATTTATGCCACACGAAATCCTATCCATCAAAAGCCACGATCATTCGACCCGGTGACGTGGGCGACAGGCTTTATTTCATCATAGAAGGTTCGGTAAGCATCGGCGTCGAAGACGACGATGGCAGGGAATTGATTCTTGCCTATCTGAATAAACACGATTTTATTGGTGAGATAGGTGTTTTTAAACAAACTGAGGCTCGCGAGGTCTCTGTAACCACACGGACGCAATGCCGTCTTGCCGAAATTGGCTACGAGCGTTTGCGGCAGGCTTTAAAAAAAGAGCTGCTGGAATTTGCCCCTGCAATTTTGTATATGTTGGGAGAGCAACTGGCTTCGCGTTTATTGATTACCAGCCGTAAATTTCGAGATCTGGCTTTTATGGATGTGGAAGGCCGTATAGCCCGGACTTTGCTTGATTTATGCAAAGAACCCGATGCAATGACTCATCCGGACGGCATGCAGTTGCACATCACCCGCCAGGAAATTGGTCGTATCGTAGGCTGTTCTCGCGAAATGGCCGGACGGGTGCTTAAAGAATTAGAAGATAAAGGATTGATTTCCGCCCATGGCAAAACGATAGTGGTATTTGGAACGCGATAGATAAGCGCTGTGAGCAATAATTAAAACAATCAGTACAGTACAACAGTGAGTTCTTTGGCCCCTTGTTTTTGCGGCTCAGGCTTGGTTTATCAAGCTTGTTGTGGTGTTTATCATGCGGGTGAAGCGCAGCCTAACTGCGCCGAAGCCTTGATGAGGGCCAGATATAGCGCTTTTGTAATAAGGAATGAAAACTATTTGTTATCCACATGGGCGGTCATAACTCGGCCTAACGTGTTGGATCTTAGCGGCGACCGGACTGTTTGGCAGAAGCTTGAAATTATAAGTACTCAGCTGGGGCAAGAGGGTGACAGCGAAGGCTGGGTGGAATTTAAAGCGCATTACCAACGTGATAGTGCGTCCCACCTTATGCACGAGCGCAGCTATTTTCAGCATACTTCAGGCCGCTGGCACTATGTCGATGGCGATGTTCGGTTTTTAAAGCAGGCCCCTTCTGAAAAAACCGGTAAAAACGCGCCATGTACCTGCGGTAGCGGCAAAAAGTTTAAACGGTGCTGCGGCCGTTAACCCTCCATAACAACAAACTCCTCTTCATATCAAGCCATTCCTTCAGTAACGACATCATAAATTTCCCTGGAACTTTGTTCACAAAACATAAGCAAACAGTAATACAATAGCCGGTTTTAGTGGGTTTGTAATCGTACAAGCCGACGTGACTGCTTTGAATCCGGGGGGATAGTGAATGGCAGAGGTTTCCGGGAATAAAATTGACGCTGCGGTAAATACTTGGATTGCCATCTGCTCTGAGGTTGCGGTTCCTCTTCAGGATCATTTGTACGTCATGATTTGTGCTCGGGCAGAGAATTTCGCTGAACTTTTTTATGACATGATTTTGCGGGATAACCAGGCGGCAAAGTTTTTGACACAGATAGAGGTTCAGCAACGCTTGCATGCTTCGATGGTGGAGTGGTTAAAAGGGGTTTTTAAAGTTTCGCAACAGGATGAAATCAGAGGTAAGGTTGAGCGTCAATTGCATGTCGGTATGGTTCATGCCAGGTTGCAGATACCCGTTTCTGTGGTGGCTAAAAGTGCGGGCAGAATGAAACAGGTCATTGCCAGGGATCTTCAAGAATCGGATCTTCAGAGAAACGAGCTGGCCAAGGTAATATGCCTTGTCTATGAACTGTTCGACCACGCGATTGATATTATGAATGAGGCCTATATCGAAAATTTCGAATCCCAAACAAGAAATGATGAATCTTATCGCCGATTTGCCGTGGGCCAGAACATTGTGGCTGAGCGGGAACGTCTGAGGGCTTGTCTGCTGGGCTGGGAGCGCGGTTTTTTGTTACACGCAAATCAACCGGAAAATTGCTGCGAAATGCATAAGATTGGCGCTTCTGAATTTGGCTTGTGGTTTCGGCATAAAGCCATGACGCTGTTTAAGGATTCTACGGAAATTCAGGAAATCACCCAGTTGATTTCAAAAATTGACGATGACTTATTGTTGAAAGTGCAGGATAGATCCGGCGACGCATCAAAACTGGTTAATGAAATAGATGAAACGGTTGCCGGCATCATGTTTATGTTCAGTTCCATGTTCGACCGTTTTTTGGAAGTGGAGAATGGGCGCGACGATTTGACCCATCTGCTTAATCGCCGGTTTTTACCTTCCGTGTTGAGCCGTGAGATTTCGATGAGCCTTAAAACGGGCAATCGTTTCGCTATCATGCTGATTGATCTGGACCATTTTAAACGGGTCAACGATACCTGGGGTCATAGCGTAGGCGATACTGTTCTTAAAAAGGCGGCTGATATTATCCGCAATTCGCTGAGGATTGGTGATTTTGTGTTTCGCTACGGTGGCGAGGAGATAATGGTCGTATTGGTAGAGGTCAATCAAGAAATCGCCATGAACGTGGCAGAGAACTTACGAACTAAATTTGAGGCGTTTGATTTTAGTGTTAACGGCAACAAGATAACCAACCTGACAGTAAGCGTGGGTATAGCGTTGCACGAGGGGCATCCCGATTATGAACGGCTGATCAATGCGGCGGACGACGCCATGTACCATGCCAAGAAAAACGGGCGCAATCAGTGTGTGCTTGCAAAGACGGATTAATCAGCGGCTCTTTTTATGATGCTCATCGCAGATCGAAATTCGGCACCGGGGCGCCCGTCAAAGGACGCCGTAAATACATCCCTATAGGCTCTATGCCAGCATCCATGCTGGCAAAGCCTTTGCCGAACAACCCGTTGCCTCCTTAGGCACTGCCGAGATCCAGGTGTCATGGATGGCAAGCGCCGAACACATCCTTGTGGCCTGGATTCCGGCAATCCCTGCCGGAAAGACGTTGTTGCTGAAGCATCTTTATAATCAGGTAAGTTTATTGCAATAAATCGGCAGGCAGTATTGTAGGAGCGGGCCATGCCCTCGATTGAACTGCTTTGGTCGCAGGCATGGCTTTCGCGTTTACAAATAGCGCTTGATTAGTTTCTGTTCGGTTTTTACTTCGAAATATTTAATCAGCAATAACAGAAATAAACCGGCAAGCGTCCACAGATAGCAGGTTTCAGCCAAATCTTTGCGCGGAATTTTTTCTGTGTAACGAATGGGCTTGTTCTCCAGTTCCCCTATCGCTTTAATGGCTTCTTGCAGAGCCTGCGGATTTTCAGCTTCAAAAGACCGGTAAGGAATCCCCATGGATTGAAAATACTGGTGCAGAAAATATTCCGGCGTTGTGGACTCGTTGATATTGGCGGGTTTGGTATCCAGACGCGCGCTGTCCTTGTTGCGCAGGTATACCCAGTACAACATGACCCGGTTTTGATGAAACAGTTGGGTCAGCGTGGTTTGGGTGTCGATGTCGATTTTTGCTGCGCCGTCAGACACCAGCAGGATGACACGGGAACCGGTCACCGGGATGTCGGAAAAATAGCTCAAGCCCATGTAAAGCCCAGGCGCGATGTTGGTAACGCCTCGTCCTCTGGTTTTAGTCGCCCTGATTGCCGCCAGAATGGCTTCTTTATCCTGAGTGAGCGGCAATACGTGAATGGGAGCCGTGCTGAACGAGACCATGCCGAAAAAGTCGTCTTGACGCTGCAAGACAAATTCGCTGAGCAGTTGCCTTGCCATCGCGACTTTACTTTCGCTGGCTCCGCCACCGAAATAGCGACCTGCGAAGTTCTCATTCATGCTGGCGCTGCGGTCCAGCAAAATAACGATTTGAGCGCCTTTGCCCATGCGCTCGACCGTTTGTTCTTTCTGATAGGGCTTGGTCAGGCTGACTATCAAAAGCAGCATGACGAGGGCTGTCAGCAGTTTTACGCCGTTAGAAAATAGGAACGATAAGCCATCAAAAGGCAGAATGCTCAGGCTTGAATAACGCAGCGATTTGGCCTGACGGGCAAAAAACGGCACTAACGACAGCGGTAAAAGCAGCAATGCCCAAGGGTATGTCAAGGCTATATCCACCGCCCGCTCCTCTCCAGTTTGCGGTAAAGCAGGCATAGTTCCTCGATTTTCTCTACAGCAATCAGGGTTTTGGTATCCGGATGACCTGAAAAAAACAGCCGTTCAGAAGCCTGGAAAAAAATTCCGGTACGGTCCTCAAGCGATTTAAATTGAGGGAAGCGGCTGAAAAATTCGGGCAGTTGCGCTGCAAATACCGTTTCACCGGCTAATTGATTCAGCGCCCGGTGAAAGCATTGCATGGCCTTTTGGCTGGTTTCTTGTGACGGGGGTAATTTTTTTAATTTTTTCAGATCCCGGCAAGCTTGGCCGAAGGCACCGGAATAGCGCTCTAAAAATGGAATCTTGCCGTAAAACCAGCCGATGTAAAGCAAGATGAGTGCGGCACTGGCCCACAACACAGTGAGTCTTAGTGTATGCTGGTCGGGGCTGATAGGAACCGCTGACAATTCCGGTTCGGGTTGAATCTGGGCTTCGGGTTTTGATTTAGGCAGCAGCGGGCTATAACCGAACGTCCAGGCAGGAATGTTTGCAGTTTCTGATGTGCCGCTATGTGAAAACCGGATGGGCAAGGTCGGAATGGTCAGTTCGGTGGCCGCATCGACACTTTTAAACACCTGATAGGTCATCGCCAGAGCATAATCAAAACCTGATTGCGCATCCGAAAGCTCGACAGAATCCAGTCTCAACCAGTCATTTAACGGGCCGGGGTTGGGCAGAAATCCGGTTTCCAGTTGATAAAACAAGGGCGTTTTGATATGGGCTTTCAACCTGATTTTGTCCCCCAGAGAATACCCATAGGCGCGGGGCGTTTCCAGTTCCACGACAACGGTGGATGATTCAGAGCGGGCAATGCCGCCGGTCATCAGTAAAACGAAGAAAACCAGCCAGCTCAGCAAATTATTGTTCATAAAAATAGCGTGTCATCTGGTCTGCCTCAAAGGCATCATTAAGGTAAAAAGGCTGCCGACCGTTTCGGATGAACAGATGCTTGAGCTGTTCGCGTTGGGCATTGAAAGCCTGGATGATTTTCTTTTTAAGGCCTGGGCGCATCAGTAGCGTTTTTTCGCGCCCTGTTTCCGGATCCGATAAGGTGAATAAGCCCCATTCCGGCAATTGCTCATATTCATCGGGATGCCACATAACCACAGGAATAACGTCGTGTTTCAGTAAGGAGTCGAAAAGCGTTGCAATATCCTGTAGCGGGTAATGAAAATCGGAAACCAGAAAAATCAGGGAGCGGTGGCGAGGACAGTATTCCTGAACAGTCAGCAGACCTTTTGCATTGGTCGATGCCGGATGATAATGCCTTAGGCTTTCAGCCAGTTCCGCCGTTCCGCCTTTGTACCAGCGAGGCGGCATATAAAATTCAGGGATAATGTCTGCTCCGCAGCCCATAAATCCGAAATGATCACCGCTACGGGCCGCTGAATAAGCAGCCTGTTCGGTGAATTTGGCCAGTGTTGCCATTTTGTTCTGAAAGCCCATGGACGCAGATAAATCGGCAATGACTGTGACATTAATCACGCTGCGTTGCCTGAAGGTTCTGACCACGTATTGCTGAAACGGATCAAGCAGGCTGGCATGGACATCGATATTATGCGCTTCCGGCCTCGAAATCAGCGGGGCATGGCCCTGAAAGTCATGTTCTCCGCCGCTGTGCCGACCGAGGTGGCGTCCCGGATGAGCGCTGCTGGTCCGCCAGGGAATCTGATAATGGAATTCTTCAATCATGCTGGACAATCAGGGTGCGGCAATCTGTTGCAGAATTTTTTTGCTGAGCTGTTCGGCAATGTGCGTTCTGCGCAGTTCATACGTAGGATTAAAGAAAATCCGATGCGCCATCGCTTCATGAAAAATATCTCTGATATCCTCAGGCAACACATGATTGCGGTTGTTTAACCAAGCCGTAACCCGTGCTGCTCGCATTAACATCGCTGCGCCTCTAGCGCTGGCACCGGCCAGAATCAGCCTGTCCATATCGACATTGTCTATCGAAATGCCAAAGGCCTTTGGGTCACGCGTTGCCTGCCATAATTCCAGGGCATAGTTTTGCAGCGTTCCGCTGGCTTGAATCTGATGTTGTATCGTTTGTCCTATTCCGTTGAGTTCGCGGTAGGGCAGGATGCCCGCATCGATGGTTTCAATCAGATGGTCGACATCGTAAAACTTGGGGTTGAACATCAACTCTTTTTGCAAATCCGAATTTTGTGGCGTTTCAATGCGCAATTCCAGCATGAATCGGTCGCGTGCCGCCGAGGGTATTTCGAACGTTTCGTCTTTTTCGACCCTGTTGCGGTCGGCAAAGACTTGTAAATGCGGAAAATAATATTCCCGGTTAAATGCGGTGACCGATTTTTCCGCCATCACTCGCAGCAACAATGAATGGACTTGAGGGCGGGCGCGATTGACTTCGTTAAAAAAGAACGTGGCAAGATGTTCGCCGTGTTTAAGAATGGGTCCAGGATCAACCTGCGGTTTACCCAGTTCGTTGATATAGGTGTGATAGACCAGATCATTGGGCATCAGGTCGATAGTGCCTTCGATCCGCTCATAAGCACCGCCGATGCCTCTTGCTACTGCCCGCAACAGCGTCGTTTTACCCACGCCCACATCGCCTTCGAGCATCACATGCCCACGCGAAAAAACAGCTGTGGTGATCAACCGCACCGGTCTTTCCAATCCAACCACTACAGAATTGATCGCTTTTTCAAAAACGTGAGCACGCTGTTGCCAATCGGCTAAGTGCTGGTCTGTCATAAATCTGTCCGAAGATTAAAGAGAGCGAAATTAATCTGTAAGGGCATCGCTTGTCAACCTGGTTTAAGTCTTCCTGATTAGCAAGCTGTTTCAGCTAAATCCTTAAGTTCTTCATACCCGTCCGGAAACGGTTATCCAGTGTCATGGATGGCGAGCTTCGAACCCTCCAAGGAGCATGGATTCGCTTAAGTGGTCTAACGGCTCCGGCAATCCATGCCGGAATGACGACCTTCGGTCATGCGAAACCTGAAATCTTACAAAGTAGAACCAAGAGAGTTCATTTCGGTATGACGGTAACTCAAATAAATGAATAGCCGCTGAAAGTGTAAGGCGAATAGATGCGGAGACTATTCATATTGAAAAGTTCAAGTTGAAAGGTTTTTGAAAGAAAGTATCGATACACTACTAGACGAGAAAATAGGCAGGCTTGCCAGGTTTTGACTGGTGATTAATCCGGAAGCCGCTGAACTAAAAAAGACAGGTCTTTTGGTCACTATTTAAAGGTAAGGCAGATATGGTCATCTCAAATCACTTAAAACTTGCTTTTGTATTGGTATTCGGAATTCTTACAGTCATGATGCCTGATGTGGCTTTTTCCCTGGTGGAATCGACCATAGTGGGGCTGTTCGAATTGCTTGAGTTTACCCTGGACGAAATTATTGAACATTTTTTTCATACCAACCGGCATACGACTCAGGTCATCGTGTTTTATATCATGATGGGATTGTTTATTTTTATTGCTTACCGTACTTTCGTTCATTCAAAGAGGCTTTATTTAGTTGTTAGGCGTGAGTTTCCTGATTGGTGGATTCAACAAAAAGAGCAGATTCTTGTGCAATGGTTATCGCTTTCCATAGGGAAAAAATTAAAGATGATTTCAGGGTGTACGCTGGGTGTCGCATGCGTTGCTGTATTGGTTCTATAGTCTTTAAGTCGCTTGTATACCCAGCGGAGATCGAAATTCGGCATCGAGGTGTCCGTCAAAGGACGCCGTAAATACATCCCTGTAGGCTCTATGCCAACATCCATGCTGGCAAAGCCTTTGCCGAACAACCCGTTGCCTCCTTAGGCACTGCCAAAATTTGAAGTGCGAAAGGTATATATTTATTTGAGTCGTCACTTTTTTAAGGCATACGGCAGAGTTAGCCGATATGATAGTGCTCGTTAACAGGGCTAAGGAGGCAAAGAGTGAAAATAGGCATTGTTGGAATGGGTCATGTCGGTTCGGCACTTGCGTATGCTTTGGTGTTGAAAGGGCTGTGTAATCATCTGGTCTTGGTCAGTCGCGATGAATCGAAGGCGCGAGGCGATGCGTTGGATCTGGAACATACCCTGGCATTTTGCGAAAGACCGATGATTATTGAGGGAACAACGCTGGAATATGCGATTGATTGTGACATCGTAGTCATCACTGTTTCTGCGGCAATGACGGCCAAGATGAAATCACGCATGGATCTGGCGGGTGCCAATATTCCTATTTTCAGGAAGATAATTCCCGCAATAACGGCTGCAAACCCTAACGCAATTTTGATGATCATCACCAATCCTGTCGATGTGATGACTTACCTGGTAGCTCAATTATCGCCATTGCCTCATTCCAAAGTCATGGGAGTCGGCACACTGGTTGACTCGGCGCGATTCAGGACGCTGTTATCAAAAGCCGAACAAATTCATCCTGACGATTTGCGGGCATATATACTCGGCGAGCACGGTCCGTATCAATTTCCGGTATTCAGTCACGCTTTGGCAGGCGGTGAGCCTATTGAAGATAATTCCGAGCACAGGCTGATCTATGAAGAAGTCAGTAAAGCCGGTTTCGAGGTCTACGGGCTGAAAGGCTACACTAATTATGCCATTGCGACCGCTGCCTGCACGGTGATTCAGGCCATTGTTTACGATGAGCATCGCACCATGCCGTTAAGTACCTGTTTTGATGACTGGCAGGGCATTCAGGACAATTGTTTCAGTATACCTGTCGTTGTTGGCCGGGCCGGCATCATCCGCTATTTGCAACCGGAAATGAATCAACAGGAAAAGGCCTCTTTAAACGAAGTTGCCAGGGTTGTTAAACAAAGTATCAACGGTCTGCTGGCGTCCTCGTCAAATTCTGGCCCGCTATAGCAGCACACTTCCAACATGGATGGGTTTGCGGCGTTGCTCGCAAGGCTTAGGTCGTCTCTCAAAGCTACAAAAAGATCGAACTGGGAATGGCTGGCTCTGTAGCCTGCGCCATTTAAGAGGTTCGCTGAAGAGTTATCTTCAGGGCTCACAGTTGCCTTGTTTGCGGCGGCGTAAATAAGGTCCTATATTCATCAGCACGGCCAGGGCAATATACAATGTCAGCCCCAGTGTCGCTACAAGCCATTCATTCCATTGATATTCCGTCACGAAATATGGTTTGGCAAGATACAGCAATGTACCTATGACCAGATATCCCGTCACTTTGGCGAGAGGGTAATCTATCGGGTAATAATGCCGTCCTAACAGCCATGAAATAAAAACCATAAAAGCATAACAAGCCAGCGTCGCCCAGGCTGATCCTTCGTAGCCCCATATCGGTATCCACCAGAAATTCAATGCGGCAGTCAGCCCTGCTCCTGCAATTGAAACCCACGCGCCAAGACCTGTGCGGTCGGTCAGTTTGTACCAGATCGACAGATTGACATAAATGCCCAGTAGCAGATTAGCAATCAGCAAGATGGGAACAACCTTTAGACCTGCCCTGAACGGTTCGCCGATAAAATATTTGAATAAGCCGATATACAAGGTAACGACCAGGAATATAAAAACGCCAAACAGGACGAAGAAGTTCATTACCATCGCATAAGCGCGCTTGGCATCGGCGCGTCCCGCCATATTGAAGAAAAACGGTTCACCGGCATAGCGAAATGCTTGAACGAACAAGGTCATCAATATCGACAGTTTGTAGCACGCACCATAAATTCCGAGCATCTGCAGATTGGTGTCAAGGTCATAGGGCAGCATGTATTTCAAAATGGCACGGTCCAGCATTTCATTGACCATACCTGCAAAACCGATGATGATCATAGGCAACGAATAGGACAGCAGCGTTCGCATGAATTGGCTGTCCATATAAAACCTGATCCCCTTGAATTGAGGATAGAGTAAAGCGAGTTTAGACCCGCTGGCCAAGAGGTTGGCCAGAAAGATATAACCCACGCCTATAGCCGGGTCGTACCATTTTGCGATCAGTGAGTCCGGCCAAATCGTTTGAATCTTTGGGCAAGCCAATAGAAAAAAAAGATTTAAACCGATAGTCAGTAAAATCTCTGTCATTTTAATGCCGGCAAAGCGCCAGGCACGGTTTTCGGCGCGCAAACGCGCAAAGGGGAGGGCGGTGATGGCATCCAGGGCCAGTATCAGCGAAAACCAGATCAGATATTCAGGATGCTGCGGATAATGCAGCCACTCGGCTAACGGTGTCTTGATATAAGCCATCATGGCGACAAACAAAACATTGATCGTGACTAAAAAGCATAACGCGTTGGTATATACTTCATTAGCGTCTAATCCTTCCTGTTTTCGAAATCGAAAATAACCGGTTTCAAGCCCACTGGTCAGGACCACGGCAAAAAAACCGGCATAGGCATAAAATTCCGAAACCACGCCATATTCACCGGTTGAAAAGGTGTAGGTATAAAGCGGTACCAGCAGGTAGTTAAGGAATCGGCCCAAAATGCTGCTTAGGCCGTAAATTGCGGTTTGGGAAATAAGTTGCCGTAAAGGATTCAATGCGTTTATCCGAGTTATGTTCAGCGATTATTGTAGGGACTTTGCCCGGGATAAGCCAAAAGTTAATCCGTTTTGTAATTCAATAAAAGAATCAATGGTCAACATGAGTGAATCGGTAGTTGAAAATGTTTCAGAACCCCTGTCTCTTGACGAATGGACCTCAGCGCTTTGCGATAGGGATATGCCGATTTTTTCCAGTACGGCATTCAGTATCGATGCCATTCTAAGAGATGATAAAAAAGGCGCGATGGATTTGGCGAACGTCATTCTCCATGATCCTAATCTGACTGCCAAGTTGCTTAAAATGAGCAACAGCAGTTACTACAATGTCAGTCGCCAAAAAATGGTGACGGTGTCACGGGCAATAATCGTCTTAGGTTCGGAACTGATAAGAGAACTGACCTTGGCATGCTCTTTTTTTGAAGCTATTTTACCCGCGGCGAACCGGGAGCGTGCAAATCAAGAGATTGCCCGGGCAGTGCATGCCGCTGTACAGGCAAAATCACTGGCTTTGTCGGTGAATGATCCTTCTCCTGAAGAGGTGTTTATTGCCGCTCTGCTGCATCAAATCGGTAATGTTGCGTTCTGGTGTTTCAGCGGTAAGCAGGGCGAGCGGTTATTGAGCCTGATCAATAAGGAGAACTGTACACTCGAGGAGGCGGAAAAACAGGTATTAGGGTTTAAGCTGACCGATCTCGCCGTATCGCTCTGTAAAACCTGGAAGTTGGGAGGTTTGATTGAAGACTCGGTCAAAAAAGGTAAGCAAGTCAATCCGCGAGTCAATCTGGTTAGTCTGGGATATGTGATTACGGATGCTCTCAAGGAAGGCCCTCAAAGTAAGCAATATGCCGAATGCGTCGATAAAATCAGTAAGTTAACCGGTAAATCCAAGCAATCGGTTGAAGCGCTGATGGTTCAAAATACCGATACCGCAATTAACATCGCTAAACAATTCGGCGCAGTTTCCGCCTCCAGATTAATCAATAAAGAAGCGTTTCAAGCCGCGGAAGAAGAATCAAAGGTACCGGAAGAAGATAAAAAACTGGTGCAAATTCAAATTCTTCAGGAAATTACGGGCATTATGAGCGGCAAAATTGATATTAATTTGCTGTTTGAAATGGTCATGGAAGGGATTCAGCGTGGCTTGGGAATCGATAGAGCCCTTTTTGCACTTCTGGCTCAGGACAAGAAGTCAATGAAAGAGAAGCTTTCACTGGGATGGCGCAAAGAATTTTACGATCAGAAAATAATATTCAGTATTTCACAATCACCGCTCAATCTCTTTAGCCTAGCGCTGAAAACTCCGCAAGGATTGATGGTAAAGGTTGCCTCGGAGGGTGGGTTGTTTACTGATGCTGATAAGCGGGTGATTGGTCAGCACGATTGCTTTTTGATGCCGGTTTGTTCAGGAGAACAACCGATAGGGTTGATTTATGCGGACCGTTCATTTTCAGCGCAACCGTTCACTGACGATGAATTCAATGGCTTTAAGCATTTTGTTCAACAAGCCAATATCGGCTTGGCAATGTACCGGATGCAAGGCAAAAAATGAATCCTCTGCAAGCCGAGGGTAGCCCGGAAGAGAGCAGGACCAGCCCGCTCTCTTCCGGATTAAATGAGTTTTATAAGATCAAGCGCTGGCTGAAGATGGACAGGATTTTTTTTGCAGACCTTTTGGAAGCGAAAATACGACCTTTTCCTCAATTCCTTTGTTTTCGATAATCGTCTCGCCGCCCCAAAGCTTGAGTTGATTAATGACTTCCTGAACCAGAACTTCCGGTGCGGATGCGCCGGCAGTGACACCCACTGCATCAATGCCCTCAAACCAGTCTTTCTGCATGTCCTCGGCGGTATCAATCAAATAAGCCGGTTTACCCAATTGTTCGGCAATTTCACGCAAACGGTTCGAGTTGGAGCTATTAGGCGATCCGACAACCAGGATTATGTCGGTTTTTGATGCGAGGTCATAAACAGCATCCTGGCGGTTTTGCGTTGCATAGCAGATGTCGTCTTTTTTCTGCTCCTGTATCGAGGTAAATCTGGCACGCAGCGCATCTACCATGATTTTTGTATCAGTCATGGATAACGTGGTTTGAGTGACATAAGCCAGATTATCCGGGTTATTGACTTTAAGGTTGGCGACGTCATCGGGTGTTTCCACCAGATAAATGCCGCCATTATCGGTGCATTTTTCATATTGGCCCATCGTGCCTTCAACCTCCGGATGGCCGGCGTGTCCAATCAGGATAACTTCACGGTCTTGTTTGGCGTGTTTGGCGACTTGTAAATGCACTTTGGTAACCAGGGGACAGGTAGCATCAAAGACGGTGAGATTACGCTCCTCCGCTTTCTTTTGCACCTCTTTGGACACGCCGTGTGCGCTAAATATCAAGTAAGATTCGACAGGAACATCATTCAAATCTTCGATAAAAATCGCGCCTTTTTCTTTTAGTCCGTCAACGACCGTTCGGTTGTGGACGACTTCGTGGCGAACATAGATAGGGGCTCCGAATGTCTCTAGGGCTTGATCAACGATTTCAATGGCGCGGTCAACGCCGGCACAGAAGCCACGGGGATTTGCGAGTACTATTTGCATATCTTGACTAAAAAAGTAGGTTAAGGTGATTTATTCTAACTCAACTCTGTTTCCGAGACGATAATTCCATCACTATCGGCGTATAAAAAATAATCATTTTTAAATTGAACCCCGGCAAAAGTCACCACAGTATCAAGATTACCCAAGCCTTTATTGGGACTTTTTAGCGGATGTGCATGCAAGGCGCGTATACCGATAGGTATGGTATTGATAATTGCTGAATCGCGAATACAGCCATAAACGACCAAACCTTGCCAGCCGTTTTCGAGGGCCAGATGGGCCAGTTCCTCGTCTATCAATGCGCAGCGGTGGGAGCCGCCACCGTCAATCACTAACACTCGGTTATTCACTTTTGCCGAAAGCGCGGTTCTGACCAGCGCATTATCCTCAAATACCTTGAGGGTGGTGATTTGCCCGGAAAAAGCCAACGCGGCTCCAAATAGCTTGAAAATAGGTTCGGCAATCTGGAGGTGAGCCTTATCTGAGTGAGTGTCACAGAGTTTGGCGGTTGCAAAAGTCATACGCAATACCTTGATGTGAATAATATGAATCTGTTGGTCAATAGCAGATAGAGATTTGTCGGCAGCGAGTCTCTATTTGGATAATCAGACTCAACCGGCGCCATTTGAACGTTATCATATCAGATGCGCAGATTTTTAGGGCCGAGTAAGACATGTTCAAGGTCCCGCATCCGCTTTGCTCAATCACTGGTTGGCAAGGAGACGAGCGGACAGGACGATTTAACGTTAGATTTTGATTGATTAACGGATCAGGCCCGCTTGAGTACAAAATCATGTACCCTTATCTTCCGTGGTACAATTTGTGTTCATAAAAAATAACCCATAAGGTTTTCGCCATGCGATTAAAAAAATTAGCTGTATTTGCTCTAACATTCTTATCATTTTCTGCGTTCGCGGAAGTTCAGTTAACTCAAGCGGACATCTTAGGCGTTTGGCAGATCGACAAAGAATCGCGCAATAGCGACGGTAGCAAGGCAAGAGGCTTGAGTACCACCTGGGAATTCAAAAAAGACGGCACTCTGGAAGGTAATTCGCATGATGCAGATTCCAGTGCTCGTGTAGAGAAGATGCGGGCAGTGGTTAGCTATTCAATAGAGGACGGTAAATTGGTCAAACAGGCTGCACCGGGCCGTTCAAAAATGGAAACATGTACAGCTGTCGAAAAAGAGAACGATAAAATGGTGCTGAAATGCCAATCCATTTATTTTTTCATGACCAAAAAATAAGTTGCTGATGTTTTATTGATTTTTTAGGCAACGGCATTTAAGAATTTTGCCGTTGTCACTGGTCAAAACGACAATTCTGTTGAATCCCTATAACGCTAGACTCCTTTCTATTACCCCCTTCTGATTTGTTTGTGTACCTTTCGCACTTCAAATTTCGGCAGTGGCTAAGGAGGCAACGGGTTGTTCGGCAAAGGCTTTGCCAGCATGGATGCTGGCATAGAGCCTATAGGGATGTATTTACGGCGTCCTTTGACGGGCATCCCGGTGCCGAATTTCGATCTACGATGTGTATAACTCTCGTTTCAATTTGCACAGCAGTTTATCCCTATCCATAGAATCAACAAATGCCAGGCCTGACAGCATGGATTGGCACTGCCAGCTCTCATATGACAATTTTGTCATCTGGTATCACAGTTTTAAACACCTATTTTTCTGTCAAAGCAGTATTGATTTACTCAAGGCAAACCCTCAAGTCTGCTTATGAATGGCTCAGAATTCTTAAATAGCGTGGTGGTTATAATGAAAAATCATTAAAAACAGAGTGTTACCCCTCATCATAAAATACTCAGCACATCCCTTAACAAGGTCAAATTCATTTCAAAAATGTTTGGTATGAAATATGCGTTACGCCTAGTGTGACTATTTAACAGAATTCACTGAATTTTCCTTTTAGCATATCAATCAAGAGAGTGTCATTACCCGCTTTCTTGAAAGCATATAACTTTAATCTTTTAAAAAGGAATTTAATATTATGATAAATAAGGTATTTTTATGATAAATCAAACGTTTAACCGTTCTCTTCTTGCTGCTTCCGTTTCAGCGCTAATGACATTCAGTCAATCAGGATTTGCTGCGACAGGCACTGTGGTTATGCAATGGAATGAAGCCGCTCTGGAAGCTATTCGGGTCACCCATCCAGGACCGCCTATTGTTGCCAGGGCACTGGCTATTGTCGATACCTGTATGTTTGATGCCTGGGCAGCTTATGACGCCAGAGCGAAAGGGACGCGTTACGGGAATAATTTACGCCGTCCAGGAAGTGAAAGGACTCAAGCAAACAAAGAAAAAGCGATCAGCTTTGCTGCGCATGAATGCTTATCTGATCTGTTTCCAACAGAAATAGCGAGTTTTAATGCGTTGATGACTGATCTTGGTTATGATCCTAACGACAACAACTATGATGTTAAGAAGCCTTCTGGCATCGGTAATATTGCCGCCAAGGCGGTATTGGTTTTCAGACACCATGATGGATCCAATCAACTCGGCGATCTCCACGCGGGTGCTTATAGCGACTACACCGGTTATACGCCGGTCAATTCTCCAGATTCCATAGCCGATCCCAATCATTGGCAGCCGCTTCAAATAGGTTCAACTGAACAGAAATTTATTACTCCCCATTGGGGTAAGGTCGTACCCTACGCGTTAAAGTCAGGTAAACAGTTCCGGAAAATGACACCGCCGCCTGCTGATTACAATACTGAGCCCGAGCGTTATGAGATTCAGGCTCAACAGGTTTTGGAATACAGCGCGCATTTGACGGATGAGAAAAAAGTGATTGCAGAATATTGGGCGGATGGTCCTCATTCTGAATTGCCTCCGGGCCATTGGGCATTATTTGCCGCCTATGTTTCTGAGCGAGATCATCACACGGTGGATCAAGACGTTAAGATGCTCTTTGCCATGTCCAATGCTATTTTTGATGCAAGTATTGCCAGTTGGGATGCCAAGCGGTATTACGATTATGTCAGACCGGTTACTGCAATCAATTTTCTATATGCCGGAAAAACAGTCGAATCCTGGCAGGGTCCCATTGATGGCGCAGATTGGAAACCCTATCAGGCGGCTTCAGTCGTGACGCCTCCGTTTCCAGAATACTATTCAGGGCACAGTATTTTCAGTGCTGCGGGAGCGGAAACACTGAAGCTATTTACCAAAAGTGATTATTTTGGTTTTAGCACTACCGTACTAGCCGGCTCTTCAGCAGTGGAGCCTGGCGCAGTGCCCGCGAGCGATACCACTCTTTATTGGGCAACCTTTTCAGATGCGGCAGATGATGCGGGTATTTCAAGACGTTACGGTGGGATACATTTTATTGATGGTGATCTGGTAAGCCGGAAAATTGGACGACTGATCGGTCAGCAAGCCTGGGACAAAACACTTCAATACTTTAATGATGGGAGAGGGGATAAAAATGGAAAAGGACATCATCATTACCATTAAAATGATTTAACAAGCTGATTCAGGATAGAGGATAAAAGTCTATAACTTTTGTCCTCTATCTTTTTTTGTTACCCTTTCCCACTCTTCAAATATACCTTGCCAGTAATCCTTTGTCCGGTCTGATACCAGGCAGAGGAATTTTGACTTCATACCCTCCGCCTGACGCTTCCTGCATCGGCCTGCCGTGAAGATCTTCCATTTTTTCAATCACAATGTCACGATTGCCTTCGGGCAGGATCAGTTCTAATCTGTCCCCGACCGAGAATTTGTTTTTTACGTCGATTTCAGCCATGCCGCTGTTTGGGTCGAAATTTCTTATTTCTCCGCAGAATTGTTGCTGATGACCTTTTGAATAACCACTGAGGTAGTTTTGGTGTTCATGGGTGTGGTGACGTTGGTAGAAACCATCCGTATAGCCCCGGCTGGCAAGGTTTTCCAGAACACCCAGTAATTGCGGATTGAAAGGGCGATCAGCTAGGGCATCATCTATCGCTTGGCGATAGGTTTGGGCAGTTCGGGCCACATAATAGTGGGATTTGGTGCGGCCTTCAATTTTCAGGCTATCAACACCGATTTCAACGAGTCGCTGGATATGTTCGATGGCACGCAGATCTTTGGAATTCATGATATACGTGCCGTTTTCATCTTCCATGATGGGAAGTAGCTCTCCTTTTCTGCCTTCTTCTTCCAGAAAGTAAATATTATCGGCCAAAGGGTGTCGTTCAGCGCCACCACAGCTGGCCGTGCTGATATCGGCCATCGATAAAGCACCGCCATCCTGCACATAATCACCCTCGGCATTTTCATGGGCGGGTAAGGTGTCATATTTCCAGCGGCAGGAATTGGTACAGGTGCCTTGATTCGGGTCTCTATGATTAAAATATCCGGACAGCAGGCAACGGCCGGAATAGGCGATACACAATGCGCCGTGAACGAATACTTCCAGTTCCATGTCCGGACATTCCTGGCGGATTTCTGCAATTTCATCCAGTGATAATTCGCGGGAAAGGATGACTCGTTCTATGCCGATGCTTTTCCAGAATTTGACCGAGGCATAATTGACGGTGTTGGCTTGCACGGATAAATGTACCGGCATGTCAGGCCAGGTTTCGCGAACCATCATGATCAATCCCGGATCGGCCATGATCAGTGCGTCCGGTTGCATGGCAATAATAGGCGTCAGGTCTTTGATAAAGGTTTTGATTTTGCTGTTATGTGGAATAACATTGGTTGCTAGAAAGAACTTTTTGCCCAGCTGATGAGCTTCGGCGATACCTGTCGCCAGATTGTCCTCCAGAAAATCGTTATTGCGAACTCGCAGGCTGTAACGGGGCTGGCCTGCATACACAGCATCCGCGCCGTAAGCAAAAGCATAACGCATGTTTTTTAAGGTTCCAGCGGGGGAGAGCAATTCAACGTGTTTCATGATCGTGGTATCGTTTGCCGATGCGGCGGTCGGTTTAAAAAAGGCCATTTTAACACTTTTTGTGTTTTCACGGAAAATAGCCTTTTATATTCAATGATATGGCTTAACGGAGGCCTGAATGCTCGCGGCACTGTTTTTTATTTTTATCGCGATAGTTCTGATTATGGCCAGTCTGATTGTGCTGCTCAGACCCGTCAAAACCGGAAAATTAAATCCGCCAGATGACGAATCCGAACGTCACGCGGATGAAGATCCGCGCTGAGCGGTACGCAAGGAAAAAGTAACCGGTCCTTCGTTGACGAGTGATACCTGCATATCAGCGCCAAATTCGCCAAAAGCCACCGGGTTATGGGCCTTTAATGCCAAGGTTTGCAGGTATTCAAATAACTGCCTGCCTTTTTCAGGCGCGGCTGCCGGTGTGAAGCTCGGACGATTGCCGCTGTTGGTGTCGGCTGCCAGCGTAAATTGCGGAACCAGCAATAAGCCGCCTCCGGTATCCCGTAAACTGAGATTCATTTTGCCGTCTGAATCAGCAAAGATCCGGTAATTAAGTATTCTTTCAAGCAAGCGTAAGGCCTCCTGTTCGGTGTCGTCTTTTTCGACCGCTACAAGCGCTAAAATGCCTTGCTCGATTTGACCTGTAATGTTGTGATTGACAGTCACTTTAGCTGAACTGACGCGCTGGATAATGGTTAGCATAAAAGGAAGTGTAACGAATGATAAATATAAAATGTACTGCCCTCTTTCGAGAACTGCCCGAAAGACATTATACAAACAGGATCGCGAAGCTTTTATTGATTTTAGTGAGCCTGTCCGCTTGTCCGGCACATGCAGAAATTTATGAATGGCGCGATGAACAAGGACAGGTTCATTTTTCAGATAAAAAAACAGAGCGGGCTAGACCGGTAGAAATAAGCCCCGGCATTGCCTTTTATCATGTCACCAAAGTATTTGACGGGGATACGATCTTGCTGGTCGATGGGCGAAAGGTCAGGCTGTTGGGTATTAATACGCCGGAAATCGCCCATCGAAATCAAGAAGCCGAGGCCGGAGGCATTGCGGCTAAAAACTGGTTAACAGCCCAATTACTGAACAAGCGGATTCGCCTGGTTATGGATGTAGAATCCCATGATGCCTATGACCGGGTGCTGGCGCATGTGTTTACCGATGATCACCGTCATATCAATGCCGAGCTTGTTGAGCAGGGCTTTGCTGCCGTGGTGATCCACCCGCCCAATTTGGAATTTCTGGATACTTTGCTTGCCGCTCAAGAGAAGGCTGAAAAAAGCCGTCTGGGTATTTGGCGTTTGCCGGAATATGAAGTAAAGGCTGCAGATGCTCTGAATCGGGCCAACTACAGAGGCTGGCAACGCCTTCAAGGTCAGATCGAGTCTATCCGATGGAGCAAAAAATACGTTTATGTGAACTTGACGCCTCAAGTGGACTTAAGGATAGAGCGCAAGCAGTTGGGATTGTTTTCTGATTTAGCCGGTTTACGAGGAAAAACGATCGAGGCGCGCGGCTGGATTAACCGGCGCAAAGATCATTACTCCATGTTGGTCAGACACCCCAGTAGTATCAGGATGGAGTGAAAGAAAACGGCTTCTGATCAGCAAGCTGCTTCAGCTAAATTCATAAGCCCTTCTTGCCCGTCTGTAAATGGGCATCCTGTGCCATGAAGGGTGGGCTTCGAGCTATACGTGGCACTCGATTTCGGCAGACTCTGCAACACCCCTTTTAAAAAAGTTTTTTTAATCAACTGCCTACTTCTACTTTGTAAGGTTTCAGGTTTCACAAGACCGAAGGTCGTCATTCCGGCATGGATTGCCGAAATCCAGGTTCCATGGAGGGTTCGAAGCTCGCCATCCATGGCACTGGATACCCGCTTCCCGGCGGGTATGACGGTCTTTCTTCTAGAACTACACCCAATAAAAAAGGAGGTTAAGGCGCGTACCGTACGCCTTCCCATTTTTATCATCAAACTGGGAATTGCTGGTTTAATGTAACAACAGCGCGTCAGGCATAAAAAATTCGTTAATCAGCATTTGCCGGTGACGGATGCTGTAGATGGTTCTTCTGCCCCAAACGGATTGATCAATCTGAGCGGTCCCTATTGCCGCCTCGGTCCAGACGGACGGTTCGGCTTCAGTGAAATCCATTTCCAGCCGATGAAGTTTGGGATAAGAAAAAATTACTTCTCCTAATGGACGATTCCCTAAATGTGCCAAATTCTTCCGTGCGGCTTTCAGTGTTCGTTCCGGAATAAGGGTACGGGCCAGTATCAGTGGTTTGCCGTGAACATGCAGCAAGACTTCGCGGGTCAGCGCATAACGGTGAGCAGGCACTCTGAGCATGCGGCTTTCACTGAGAAAAGGCGCTTGCCATTCAAGGAAAAGAATCTCGACTTTAACTCCATCGCCATAATAACTGCGCAAACGCTGGGTGATTGAGCCGGGTTCATAAATCCAGGATTGCGCTGAATCCGGCAGGTGTGGGTGAATGCCTTGACGGGCCGGTATCCAGTGCGGTTCGTGGTCAAGTAAAAAGCTTTTTGTAGGCAACGATTAGACCTCTGCGTAATGTGTGGATTTTCCCAGCCAGCGGTTGATTAACGGGCTTACCGCTTCAGGTGTTTCAGTTATCAATGAATCGGCGATCTGTTGCACATTATCCAGCAGATCAGTGTCTCTTGCCAGATCGACCACTTTAAATTGCATTTGCCCGGTTTGCCGTGTGCCCATGACTTCGCCGGGACCTCGTAATTCAAGGTCTTTCTCGGCAATGACAAAACCGTCGTTACTGTCACGCAAGACACCCAAGCGGTGTTTTGCCGTGTCTGACAGAGGCGCTTGGTACATCAGTACACAGTAGCTGGCATCTTGCCCTCTGCCCACGCGACCCCGGAGCTGATGCAGTTGGGACAGGCCCAAACGTTCGGGGTTTTCAATGATCATCAGGCTGGCATTAGGCACATCGACGCCCACTTCGATCACCGTTGTGGCTACCAGTAAATCGTAATCGCCGTTTTTAAACGCCTTCATCACGGCATCCTTGTCCGCTGACTTCATTCTGCCATGAACCAGCGAGACTTTTATCCCGGGCAGAGCCTCGCTTAATTGCAGATAGGTTTTTTCAGCCGCCTCGCATTGTAACAGCTCGGATTCTTCAATTAAGGTGCAAACCCAATAAGCTTGTCGCTTCTGTGCCACCCAACTGCTGATTCTGGCAATGACATCAGGTCGGCGTTCAGCAGGGATAACGCTGGTTGTTACCGGTTGCCGGCCGGGCGGAAGCTCGTCGATGATGGAAATATCCAAATCGGAGTAATTGAGCATGGCCAGTGTTCTTGGAATGGGGGTTGCCGTCATCACCAGCTGGTGTGGACGCTGATTTTCAAGGCCGCATTTGTCTCTGAGAGCCATGCGTTGATCAACGCCAAAACGGTGTTGTTCATCGATAATGACCAGACCCAGCTTATGAAAGTTGACCTGTTCCTGAAACAAGGCATGGGTGCCGATGATGATTCCGGCACTGCCGTCGTTGATCATTTGTAATGCTGATTTTCGGGCACTACCGCGCATTTGGCCGGTTAAATAGACGATTTCGGTCTGGAAGCCTTTAAACCACCCGGTAAAATTGCGAAAGTGTTGTTCAGCCAGTAATTCCGTCGGTGCCATCACTGCGACTTGAAGGCCGGATGTCAGCGCCAGTAAAGCCGCATAGGCGGAAACAATGGTCTTTCCCGAGCCTACATCGCCTTGAACCAGCCGCAGCATCGGATGTGGTTGTTTGCAATCGGTTTCGATTTCGGTGATGACCCTTTGCTGGGCTCCGGTCAGCGTGAACGGCAAGCTCTTGAAAAAGTGTCGCCGGGTGCTTGGATCCAGGCTGAATACCGGTGCTTGCCAAGCTCTTGCCTGATGTCGGCTCAGTCTAAGGCTTAAATGGTGAGCGAGCAGTTCTTCGAAAGCCAGACGTTTCAGAGCCGGAACTGATCCGCTGTACAAGGCTTGGACCGTCACGGATTCGTCAGGCGCATGCAAGGTATGAATGGCTTCCATCAAGCTTGGATAATTGAAGGATTTGAGCAGTGAAGGCGGTAACCAGTCGGTTAACCATGACGGATTTTCCTGGCACAAGCTCAGCGCATGCTTAATGGCTTTTCTCAAGGTTGATTGCCTGACGCCTTCGGTCAACGGGTAAACCGGAGTCAGACGGCTTTCTGTGATCACAATATCGGCCGAGCTGATGACGGTGTACTCGGGATGAACCATTTCGTAACCGGCATAGCCGTATCGCGCCTCACCAAAGCAACTGATGACGGTGCCGGGAGTCAGCTGTTTCAATTGGCCGGCGCTGAAATGAAAAAACCGCAGGCTGAGCATGCCTGTGCCATCGCCAAGCTTGACAATCAAACTTTTACGGCCCCGGCTGACCACATCGGTTAATGCCACTGTTCCCTTGATTAGCGCCGAGACCCCGGGTTTTAATGAGCCGATAGGCGAGATGCGTGTTCGGTCTTCATAACGAAGCGGCAAATGGAAAAGCAGATCCTGTAGGGTAAAAATGCCCAGTTTTTCGAGCCTGCCGGCCGTATTGGCGCCGATGCCCGCCAATGAGACGACCGAACGCTGGGCGGAGTCGGCATGACTCATTGGCAGTTGGCAGGGCTTGGCTTAGCAGGCAGGGTATTCTTGCGGCAGCAGGTGCATGATCGCATCCATTTCCACGCCGGAACCTTTGGGTAGAGCTGCGACGCCTATAGCGGCACGGGCAGGATAGGGCTCTGAAAAATATTCGCCCATCACTTCATTGACGATAGGAAAATGGGAAAGATCGGTTAAGTAAACATTGAGTTTGACAATGTCGGAAAGCTCCCCTCTGGCGGCCTGGGCAACCGCGCGCAGATTACAGAAGACCTGATGAATCTGGGCTCTGATATCACCCTCGATTATTTCCATGGTTTCAGGAACCAGGGGAATCTGACCGGAAAGATAAACGGTATTGTCGACTTTTATCGCTTGAGAATAAGTGCCGATAGCTTGCGGTGCTTCCAGGGTATGGATGATTTCTTTATTCATGGACTGTGCTTATTCAGGTAAACAAAAAAGGGTTCGTCGTTGATTGTTGAAGTGTTTCAGATTCAGGCTTTGACGCGGGTAATCTTCAAAACGATCATCAGTTTTCTTAACCGCCGCATGATGTTGGCCAGATGCACCCTGTCCCTGACCGTCAGGGTAATCAAATCGACCGAGACCCGGTCATCCTGGTCAACGACAGTAACATTTTCAATGTTGGAATCCATTTCGGAAATGGTCGCGGCAACGTTTGCCAGCGTGCCCCTCTGATTCAAGAGTTCTAGGCGGATTTCTGCAGGAAATTCGCCGGTGGTTTCCTTGCTCCATTCCACATCCAGCCAGCTGGTTTGTTTTTTGCGAATATCGTTACTATTTCGGCATTCATGGTGATGGACAACGATGCCCCGGCCCGGATTGAAAAAACCTACAATCGAGTCGCCCGGAATTGGTCTGCAACACTTGGCAAGCGTGACCACCATGCCTTCGGTCCCTTTAATGATCAGTGGTGTATCAACGCCCTTTTCGTTATCTTCCAGTTTAATGGCTGCATAAATATCATCCTGACTGAGCCGTTTAGCGACTAGAAAGGGCATTTTATTGCCCAGTCCGATGTCTTCCAGCAAGGCATCCAATGAGGGGGAGGCGAGTACGTCCAATAACGTAAAAATGCGTTCTTGAGATATGGTTTCCAATTGCAGATTCATTCCCTGCAATTCTTTTTCGAGTAATCGGCGGCCCAGACTGATGGCTTCCTGCTGTTTAAAGTGTTTAAGATACGCGCGAATACTGCTGCGTGCTTTGGCGGTAACGACATAATTTAGCCACAATGGATTGGGTCTGGCCCAGGATGCCGTGATCACTTCGACAGTAACGCCGTTTTCCAGCTGAGTTTGCAGTGGCACCAGTTGTTTATCGATACGCGCGGATACGCAGGAGTTACCAATGTCGGTATGAACGGCATAAGCAAAGTCAACAATGGTCGCGCCTCGGGGCAGTTTGATGATGCCGCCTTGCGGGGTAAAAACAAAGACTTCTTGCGGGTATAAATCTATCTTGAGATTATCGATGAACTCCATCGAGTCTCCAGCTGATTTATGAATTTCCAGCAGTTCTCTCAACCATTCATTAGCCCGCATCTGGGCGTGTTCGGTTTTTTCGTTATCGGTTTTGTAGAGCCAGTGCGCGGCTATGCCTGACTCGGACATTCGGTGCATCTCCTGCGTTCTGATTTGAATTTCGATGGGAACGCCGTAAGGACCGATTAATATGGTATGCAGTGATTGGTAGCCGTTGGCTTTGGACAAGGCGATATAGTCTTTAAATCTGCCGGGTACCGGTTTGTAAAGATTATGGACAACACCTAATACCCGGTAGCAGGTGTCGACCTGATCCGACAGAATTCTGAAAGCGTAAACGTCGAAAACATCGTTAAACGAAATCTTTTTGGTCAGCATCTTTTGATAAATGCTGTACAGATTTTTTTCCCTGCCCACCACTTCGCAGGTCAGGCCGGCTTGCTGCAGCCTGTTTTTAATCGAATTTTCAATCGTCTCTACTATTTCCCGCCGATTACCGCGGGCTTTTTTGACCGCATTTTTAAGAATCAGCTGCCGGCCCGGATAGAGCGCTTTAAATCCCAGCGATTCCAGCTGATGTTTGATTTGATTCATACCCAAGCGGTTCGCGAGGGGCGCATAGATGTCCAGTGTTTCGCGGGCTATACGGCGTTTTTTTTCAGGTGGCATTACGCCAAGTGTTTGCATGTTGTGCAAACGATCGGCCAGTTTGACCATGATGACTCTGAGGTCCTTGGTCATCGCCAGAAACATTTTCCGGACATTTTCCGCTTGTGCTTCTGCTCTTGAATGGCTGTCAATCTTGCTTAATTTGGTGACGCCATCAACCAGTTCAGCCACTTCAGTACTGAACAAATGGCCCAAGTCTTTTTTTGTCACTGACGTATCTTCCAATACGTCATGTAACAGCGCGGCCATAATACCTTTGGCGTCCATGCGCATTTCGGCCAGGTAAATCGCCACTGATACCGGATGGCAAATATAGGCTTCGCCACTTTTGCGGAATTGTCCGGTATGGGCTTCCGCTCCGAAATGATAAGCCCGAACGATATCATCAATTTGGGCCTGATCCATGTAGCTTTCCAAAATTGAGCACAAACGACGCAGCAGTTTATCCTGCGGACGTTCTAGTTCAATGGTATTGGCTACATCCAGCATGATAGGGGCTCTTAAAATTGGTTGTAATTGTCGGAGCTATCTTCTGCGCGGTGAAGCTGATTGATATTGCTATCGGAAACATGCCCGGCAGCGATTTCTCTGAGTGCGAGAACGGTGTCTTTGTCCTTGCCGCGAGGGATGAATTCTTCAGCCCCCCAGCTAAGCTGGCGCGCACGCTTGCTGGCAAGAAGAACTAACTTGAAACGGTTTTCTACATGTTTTAAACAATCTTCTACGGTAACTCTAGCCATTTAATAACCTATAACTGGATTAATCGATGCATGTAGCAATCGGGATGTGTGAATAAGGATCCTGAAATCAATTTGGTTGACAGGATATTTTCATTATATAAGAGAGTATTGAATAGGCAAAACTCTTACCTTAGGATGAGAATATTCAGTTAAGTCAAATTGTTAGAAGACGGGGTTAAAAGTGTTTTCATCATGAGCAATACCTTCGTCAGGAATGTGATTTGACTATTGGCTCATCGTATAGACCTACTTTAAGTGCAGTATATCGCCAGACAGGGAAAAGTGCTCAATAATCCTGAAATGGGTAGTTCGGGAAATTCGCATAGCGATAGTTTGCGTTACTCTCGAATCAGGCCTATTGCCGGATTACAGGTGTCAAGGAAATCAAGATATTTTTGTACAGAGAGCTGGATTGCGGAAACGATCCTGGCGTTCGATGCCAGGATCGTTAAGGTTGCCGATTGCCTAAGCGCGTTGAGCCAGGATTGCAACGGCTGGAAGTTCTTTACCTTCAAGAAATTCAAGGAAAGCACCTCCGCCGGTAGAGCAATACGATACTTCTGACTCTATGCCGTACTTGTCTATGGCGGCTAATGTGTCGCCGCCACCGGCAATGGAAAATGCACTGCTTTCGGCAATGGCTTTAGCCATTTCCTGAGTTCCGTTGCCGAATTGATCAAATTCGAAAACACCTACAGGGCCGTTCCAAACGATAGATCCTGCGGTTTTTAAAATTTTCGCATAGATAGCCGCCGTTTCAGGTCCAATGTCCATGATCAAATCATCGGCTTCAACGTCAGCCACTTTCTTGACAGTGGCTTCAGCCGATTCTGAAAATTCTTTGGCGCAAACCACGTCAACCGGCACCGGAATTTCGCCGCCGTTCTTTTTGGCTTCTGCCATCAGGCGTTTGGCTTCTTCGACCAGATCGGGTTCGTACAGTGATTTACCCACCGGATAGCCTGCCGCCGCGATAAACGTATTGGCAATGCCGCCGCCGACGATCAGTTGATCAACTTTGCTGGATAATGATTCAAGCACCGTGAGTTTGGTAGAGACTTTGGAGCCGCCAACGATGGCAACCAACGGTCTGACAGGATTTTCCAGGGCTTTGCCCAGTGCGTCCAGTTCACTGGCGAGCAAGGGACCCGCGCAGGCCACTTTAGCGTATTGAGCGACGCTGTGAGTCGATGCCTGAGCGCGATGCGCGGTACCGAAAGCGTCCATGACAAAAATATCGCAAAGCGCAGCCATTTTTTTGCCCAGTTCTTCGTTGTTTTTACCTTCGCCTTTGTTGAATCTGACGTTTTCACATAAAACAACTTCACCCGGTTCAATGCTGATGCCGTCGATCCAGTCTTTTTCCAGACGAACAGGTTTGCCTAGTAATCCGGCAATATGTTCGGCTACCGGTTTCATTGAGGCTTCTTCGCTGTAAACGCCTTCTTCAGGTCGGCCCAGGTGAGACATCAAAATGACCGCAGCGCCCGCTTCCAACGCATATTTGATGGTAGGCAAGCTGGCTTGAATGCGAATGTCGCTGGTCACTTTACCGTTTTTGACAGGCACGTTCAGGTCTTCTCGGATCAGTACGCGTTTTCCGGCTAAATCCAGATCGACCATTTTTTTTATCGACATATAAATGCTCCCGTAGAGTGTGTGAGTGGTTAGTTGATCGTTAATAATTCTGTGGGAATTATACTGGATTCTCCGCATTAACCTAACGCAGCGCGGTGTAATTTCAGCTAATCCCAGTTTGGAGAAGAAGGAGAGTCGTAAGCTTTGCGGGAATGTCGGTGTAGATGTCCATTCAACTAAGTAACGCGAAAATAGCCTGATTTAAATCCGGCACTTGCTAGGCTTTAAATTCGTAACGATGCTGTAAGTAGGGCTGTGAAAGTTGGCTTGGTTTGTCGCCAAACCAACCTGCGATTCAATCCAATCAGGCGTTTTTAAGCCATTAATAGCGCTACGCTCACCATCGCCGCGCTGATAATAATCGCCGTCATCAGGCCGTTATGATTTTTTTCGATTTGTTTGCGTAGCTCGTGCATTTCATAATTTTGACGAGTCATTTGTTCGTGAGCATGGGACGCATCGTCCAGTGCTTTAAAAACCAGCATCGGAATTTCGGGGAATTTTTCGGCCAGCTCAGGAAACTGTTGCAGCACTTTTTTGATTTTAGCTTGTGGACCCAAGCGTTCATGAAACCATTTCTCCAAAAAAGGTTTTGCGGTTTGCCACAAGTCCAGTTCAGGATAAAGCTGCCGTCCCAGACCTTCAATATTCAGCAGGGTTTTCTGCAACAGCACCAGCTGAGGCTGAACATGCATGTCAAAACGCCGCGCAGTCTGGAATAGCCTTAGCAGCAGATGACCAAAGGATATGTCTTTCAAAGGCTTTTCAAAAATCGGCTCACACACACTGCGTATTGCCGATTCAAATTCTTCAACACGCGTTGAACCCGGTACCCAGCCCGATTCAACATGCATTTGCGCGACTCTGTGGTAATCGCGGTTGAAAAAAGCTAAAAAGTTTTCAGCCAGATAGCGTTGATCAGATGGCGATAATGTGCCGACGATACCGAAATCTACAGCCAGATATTTAGCGGGTAATTCGACAAAAATATTGCCCGGATGCATGTCCGCGTGAAAAAAGTTATCTCTGAAAACTTGCGTGAAAAAAATCTCTACGCCGCGTTCAGCCAGTAATTTGAAATCCGCATTACCTGCGCGTAACTGTTCGATATCGCCAACAGGAATGCCGTGTATGCGCTCCATGACCATGACTTTCTGGCGGGTCAATGGCCAGTAAACTTCCGGCACATAAATGAGTTCGGAGTTTTCGAAATTTCTGCGCAGTTTGGCGGCATTGGCGGCTTCTCTGACCAGGTCGAGTTCATCCAGCGTGGTTTTTTCAAATTCGGCAACGACTTCCAAAGGTCTCAAGCGCCGGGCGTCTTTCCAGAACCTTTCAGCAAATCGGGCCAGTTCTGATAATAAGCCTACATCCGACTGTATACGTTTTTCGATATCGGGTCTCAGTACTTTGACGATGACTTTTCTGCCGTCGGGTAATACGGCGGTATGGACTTGTGCGACCGATGCGGAAGCCAAAGGTTTATCGTCAAACTCGGCAAAGGTTTCGCTAATTGTGGCGCCTAGCTCTTTTTCTATGATGGTCCGGGCAACGGCACTGGAAAAAGGCGGTACCCGGTCCTGTAATTTGACCAGTTCATCGGCTATGTCATCCGGCAATAAATCCTTGCGGGTGGACAGAGCCTGACCGAATTTAACGTAAATGGGGCCCAGTTCCTCCAGGGTTTTTCGAATTCTGACACCCCGTGGTTCATTGTGTCGCCCCGTCCAGTAAGCAGGCGATAAATAAACCAAATAACGAATTGGACGAAACAAATGGGTTTTAAGAACAATTTCATCCAGACCGTGGTACACAAGTACCCAGTTGATGTGTATTAAACGCAGCAGAATTTTGGGGCGAATCACGTTTTACCTTTATTTTTATAAAGGCCCAGTGAGCAAGTGGAGGCGGGGCAACCTGGGCTTTAGTGTGGAGCAAGTCGAGCTGGCTTTGTTACAAACGCGGCATTAACCGGCTTGTTTTTGTTTTTCTTCTAATAATTTTATTTTATTTAACAACTGGTCATAATCGACAGTGAGCGACTCTATGCGGCGAAAGAAAACATCGGTTTCCGGTTTAGACGGCAAATCACGTGTTTCTTCCTGCAGAAACTCCCGGATATTCATTTTAAACGTCGCCAAGGTGTCCTCTTGCCACCGGTAACCTGCCTGCATGAAACTGCTGACATTATGAGCAACGGCTTCACCCGCAATTTGAGAGAGCGGCGTTTGTAGATTGATGTTCAGTTTATCGAATAGTTCCTTGAAGCGGCGGCCGGTTTCAATGTCGCCGGTAATGCTGATTTGGTTGGCATACACGCTTCGTAATGGGGCAAACTTAAAACTCAACAATCCCAGGGCAACCCCTGATCCGGTCAGTGTCGCATCCGGTTCACCTGCAAAATCGTCCATCCATTGGACCATTGATGTCCCCGGGCAGGCATAAACGGATGCATTGAAGGGGGTTATGACCAACTTGATTACTTTTCCTGACAAGGGATACAACAGCAAGCCGATATCAGGATCCAGCGTCAAATAGCGGTTGAGTGCAGCTTCAAAAGCCCCGATCAGTAAAGGTTTTAACATCATCATCTTCGTATCGATAATTAAAATAGGCTTTAAACCGGCTTAATGCTTATTGGGCAAAGCCGCAATCCGGTGAGGGCTCTCTTTAATGCTGTTTTGTCATATCAGCGTAACCGGTTCCGCGAGCCGGATTAAAGTTTGTAGCCTCGGTGCACCGCGACAATACCTTGGGTCATATTATAGTAATCGCAACGCTCCAAACCGGCTGCTTCCATCATGCGCTTTAATTCATCCTGTTTGGGGTGCATGCGGATCGATTCGGCCAGATAGCGATAACTGTTTTCATCTTTAGCGACGATCGCGCCGATTTTTGGCAGCAGATTGAAGGAGTAAAAATCGTAAACTTTTTCCGTCACGGGATCGATGGGATGTGAAAATTCCAGCACGATGACGCGTCCGCCCGGTTTTAAAACGCGATACATGGAGCGTAACGCCGCATCCTTATCGGTAACATTGCGCAATCCAAAGCCGATGCAGACACAATCGAAGGTGTTATCTTTAAACGGCAGGCATTCAGCATTGACCTGCGCATAATGAACATTACCTATCAGTCCATGATCAATCAGCCGGTTTCTTCCGGTTCTGAGCATTTCCGAGTTAATGTCGGCAAGGACTACACTGCCTTGTTTGCCAACACGTTTTTCAAACAGACGGGTAAGATCGCCGGTGCCTCCTGCCAGATCGAGGACGGATTCGCCGCTACGAACATTGCTGAGTTGCACTGCAACGCGCTTCCAGATGCGATGGATACCCAGCGACATCAAATCGTTCATTAAATCGTAACTGTTCGCAACCGAGTCAAATACGTCGCGCACAAGAGCCACTTTTTCTTCTTTCGGCACTTGTTTGAAGCCAAAATGGGTGGTGTTTTCGTTTGTCATGTTATTTTCCGTTTAACGGGCAGACCTCTGACGAGCTGCCCATTTTTTCGATTGATGGAAGAGAGCGATTTATCTAAAGGGCTACTCGGAATGATAGGCCATATTAAATTTTCCATTTTTTACTGCTATCCGGTTCAATTTTGGCTGGATCGTTGATAGCCCGCTGCTTTTAGTTTTTCCAGATACGCCGGCCACAGAACCTCCTGTTCATTACCCAGTTGGTAGAGCAGAGACCAGGAGTAAATGCCGCTGTTATGACCGTCGCTAAAGTAGGGTGCGACGGCATAATTGCCTATTGGTTTCAATTCGGTAATCGTGACATTCTCTTTGCCGGTTTGCAGGATTTCCTGCCCGGGACCGTGTCCAATGGCTTCGGCTGAGGGTGTGAATACCCGCAGGTATTCGTAGGGCAGATTGAAAGTCCGCCCGTCATCGAAACTGATCTCAAGTATTTTGGAAACCTGATGCAACTTGATTTCTGTCGGATTGGTACTGATTGAAGGTGTATTTAATCGCATGATTTTAGAGAATATAACGGCTTAAATCTTCATCTTGTGCCAACTCATTCAGATTGGCATCGACGTAACTGGCATCAATGATAACCGTTTGCTCATTCAAATCCGGAGCATTGAACGAGATATCCTCAAGCAGTCTTTCCAGAATGGTATGCAAGCGTCTGGCGCCAATGTTTTCGGTGGTTTCGTTGACTTGCCAGCCGAGTTCTGCAATACGCTGAATGCCGTCTTGAGTAAATTGCAACGTGACGCCTTCGGTAGTCAGTAATGCCTGATACTGCTCAGTCAATGAGGCGTCCGGTTCAGTGAGAATGCGTACGAAGTCGTCGGCGCTCAGTGCGTCGAGTTCCACACGGATAGGGAAACGGCCTTGTAACTCGGGGATTAAATCAGATGGCTTGGTTAAATGAAATGCACCTGAAGCTATAAAAAGTATGTGATCGGTTTTGATCATGCCGTATTTGGTTGAAACAGTACTGCCCTCAACCAATGGCAACAAGTCGCGTTGTACGCCTTCACGGGAAACTTCCCCGCCGCCTCCGCCCATTTCGGATCGTTTACAGATTTTGTCAATCTCGTCTAAAAATACGATGCCGTTTTGTTCAACGGCTTCTACTGCACGCATTTTGATGTCTTCTTCATTGACCAGTTTAACCGCTTCCTCTTCCTGCAAGACTTTCAGCGCATCTTTGACTTTCATCTTGCGTGTGCTCTTGCGGTTGCTGTTCAGATTTTGAAACATGCCCTGCAACTGGCTGGTCATTTCTTCCATGCCGGGAGGCGCCATTATTTCAACGCCTAAAGAGGTGGCGCGGACATCGACCTCAATTTCCTTGTCATCCAGATCACCTTCGCGCAGTTTTTTACGCATTTTTTGGCGTGTTGAATTTTCAGTATCTGAAAACCCGCCGAATTCGGCGCCCGGCAACAAAATATTCAATACTTTTTCTTCTGCGGCATCGGCCGCCCGGGTCTGAACTTTTTCGACTTCCTCATTTCTCGCCAGTTTGACGGCGGTATCGATCAAGTCGCGGATGATGGATTCCACATCACGGCCGACATAACCTACTTCAGTAAACTTAGTCGCTTCAATTTTGATAAACGGCGCGTTTGCCAAGCGGGCTAAACGGCGGGCAATTTCTGTTTTTCCGACGCCGGTCGGGCCAATCATCAGAATGTTTTTCGGCGTGATTTCTTCATGCATGGCACCGGTCACCTGGCTACGGCGCCAACGGTTACGCAACGCAATCGCAACGGCTCGTTTGGCATTGGCTTGCCCGATAATATGCTTGTCCAGCTCGTGAACGATTTCTTTGGGGGTCATTTGGCTCATTCGGATAACTCTTTGGGTTCTGCGTCCAACTCTTCAATACGCAAATTATGGTTGGTATAAATACAGATATCGGCGGCGATATTTAGAGACCGCTCGACGATTTCGCGTGCGCTGAGATCTGTGTTTTCCAGCAATGCCCTGGCCGCCGATTGGGCGAACGGGCCGCCGGAACCTATGGCGATCAAATCGTGTTCCGGTTCAATGACATCGCCTGTGCCGGAAATGATAAAAGTCGATTTGGAATCTGCAATCGCCAGCAAGGCTTCCAGTTTGCGTAACGCGCGGTCCGTCCGCCAGTCTTTGGCCATTTCCACGGCTGCCCGGGTCAGATTGCCGCGGTGTTTTTCCAGTTTGCCTTCGAAATGTTCAAACAATGTAAATGCATCTGCCGTGGCGCCTGCAAATCCGGCAATGACTTTATCATGATATAAACGGCGGACCTTGCGGGCATTGCCTTTCATGACAGTGTTACCCAGCGTCACCTGGCCGTCACCACCGATGACTACTTTGTCGCCTCTGCGAACGGAGAGAATTGTCGTGCCTCTAAAACTCACGTTTATTTCCTTGGTTAAAAAAAGTGTTGTCAATTCTACCTGTTCTTGTTCCTTATGGGGAAATGAATCTGAATTGATTGAAGGGGTAATATAAGGGCAGTTTGCCTCAGTTTAAAGGTTTTACGTGAGATGATTTAAATCGAACAGTAAAACAGTCAAAAAGAGGTAACAATTCCCTCGTTTGGAATTGAGGGCATAGGTGCTTGATCCGGCATGATCAAATTGCTTCATTACAGCTTGGTTTAATCAACGGGTAATCACGCCGGTTATAAAAAGTAAGTATCAAGATTTCTGCTGAACGACAGGGCGGTTTTTATCGCGAATCCATTCACTCCAAGATCCTGCGTATAATTTTGAGCCTTTCAACCCGGCTATTTCCATAGTCAGCAAATTATGGCAGGCAGTAACACCTGATCCGCACATATGAATGGTTTGCTCCGGATTCATCGTACCCAGGAGTTGTGAAAACTGCTCATTTAATTTATCAGCCGTTTTAAAGGATCCATCCGCGTTCAGGTTTAATTGAAAAGGTCGATTGATAGCCCCTGGCACATGACCTGCGACTGGATCGATAGGTTCTTGAATGCCCTTGAAACGTTCAGGTGTCCGTGCATCGATAAGACAACATTTTTTTCCGGCCAGATCGTTTTGAACCTGTAAAGCCCTAACCCAACGAGAGTCGTCCAGGTAAGGCCTGAACTGTTTGGCCGATAATTTTGGCAAGGTGGTCGTGATCGGAAGCTGGAGTTTTTGCCAGAGCGGGATGCCGCCGTCGAGAACAGCGACAGTGTCGTGCCCCAATGTCTTTAATAACCACCACATGCGCCCGGCAAAAGCGCCACCTGCATCATCGTACACTACGATTTGTGATTGATTATCAACGCCCCATTGACCGAGTTTTTTGCTCAACAAGCCAAAATGAGGCAAGGGATGGCGACCGGTGAAATCGGTGATGGCGGATGATAAATCCTTATCTAAATGCGCATAGCGGGCATTAAGGAGGTGTCCCCGGCGATAAGCGCGGGCGCCGGCTTCAGTGTCAGCCAAGGAAAACCGGCAATCGAAAATGATCCAGTTAGGCTGGTTGAGAGATGTGGTTAGTTGTTCAGGAGAAATGAGTGTTGTGAAGTTCATTACTTTATACCGCTAGTATTATTTTACCGATGTGTTGGCTGCTTTCCATCAGCTCATGGGCTTTATTTGCTTGGGTAAGCGGAAAATGAGCATGGATAATGGGGCGGATTTTACCCGTTTTCAGCAAAGGCCAAACCTGTTCTTTTAGCTTGTCGGCAATTGCCGCTTTGAACGCAATATCTCTGGCGCGTAACGTCGAGCCTGTCAATGTGAGCCGTTTGGCCATCAGATTCCATAAATTCAGTTCTACTTTGGCGCCATTTTGAATAGCGATTTGGACTAAACGGCCGTCTTCAGCCAAACATTTGAGATTTCGAGCAAAATAATCGCCGCCAATCATATCCAAAACAACATTTACCCCTTGATGGTCAGTCAACATTAAAACTTCTTTGACAAAATCTCCGGTGCGGTAATTGATGGCCGAGTCGGCGCCGAGTTCGACGCAAAATGCGCATTTATCTTCTGAACCTGCAGTCACAATGACTTTTGCGCCGAAAGCTTTGGCTAGTTGAATGGCCGTCGTGCCGATGCCGCTGGTGCCGCCGTGAACGAGCAGTGTTTCGCCTGATTTAAGCTGAGCTCGGTCAAACACATTACTCCAGACTGTAAAGAAAGTCTCAGGGAGCGCGGCGGCTTGAATCATGCTGAATCCATCCGGAACGGGCAAGCATAATTCGGCCGGGGCAAGGCAGTATTCAGCGTAGCCCCCGCCGGGCAGTAATGCGCAAACGTCTGATCCTATACTCAATTGGTTAACTGCCGAACCCCTCTTTACCACGGTGCCGGCAATTTCTAATCCGGGAATATCAGTGACGCCGGGTGGTGGCGGATAAGCGCCCTGTCGTTGCATTATGTCCGGGCGGTTGACGCCGGCAGCGGCAACGCGTATTAAAACTTCGCTCGAGGTTGGCGTCGGGACAGGTCTGTTGACTGGCTTTAGGACGTTAAATGAGCCGGGTTCACTTATGCCTATAGCGATCATGTTTTGTGGTATTGAAGCGAGCATTTACAATAGTGATTGGCATGGTTGGAATGAGCTTGATTATAAGCGTCCCAATCGTTTGACAATAGTAATAAGGTAACGAGCGAATGATTAAAGCAGGAATCGTGGGTGGAACCGGTTATACCGGGGTTGAGTTACTGAGGATTTTAGCCTTGCACCCGGCAGTGGAGTTAGTTGCGGTGACTTCGCGTGCCGATGCGGGCAGGCGGGTTGATAGCGTATATCCGAGTTTAAGAGGGTTTTGTGATGCCGAATTTTGCGAGCCTTCGGTTGATGCATTGGCTCACTGCGAAGTGGTCTTTTTTGCGACACCCAATGGCACGGCCATGTTGATGGCTGGTGATTTGCTGGCGCGTGGCATTAAAGTCATCGATCTATCGGCTGATTTCCGCATAAAAGATATTACAGAGTGGGAAAAATGGTATGGCTTGACCCATGCGAGCCCGGCTTTGGTAGAAGAAGCGGTTTATGGTTTGCCCGAAGTTAATCGTGATGCGATCAAAAAGGCCCGTTTGGTAGCTTGTCCGGGTTGTTATCCGACTTCGGTGCAGTTGGGTTTTCTTCCGTTGATTGAAAATGGTTTAATTGATACCCGTCGTTTGATTGCTGATGTTAAATCCGGTGTTAGCGGTGCGGGTCGAAAGGCGGAGTTGGCGACATTGATGAGTGAGACGGGAGAAAGTTTTAAAGCGTATTCAGTTGCCGGGCACAGGCATTTACCTGAAATCACCCAGGGGCTCTCCCAGGTGGCCGGGGAAACTGTGGGATTAACCTTTGTGCCGCATTTAACCCCCATGATTCGCGGCATCCATGCGACCTTGTATGCTGGGTTTGACGGTGATTTCGAGACCGTTCAGACACTTTATGAGCTACGTTATCAGGACGAAATATTTGTCGATGTGCTGCCCAAAGGTTCGCATCCCGATACTCGAAATGTGCGCGGTAGTAACCGGTGTCAAATTGCGATTCATCAACCCCAGGGCGGTAAAACAATTGTTGTGTTATCCGTGATTGATAATTTAGTGAAGGGTGCATCCGGTCAAGCTGTTCAGAATATGAATCTGATGTTCGGTCTAGAAGAAGGTGAAGGACTGCAGACAATTGCTTTGTATCCATAATTCTTGACTAAAACACTAGGTAAAGACATAATTTAATCCAATGCTAATCATTCAAGTAAATTCTTATGACTAATCCAATTATTTTTTCTGACAGTGCCGCAACAAAAGTCGGTGAGTTGATTGCTGAGGAAGGCAACGACAATCTTAAGCTTAGGGTTTATGTATCGGGCGGCGGCTGCTCCGGCTTTCAGTACGGATTTACCTTCGATGAAGAAGTTAACGAAGATGATACCCAGGTTGAAAATGGCGGTGTCACAGTCCTGATTGATTCAATGAGTATTCAGTACTTGAACGGTGCCGAAATCGACTATAAGGAAGATATTTCAGGCGCTCAATTTGTTATTCGTAACCCTAATGCCAAAACAACATGCGGTTGCGGTTCTTCATTCTCTGCATAATCTAAAGAACTTCAGCAGGGTTTTTTTCAAAAAACCCTGCTTATCCTTGGTAAATTGCCCCTAATACAACGGCTTTGTTTGCACCCGTAACGGATGCCAGATTTCCAGGTTGATGGTTCATTGTCTGGCGGGCAAGCCAGGCAAAAGCGGTCGCTTCAACATGATCCGGATGCAAATTGTAGTACTCGGTTGATAGCACCTTGCAGCCGGCTTTCTGCTTCAATAAGTCCATAAGAAACGCATTGTGGACACCACCCCCGCAAATCAAAATCAAATCTGTCTGATACGCATAACGCTTAATCGCATCGGCGATGCTTTGAGCGGTCAAATGACATAGGCAGCATTGAATGTCCTTGGGATTGTAATCCGCCAAGCCTTTGACTTTTTTGCGTAGCCAATCTAAAGAAAAATATTCTTTGCCGGTACTTTTGGGTGCTGGATTATCGAAATACACATCATCTAGAAGTTGGGTCATTACCGCCGTTAACAATTGGCCCGATCTGGCCCAATCGCCGTTTGCATCGAAATCCAGGTTTTTATGTTGCTTGATCCATTGATCCATTAGCCCGTTGCCTGGGCCGGTATCGAAACCTATCACTTTATCAATATGCGTTCCAGGTAAAACAGTGATATTGGCAATCCCACCAATATTCACAACCACACGGTTTTCTTGGGGTGTTCCGAAAAAAGCGTGATGAAACGCAGGCACTAATGGCGCGCCTTGTCCTTTTGCGGCGATATCTCTGCGCCGAAAATCGGCTACGGTAGTAATGCCGGTCGTTTCTGCGATGATATTGGGGTCGCCAATTTGTAGCGAAAATGCAGACTTCAGGCCGGGGGCATGATAAACAGTATGTCCATGACTGCCGATAGCTTTTATTGTTTGAGAAGGAATATTGGCCTTGGATAAAAGGTTTAAGACGGATTGAGCAAATTGCCGGCCTAATTGAGTGTCAATCGTTCCGTAGTCCTCCAAGAGGATTGGCTGTTGAGCAGAGGTAAGTCTGGCTAGGCGGGCTTTAAAAGTGGGTTCATATGGGCTGTAGTCAAAAGCGACAAACTTTGGCTTTATATCGCTAAAGTCGATAAGCGCGGCGTCAATGCCATCCAGACTGGTTCCTGACATCAGGCCTATGTAAAATTCTGACATTAACTATATATATTAAAGTTAGATAGAGCTTAAAGTTTAACGGAATCAAGCTTTGTAAAAATGATTAAGCAGCGATGGTAACAAATGCCTGTCTTTTTCAAAAGCGTTATAAAAAGGCAGCAATTCTCAATTTAGCCAATGCTGGTAAACTGTGGTGATTTTTTTATATCCCTGCACGGACGATGGCTTACCCATTTAACCCAAAAGAACAATTCACACAATCCCGCTTGATCGAGCGAATCAGGCAAGTTTTCGAAACATTGCCCGACGGTCGTAGTGGAAGTGGCGTTTA
>Ga0208244_100209_pt1 | contig 74083 bp, 88 predicted proteins | sample SubbioCR12Aug_5A_FD_184828 | JGI IMG/M metagenome (GOLD analysis project Ga0208244, IMG submission 184828) | Serpentinite rock and fluid subsurface biosphere microbial communities from McLaughlin Reserve, California, USA - CR12Aug_5A (SPAdes) | ecosystem: Environmental > Terrestrial > Deep... | reverse complement strand
CACCACCATGCCCTTTCTGCTAGAATGCGCCCCTTCCGGAGAGATGGCCGAGTGGTCGAAGGCGCACGCCTGGAAAGTGTGTATACGGTAAAACGTATCGAGGGTTCGAATCCCTCTCTCTCCGCCAAGAATACTGGCGAAACTTGCTGTAAGCAACAACGGATACCCCGCGACACACCAGTGTTTGCGGGGTTTTTCGTTTCTACCTCCTGACTGCGTTACACCACGCTTCGCCAAGTTGCGGTTCTTACAGGCCAACATTCTCGAAACCTCCTGACTGCGGGGTTTTAGTGCGGATTTTCAATCGCCCTGTTGATGCGGGCTTCCGGGCAGTTGATTCCAGGTTCGCGATGGCATCTGTTGTGGGGTCGTTGCCCACATAAACCAACCTTCAGGCTCATCCAGTGCGCCACTTAGACACAATAATCCAGCTCAGAACACCGGGGTAACCGACTAGCTCTCCAAAATGATCAAGGTAGAGCGCGCAAATAGTACGGCAAAGAAATATCAATCTTTTTGTTGACATGCTGTTTTCTTGTGGCTACTATTCGTTTCATGGGCAAGCGAATGGGGGTCATATGAACACAGCAACGAATGCAAATTTTCAACCGATGATGCGTCGGAAGCGGGAACTGCACCTCAGCCAGCACGCTAAGGAACGTAAACAGCAACGCGCGATATCTGCGGAGTCGGTCGAGCTGATCGTCTTTTTCGGCGAGCGTACCCACGATGGTCAGGGTGGGATTCGGTGCCTAATGACGGATAAGTCAGTTACCCGGTTGGAGCGCGTATTGGGCCATACCCAGCGGATCGCCAATCTCACTGGCTGCTATGTCGTACTAAGCGCTGAGGATGAATGCACCGTAATTACCGTGGGACACCTTTATGTCTAATACCACCATACCAACTGGAAACTATGTCTTCGGGAAATATCCAGCCCAAGCACCTGAGTATTCGGCACTCCGTATTTTGGTCGAAGACGTTATACCTTCCGGGTTAGCTCTGCGCCGTGCCGATGTTGTTCTCTACGCCTTATCGTGGCTGGCAGCTAGCCGACTGTTGTTGCGTGGTGAAATTCCAGGATTCAGTGAGATGTCTGAATTGCTGCTGCGTGACTGTTGGGAGTCAGGACAGCAGGCGGGGCTCCCGACCGAAGCTATTGAGATAGTTTGGCCTGCAGAGGACGGAACGAAATCTCACGAAGCAACTCGAGTCCGAGTCCTTGGCCTCATTGCAGACCTGGTAAGTCAATTCGGAACATCCGAATGGAATCTTGCCGACTCAATCAGCGAGATCGGCGATTACACCGAGGGCGTTGGCTACGATACCGGGCTGTGCGATACGCTCATTGAGCTTCTTGATGCCCCTCCGGGGGCCAGTGTTTGGATTCCGTTCGACTTTACGGGGCAGTTGGTTATTCGAGCACTCCGAAGGGACTTACGGGTAGTCTTTGCTGGCCCAGGACGAAACCTCTGGTCATCACTGATTATTCGCCTGCTTGCGGTCATTGAAGGTCGCGCATCACATCTAAGTACTGAGGCATCCGAACTCAACATTCATGACGGGACATCCCTAAAGGGTGTCGGCTATCTGCTCGCATGCCCACCGATCGGCATGAAGATCATAACCGGTGCAGGTTGGCGAAAGTGGGAGGGAAGCGAGCTTGGGCTACCCGGCAGCGAATCGATTTATCGGAGGATGGCCGGACAGAGCTTTGTCCAACTAGATCGAAGCGAGTCCTGGGCAATCGCAGCGCTTTGGCCCCATGTAAAAGTACGAGCAGTTTTTCTAACGGCACCGAACGTCCTTTTCGCCAAAGGGCAAGAACAACGCCTGCGCGAATATATGGTGCTCGGAGCCGAACAACCCGTGGCTGTAATCTCGCTACCCCCAAGACTGATCAACCGCAGTGGAATCGTCACAACCATCACCGTTCTGGATCGAGAACACAACAACAAATCTGTCCGAATGGTCGACGCATCAAGTGCAACCGTCGAGACGAAATCAACGATGCGCTTTACCCGCCTGTTGGATCCGCGCAGGGTCGTAGAACTGGCGACAAGCTCGCTTGAAGTGGAAGGCATTGCGAAGACTGTTACTCTCGACGAGGTAGCGTCACAAGAATGCAATCTGATGCCAATGCGCTACCTGAAGGCGTGGGCCGGCCTAAGTGAAGACCGAGTTCCATTGGGCGATTTGGTTGCTGCAATTGTTAGGGCACCGGTAGCATCAAAAGACGCGTCTGCGATCACGGTCCAGGAGGCTGGTATTGCCGACCTTGACCGCTGGACCGAGTTAAAGGGGCCGTTTGCCAAGACGGCGACCATTCCGGCGAAGAAGCTGGCCGAGCATAGCCTTCGTCATGGCGATATTTTGGTTTCAATAAAAGGAACCATAGGCAAGATTGGGTTGGTTGGAAATCTGGAAAGCAAGTCTTCCGACCTCGAAAATCTCAGCATCGTATGCTCTCAGAGCTGCATAGCACTCCGGGCCAACCGCGAGAAAATTGGAGTAATTCCCCTTTACCTGTATTTGCGATCAGACGACTTCAAAAACCAACTTGAAGCATTTCGGGTGGGGGTATCGGTTGCTCACGTGACGCCAGCAACCCTTCTTCAAGATGTGAAAGTTCCCCTGAAAGCGGTTCTTGATGAAGCGGCCAAAGACCTATATGGGGAATTGTGCAAACTGGAGATGGATGTAGAGCAAGCCCATCGTCGGATGGACGAAATTAGGCGGAGCTTGTAATGACTGTGCTGTTGAACGGACAATGCGTATCTAAAGGGAATAACAAGAATATGGATCAATCTCAACTTAAGTGGGTTGCCGACTTCATCTGGAATATCGCTGACGATCGGCTGCGTGACGTGTACGTTCGCGGCAAGTACCGTGACGTGATCCTTCCCTTCACCGTGCTGAGGCGGCTTGATGCCGTGCTGGAGTCGACCAAGCAGGCGGTGCTGGAACGCAAGAAGTTCCTCGATACACATAAGGTCGCCGAGCAGGACGGTGCATTGCGGATGGCATCCGGGCAGGCGTTCTACAACACCTCCGAGTTCACCCTCGCCACACTCTCCTCTAGCGGACAAGGGCAGCGCCTACGCGACAACTTCATTGATTACCTGGACGGGTTCTCGCCGAATGTTCAAGACATCTTGGCGAAGTTCAAATTTCGAGACCAAATCCAGACAATGGTCGAGGCTGACATCCTCGGTCACCTGATCAATGACTTCCTCGACCCCGAGGTCAACATTTCGCCCCTGCCTGTCAAGGATGCTGACGGCCGCATCAAGCTGCCCGCGCTGGACAACCACGGCATGGGCACTGTGTTTGAGGAGTTGATCCGCCGCTTTAACGAAGAGAACAACGAAGAGGCTGGTGAGCACTTCACCCCCCGTGACGTAGTCAAGCTGATGTCGAAGTTGTTGTTCCTGCCGGTGGCAGGACAAATCGAATCCAGCACCTACTCACTCTACGACGGCAGTTGCGGGACCGGCGGCATGCTGACCGTAGCTGAAGAGGCGCTGCACGAACTGGCAGCGAGCCACGACAAGGAAGTCTCGATTCACCTGTTCGGGCAGGAGATCAACCCCGAGACCTACGCCATCTGCAAAGCCGACCTGCTGCTCAAGGGTGAAGGCGACGAAGCAGAGAACATCGTCGGCGGTGCGGACAAGTCCACGCTGTCGGCCGACCAGTTCCGGTCGCGCGAGTTCGACTTCATGATTTCCAACCCACCTTATGGCAAGAGTTGGAAAACCGACCTCGACCGGATGGGCGGCAAGAAGGAATTCAGCGACCCGCGCTTCATCGTCAATCACGGCGGCGATGCCGAGTTCAAGCTCATCACCCGTTCCAGCGACGGGCAGCTGATGTTCCTGGTGAACAAGCTGCAAAAGATGAAGCACAACACGCCGCTGGGCAGTCGCATCGCGCTGGTGCATAACGGTTCTGCGCTGTTTACAGGCGATGCGGGCCAGGGCGAAAGCAATGTTCGGCGCTGGGTGCTGGAGAACGACTGGCTCGAAGCCATCATCGCTCTGCCACTCAACATCTTCTACAACACCGGTATCGCCACCTACATCTGGGTGCTGGCCAACAAGAAGCCCGCACACCGACGCGGCAAGGTGCAGCTGATCGATGCCTCGCAGTGGTTCCTGCCTATGCGGCGCAACCTCGGCAAGAAGAACTGCGAGCTGGCGGACGCGGACATTGAACGCATCCTCAAGCACTACCTCGCCCAGCCGCCCGCCGATGCCGAAGCCACAAAGGCAGTGCCCGAATGCAAGTGGTTCGACAACGCAGACTTCGGCTACTGGAAGATCACGGTCGAACGTCCGCTTCGCCTCAAGAGCCAGCTCAAGCGCAGCGCTATCGAGAGCCTGCGCTTTGCCACGGGCGACGAGGCCCTGCGCAGCGAGATTTACACCAAGTACAGCGACAAGCTGTACACGGAATTCGCCAAGCTCAAGGCCGAAATCGAAGCGTGGCTGAAGGGAGACGATGGCGACGAAGATGCCGACGAGGAGTCGGACGACGAAGACACCAAGGCCACCAAGAAGGCCGTGCCGGAGAAACGGCGCAAAAAGCTGCTCGACCCCGCGACGTGGCAGCGCGACAAGGCCCTGATGGAGCTGGCCAAGCTGGCGCAGCAGGAGCTCGGCGAAGGCGTCTTCGACGACCACAACGAGTTCCGCACGCGCTTTGACGCCACGATGAAGGCGCACAGCAAGAAGTTGGGTGCGCCCGAAAAGAAGGCCATCTACAAGGCGGTGAGTTGGCGTGATGAGTCGGCCCCGCCGGTCATTGCCAAACGCAGCAAGCTCAAGGCGGGTGAGCATTTCGAACCCGGATACGACGGCGCGTACCTGGAAACCGTGGGCAAGGATCGCTTCATGGTCGAGTACGAGGCCGATACCGACCTGCGCGACACCGAGCAAGTACCACTCAAGGAGCCGGGCGGCATCGAGGCATTCTTCGTTCGCGAGGTGCTGCCCCACGCGCCCGATGCCTGGATCGCGATGGACGCGACCAAGATCGGCTACGAGATCTCGTTCGCGCGCTACTTCTACAAACCGACCCCGCTGCGCACGCTGGAGCAGATTCGCGCTGACATCCTCAAGCTGGAGGAGCAGACGGAAGGCTTGCTGCACAAGATCGTGGGGGCGGCGTGATGGGCGGTGCATACCAGTCATACCGGACATCCAAGATGCAATGGCTTCCGCCGGTGCCCGAGCACTGGGACGAGCAGCGCGCCAAGGTCTTCTTTCGTGAGGTGGATGAGCGCTCGCGCAACGGCGAAGAGGAGCTGCTGTCGGTATCGCACCTGACCGGGGTTACGCCGCGCAGCCAGAAGAACGTGACGATGTTCAAGGCCGCGAGCTATGTTGGTTCCAAGCTGTGCCGTCCCGGAGACATCGTGATCAACACGCTTTGGGCGTGGATGGCGGCGCTTGGTGCGAGCAGGAACGTTGGCATCGTCAGTCCGGCCTACGGCGTGTATCGGCCGCACCGTGCCGACAGCTTCAATCCAGCGTATCTCGACTACCTACTGCGCACTCGTGCCTACGTTGCCGAATACATCGGGCGCTCAACCGGCATCCGATCCTCGCGTCTGCGCCTGTACCCGAACCAGTTTCTCGACATCGCGCTGATTCAGCCACCTCGCCCCGAACAAGACCAGATCGTCGCCTACCTACGGGCGCAGGATGCCCACATCGCCCGGTTCATCAAGGCCAAGCGCGATCTCATCGGCCTGCTCACCGAGCAGAAGTTGCGCATCATCGACCACGCTGTCACACGCGGCCTGGATGCCTCGGTCGCGTTGAAGCCTTCCGGTATCGAGTGGCTGGGGGATGTGCCCGAGCATTGGGAGCTTCGCCGTTTGAAGTTCCTCGCCAGCAACACCACAAACCAGACCACCACCAAGGCCAGCGACGAAATCTATCTGGCAATGGAGCATGTCCAAAGCTGGACAGGCGTGGCGCGACCACTCGAAGGCGAAGTCGAATTTGCCAGCACGGTGAAGCGGTTTATCGCCGACGATGTTCTGTTCGGCAAGCTCCGTCCGTACTTGGCGAAGGTGACCCGGGCGAACTGCGCTGGTGTGTGCGTGAGCGAGTTCCTCGTGCTGCGGTCGCGCAAGGAACTCATCCTGCCTGCGTATCTTGAGCAGCTACTGCGCTGTAAGCGTGTCATTGACCTCATTAACAGCTCGACGGCGGGAGCGAAGATGCCGCGTGCCGATTGGACTTTTATCGGCAACGTGCGGCTCCCGGTTCCTTGCAAAGATGAGCAGAAGTCAATCCTGTCGTACATCGAGCTCGAAACGAAGGACTTGGACGAAGCCATCGCTCGCGCCGAAGAAGAAATCAAGCTGATCCGCGAGTACCGCGACCGGCAGATTGCCGATATCGTCACAGGCCAAGTAGACGTGCGCGGCTGGGTGCCGGGTCCCGACGACGTCGTGACTGAGGAAGACCTGGCGGCACTTGGCGGCGACGAAGAAATCGATACCGATGGGGAGGAAGACGATGGCGACAACTGACACCAGCGAAAAAGGCCTGGAGGCCTTGATCGTGCGCGACCTCTGCACCAGCGGCGGCTATGTGCAGGGACAACCCACCGACTACAACCGCGACGTGGCGGTGGACGTGGTGCAGTTGCTGTCTTTTCTGCAGGCCACACAGCCCAAGGCGGTCGAAACACTGGAGCTGGCAAGCGAGGGCATCAAGCGCACACAGTTCTTGCACCGCATCCAGGGCGAGATTGCCAAGCGGGGCGTGGTGGATGTGCTGCGCAAGGGCGTGAGCCACGGCCCGGTTCACGTTGATCTGTACAAGCTGCTGCCGACGCCGGGCAACGTCAGTGCTGCCGAGAACTTCGGCAAGAACATCTTCAGCGTCACCCGCCAGTTACGCTACAGCAATGACGAGTCGCAGCGCTCGCTGGACATGGCCATCTTCATCAATGGCCTTCCGGTGATGACCTTCGAGTTGAAAAACTCGCTGACCAAGCAAACTGTCGCTGACGCCATCACTCAGTACCAGACCGACCGCAACCCGGGCGAGCTGCTGTTCCAGTTGGGGCGCTGCGTGGCGCACATGGCGGTGGACGATGCCGAGGTGCGATTCTGCCCGCATCTCACCGGCAAGACCTCGTGGTTCCTGCCGTTCAACAAGGGCTGGAACAGCGGCGCGGGCAACCCGCCCAACCCGCACGGCCTGAAAACCGACTATCTGTGGAAGCAGGTGCTGGTGAAGGACTCGCTGGCCAACATCATCGAGAACTTTACTCAGGTGGTGGAAGAGGAAGACGAAAAGGGCAAGAAGCGGCGCAAGCAAGTGTTCCCGCGTTTTCACCAACTTCGTACCGTCCGTGCCTTGCTGCGCCGCTCCCGCGAGGATGGGGTTGGCAAGCGTTATCTCATCCAGCATTCGGCAGGCAGCGGTAAGAGCAACACCATCGCGTGGCTGGCCCACCAGTTGGTGGAACTCAAGACCGTCGCCGATGCGATGTTGGCTCAGTTCGACTCGGTGATCGTCATCACCGACCGACGCGCGCTGGATACCCAGATCGCCCGAACCATTAAAAGCTACGATCACGTTGCGTCGATCTTCGGCCATTCCGAGGATGCCGCCGAGCTGCGCACCTTCCTGCGCAAAGGCAAGAAGATCATCGTGACGACGGTGCAGAAGTTTCCGTTCATCCTCGATGAGCTGGGCGACCTCGGTGGCAAGAAGTTCGCGCTGCTGATCGACGAAGCGCATTCCAGCCAGGGAGGCAAGACCACGGCCAAGATGCACATGGCTCTGTCGGGCGCTGCTGGCGACGATGAGGATGACGAGGAATCCGTCGAAGACGCAGTCAATAAGCTGATTGAGTCGCGCAAGATGCTGCCGAACGCCAGCTACTTCGCTTTCACCGCCACACCGAAAAACCGGACGCTGGAGTTGTTCGGGGAGCGGTTCATCGAGGGCAGCGAGGCACGCTACCGCTCGCCGGAAGAGCTGACCTACACCACCAAGCAGGCGATTCAAGAGGGTTTCATCCTCGACGTGATTGCGAACTACACGTCGGTGGACAGCTTCTACCATGTCGCCAAGACAGTCGAGGACGATCCCGATTTCGACAAGGTGAAGGCGCTTAAGAAGATTCGCCACTACGTCGAATCCCACGACAAAGCCATCCGCAAGAAGGCGGAGATCATGGTCGATCACTTCGTGGCGCAGGTGGCGGGCAAGCAGAAAATCGGGGGCAAGGCCCGGGCAATGATCGTCTGCAACGGCATCGCACGGGCCATCGACTACCACCGCGAGGTGTCGGATTACCTCGCTTCGATCAAGAGCCCGTTCAAGGCCATCGTAGCGTACTCGGGTGACTTTGAAATTGGCGGGGTGAGGAAGACCGAAGCTGATCTCAACGACTTCCCGAGCAAGGACATTCCGTCCAAACTCAAGCAAGACCCGTATCGCTTCCTGATTGTTGCCAACAAGTTCGTCACCGGCTTCGACGAGCCGTTGCTGCACACGATGTATGTCGATAAGCCGCTGGCGGGCGTTCTGGCGGTGCAAACGCTGTCGCGACTGAACCGAGCACACCCGCAAAAGCGCGATACCTTCGTGCTGGACTTTGCCGACAACGCCGAGGCCGTGAAGACAGCATTTCAGGACTATTACCGCGCGACGGTGCAGGTTGGCGAAACCGACCCCAACAAGCTGCACGACTTGAAGAACGATCTCGATGCCAAGCAGGTGTACAGCTGGCAGCAAGTCGAGGATTTAGTTGCGCTCTACGTCACCGGCGCAGACCGCGACAAGCTCGACCCCATCCTCGATGCCTGCGTAGCCGAGTACATCGACAACCTGAACGAAGACGACCAAGTCGAGTTCAAGGGCAAGGCCAAGACGTTTGTGCGCAGCTACAGCTTTATCGCGGCAATCCTTACCTATGGCCACCCTGCCTGGGAAAAGCTCTCGATCTTCCTGAACTTCCTGATCCCAAAGCTACCGGCCCCGAAAGAGGAAGACCTCTCCAAGGGTGTGCTGGAAGCCATCGACATGGACAGCTACCGGGTGGAAGCGCAGGCAGCACTAAAGATGTCAATGGACGATGCGGACGGTGTCGTCGAGCCGGCCCCTGACGGAGCAGGAGGCTTTGGTGGTACCCCTGATATCGACAAGCTGTCAAATATCATCAAGGCGTTCAACGATATGTTCGGCAATATCGAGTGGAAGGACGGCGACAAGATTCGAAAGGTTATCACCGAGGAAATTCCGGCGCGCGTGGCGCAAGACAAGGCCTACCAGAATGCTCAGGCCAACTCCGATAAGCAAAACGCCAAGCTAGAGCATGACAAGGCGCTGAATCGCGTAGTGCTGGAGTTGCTTTCCGACCATACCGAGCTCTTCAAACAGTTTAGTGACAATCCAAACTTCAAGCGCTGGCTGACCGATATGGTCTTCGACTCGACGTATCATCCAGGCGCGGTGCCGCCAAAGACTCCTCCACAGACGGGAGCATCGGCGTGAGCAATACCAATGTACAGAGGGGGTGTTTATGGCATTGAATCTGGCGAAAGTCGTACTGGATTGCTTGAAGGCACGGCCCGAAGAAAAGCAGACTGCAAGGCAGATTGCCGAGTGGATTTTTGAGACCTATCCTGCCGAGTGTCAGGAGAAAAAATCCAATAGCCAAGGCGATTACATCAAAACCGATGGTGATTTGGTGCAGCAGTTGGTTGCGGAAATCGGCTCACGGCGTCCAAGTTTACAAAAGCGGCACCCGGAACTGAAAACGACCGAAGGTAGGCCGCGCAAATACTACTATTCGGAGAAGTCGGACAGTGCCGAAGTGGCTGCGGCTGAGAGCGTGGTTACCACATCCACCACAGAAGCGAACGGAACTACGCTTGGTGAGCACGCGATGTACCCGCTGCTCTCGCTGTATCTGTGGGAGGAGTTTCGGGTCTACTCCAAGCGCATCGACGAAAAGCGCTCATCGAATAAACGAGGGCCGAACGGCAACCGCTGGCTGTACCCGGACGTGGTAGGCATGGAGGACTTGGGCGCAGACTGGCACCAGGAAGTGCGGGACTGCGTGAATCAATACTCCGACAAGCGCACCAAGTTGTGGTCGTTCGAGGCCAAGTTGCTGATCAACCGGTCGAACGTGCGTGAGTGCTTCTTTCAGGCAGTTTCCAATTCGTCGTGGGCGAATTTCGGCTATCTGGTGGCTGCCGAAATCGAGGGGCAGGACACGCTTAAGGAGCTGCGGATGCTATTCGCGGCGCACGGCATTGGCCTAATCAAGCTGGATGCCGACAATCCGGCAGAGAGTCAGGTCTTGATTCCGGCCCGGGAAAGAGATGAGATCGATTGGGATATGGCCAACCGGCTGGCAACTGAAAATCGCGATTTCCTAGACTATGTGAAGCTGGTGAAGCAGTTCTACCAGACCGGCGAAGCAAGACTGGCCGATTGGGATGTGCCCGCGACAACTGATTGAGGAAGGCTACTCGAGGTGACCGACGACGTCTAGGCGCTGATCACCCCGCTGGAACGCGCCAAACCACTCGTTGCGTGAATCGGCGCGAGCCCGACTCACGAGTAATGCAAAGCCCTCGCAACCTCGCTCCTTGGCGGTGGCAAAATCAGACGTGTCGAACTTAGCCTCGCGGACAAGCGTCGTCGCGACCGATTTCATTGCGTACTCAAACAAATCCAGTAGGCTCGCCTGTAGGGTTTCGTCGATACTGCGTGGTGACACGTCGTCGATGACGGCCTTCTTGAATCGATTGCTCATTGTTTGTACTCCGTGTTGGCGTGGATGACATGAACGCGCTGTTTAGTGGTGAAGCCAAGCACCATTCAGTCATTGGTCTCGAATAACCAAGATTTCCCTTTGCCGATCCCACTCCACCGGATACGGCTTCATCAACTCCCCAAGGGTCACGTTGGCCGGCTGCTTTCCTTCGAGGATCGCTTCGACAATATCGGGCGCCAGCAGCGCCAGTTTCACAATCCGACTGACAAACGAAGCTCCGATCTTTTCGCCTCTGGCGATATCCTCAATGCAACCGTAAGTGCCGTTTTCAAGTAATGATTGCCACCGGAATGCTCGCGCCAGCGCCTTCACCATCACGTTGTCGATGGTGGCCTTCGGTGCCGGGTTGCCCTGAGTACCATCTGGCAGCACGATAACCTTGCGCCCGCCGCGCTTCTTGAACGTCATCGGCACATGGATGGAAACGGTTTCCATCATGCCGCTTTCTTCAATTCCGGCTTGGTGATGACGGATTGGATCAACTCCTTCATGCCGGCAGTTTTCATGTCCACACGGATTCCTGTCGGGCTGACTGTCACCCGATCTACCATCAGCTGGATAATTCGCGCCTGCTCGGCCGGAAACAATTCTTCCCAGACTGGCTCAATTGATTGCAGCGTCAAGATTGCCTGCTGGGTATCGGCATCTGGATCCTGATCGCGGATTTCGAGAATGGCCTGTGCCATCACTTCCGGTGACTGCAGAATCCTTCGTACCTGGCCGACGACAACCGCTTCAATTTCTCCGGCTGGCACGCGTGCTATCGCGCAGGCATCCTTGCCGATCTTGATTGACGCCGTATTCACGTAGTACCGGTAGTGCTTGCCATTTTTCACCGTAAAGCTTGGCGTCATGGCCCAACCGTCGTCGGCAAAGATCAGTCCTTTTAGCAGTGACGGCGCCTGACTTGGCCTGTTCTGCCGCGCCCGCTTGTCTGCGTCACGCCGACCCAGCATCCCCTGAGCTTGCTCCCACAATGCCCGATCGAGAATCGGCTCATGCTCACCGGGATAGTGTTTTCCCTTGTAGGCGGCAACGCCAATGAATACCGGATTCTTGAACAGTTTGTAGAGGTAGCCCTTGTCGATCAGTTTTCCGGCGCGCTGCTTCTCCTTGATCGTTGTCCAGGATTTGGTTGTCGCTCCCTCAGCTCGCAGTTCGTGAGACAGCGTTGTGATCGACCCCAGGGCGATGTACCGCTCGAAGATTCGTTTGACCAGTCGGGCCTCGACGGCGTTCGGCACCAGTTTTCGTTCGACGACATCGTAGCCAAGCGGCGGCATGCCGCCCATCCAGATTCCCTTTGCACGGCTGGCCGCGATCTTGTCACGCACCCGCTCACCGCCAAGTTCCCGCTCGAACTGGGCAAAGGACAGCAGTATGTTCAATGTCAGTCGCCCCATCGATGTGGTGGTATTAAACGACTGCGTGACCGAGACAAAGGTCACCTTGTGCTCGTCGAACAACTCCACCAACTTCGAGAAATCCGCCAGCGAACGCGACAGTCGATCGATCTTATAGACCACGATGACGTCGATCAGTCCTTCCCGCACATCCTCGAGCAAGCGCTGCACGCCAGGCCGGTTCAGCGTACCGCCCGAGAAACCGCCATCGTCGTAGTTGTCGCGCAGCGCCACCCATCCCTCGGATTTCTGCGACGCGATGTAGGAGTGGCAGGCATCCCGCTGCGCATCCAGCGAGTTGTAGTCCATGTCGAGACCTTCCTCGGTGGACTTGCGCGTGTAGATCGCGCAGCGCATTTTCCGAACGACAGTCGTCATGCGTAGCTCCGCGCCGAGCGCAGACCGAAGAATGCCCAACCGTTCCAGATGGTGCCGGTGATCTGCCGCGCAATGTGCGACAAGGATTCGTAGCGCCGGCCCTGAAACTCAAAATGATCAGGCTGAACGATGACCTCGTAGGGAGTGCCCTGCCATTCACGTATCAGTTTGGTGCCGGCAACGGGACGATCATCGGTGCGACGGCTGCGAACGCGCTTCTTGCCACCATCGAGTTGCTCACCCAGTAGTTCCAGGCGCTTGACGGTAGCGGCCGGAAGCCCACCGTAGGCGAGTTCCTGCAGTCGGTAGGCCAGCCGGTTTTCCAGAAAGCGGCGGTTGTAGGGTGGCGGTTCCTTGCCGAACAGGTCTCGCCACAGTTGCTTGAGGTCAGGGATCGGGGTGGTTTTGAGTGCCAGCACCCGGGCCAATACTTTGTCGGTCACAACGTCTCTCCTTTGGTTACCAAGACGTGGTCATGAACGCGCTGTTCGGTGGGTCTATCAAGGTCTTTCTGACGTTTCTGCAGACGCAATACGCCGTTGGCCAGGATCATGGCAATGGCGCGCAATGGGGTGATCGAATCGGATGCCGGCATGGGTTTTCCATTCCTGGGCCGGCTGCTTTCTGTACGGCCTGCTATCAGTTCGCGTGACATTGCCGGTTCCCAAAATCTTGTCAAAAAGAATGGTGCAGATTCTGGCGAAATCAGGCGCAGCAAGCCACGAGGACGCAGTAAGGTCGCGTAATGGCTAAGCGGCTAAACCCATACAAAAACGTTTGCAAGCAATGTCCGTGACCGAAAATTTATCGAAATAGTTTCTCGATCTGCTACCAATCGCTACTTCACGCCGCGTTGTTCAGCTGTTGTTCAAAAAGTGCTTGACATGGGTTTTCAAGATCTATATCTTGGCGACTGAACAACATCTGAACAACGGAGGAAATGCAAATGGAAAAGCGATTTGTGGCAGCGCTGAGCCGGTCTCAGGGCAGGAACGCATGGGCCGTAATCTTTCGGCACCCGGTTCGGATCGACCCAAATACAGGAAAGGTCGGGGTGCGAGTAAGGCAGGGACTCGGTACCGCCGATGAGGGTGAAGCCGATCAACTGAAAGAACAACTCAACCAGTTGCTTGCCGACGAGGCCTATTGGAACCCTTCCGCTAGGAGCGAGGCCGAAAAGCGGTTCCACCGCCGGGTTGTCGAGATATTTTTTCATGGCATGGAAGCCGAGGAAAATGACTTCGGGGCGATCCGCGAATCAATCATCGCGCTACCGACTGCCCAAAACTCAGAATACAGGCGTGCGCTGCTTCTTGGTACCACCGGCGCGGGCAAGACAACCTTGCTGAGGCAGTTGATTGGAACCGACCCCGAGTCGGAGCGATTTCCGTCCACATCAACGGCAAAAACCACAGTACACGAAACAGAAGTCGTTCTGGCCCCAGGCCCATTCACGGCTGTCGTCACATTCTTCCCTGTGGATGAAGTGCGGGAGCACTTGAATGAATGCATTTCCGAGGCTGTGCTTGCTGCCTATGAAGACGATAAGGAATCGGAGATTTTTCGGAAACTTCTGATGCATGTGAATCAGCGATTCCGCTTCAACTACATCTTGGGTAATGGCCCGCAAGCCCCTGGATCGGACGACGATGATGAGGACGAAGATGACGCTCCTGATCTCGTTGAAGAGAACGCAGACGATCAAGCCATTGACTTGAATAGGACCAACGAATTGTTGTCAAAGTGCCTGACTGCCTTGCGGTCTATCGCGGCGCGGCATGGTGATCAGTTGAAAACTGAGTTGGGCGCCACTGATGAGAAAGATCAGCGCGTTGTCGATGAGCTATTCGAAGAGGAACTTGATCGCCGCTTGCGCGAAGACGAAGAGTTTCATCGCGTCAGCGACAACTTGATGGACGAGATCGAACTACGCTTCGCCCTACTGGACCAGGAAGGGACAGTCCGCCGCAACAAACAAGGATGGCCTCAGTCTTGGTCATGGCAGACCGAAGATCGGACAGCATTTATTAAGGCCGTGGCACGCTTCTCGAGCAATCATTCCCCGCGCTTTGGAAGGCTCCTGACGCCGTTGGTCAACGGGGTCCGCGTATCCGGCCCATTCATTCCAGAATGGAACGATGGCCATCAGCCCAAACTCGTTCTGCTGGATGGCGAAGGGCTTGGGCACACGCCAAAGTCGGTCGCGGCGATTTCCACGTCATTGACCCGGCGTATTGAAGCCACGGATGCAATCATCCTTGTCGATAACGCCACGATCCCAATGCAGGCAGCCCCCGTTGCTGCCATGAAGGAGATGATTACATCCGGCAGCGCCAGCAAGCTTCTGCTCGTGTTCACGCATTTTGATGAGGTTAAGGGCGACAACCTGCCCAACGCAGCCGCCAAGGAACAGCACGTTTTGGCATCGGCTGAGAATGTCCTGGCTTCGATTGGGGAGGACCTGGGGCCCTTCGCGGAACGAGCGCTGCGCGGACGTTTGAAGGACGCGTGTTTCTTTGTGGGCGGAATTGATGAACACCTGGACGCCGCAAAGAAATCTCAAAAACGAACCATCACGCAATTGCATGCGTTGTTGGCGGCCATAGACGCAATCGTTGAAAAACCAGCCCCGGTCGACGCCAAGCCAATCTATGACCGCATGAATCTTGTGCTTGCTGTGAAGAATGCCGCCGAAGGCTTTCACGATACCTGGTGGCCACGCTTGGGTCTGGCATACAAACCAGGGGCCAGCAAAGAGCACTGGAAGCGCATTTGGGCATTGAGTCGGCGCCTTGGAACGCCTGGATTCGGAGACGAATACGACAATCTCAAGCCCGTCGCAGATCTTCGCAAACAGCTACAGGATCGACTGTATGTCCTGTTGCAGAACCCACTGCGATGGGATCCCGTTGAACCCACCGACGATGCACACAAGCAACAGGTCTTTGATGAGCTAGCCAAGGCGCTGTCCGCAAAAATGCTCGACCTTGCGACCCGCCGAGTACGTGGCGAACGAATGCCGGAGTGGCAATCAGCCTTCAACCAGTCGGGGCGGGGTTCCAGCTACGCGCGAGCATCCATCATCGGCGAGCGCATCTACGATCGAGCCGCACCAGTACCTGACGTCACCCCATCTCCCGACCGTAATTCATTTCTTCACGAGGTCGCGGCGGTAGTGGAAAGCGTTTGTCTGGAGATGGGGGCGAGCCTGAACTGAGCACTTCGACGGGAGTTTCGATGAGATTTGTGCGCCAGCTATCCACCGGCGTTGAGTCTCATCCCTGCGCCCAGACGGCCCGGTCGCTTGCCCGGTGAGCAAGCGGGCCGTATAGGGGCTAGCGCGTTTTTTGTATTGAGGGAGCAAAACAACATGAAGGATATGGAAAACTTCACCCGACTCGTTCAAAAGACGAAGAAGGAAACCCTGCCACTGCTGCAGCGGTATGTCGAGCTATGTGACACCGTGACCGCCGGTAGTATCGACTGGTCACAGCCCATCGAGAAGGTCCGTGAGTTGATCGTTGCCGCGATGGCGGCGGTCGTCGGCCAGTCCCGGAAGAAATTTGAAGATCGGGCGGAGCGCATCTACCTGATGTCCAAGGAGGTCGGCCACGAAGCCGTTCGTTCGCTCGGCAAGGGGCTGGTCATTCCGGGCAAGGAGGTGCTGCCAGATGGCCTGGCGCGGATGTTGTGGCTCTATCTGGAAAAGAATGTGGCGTTCATGGATGCCGAGGAAGCGCGTTATGCTATCGAGCACCGTTTGAGTCCGAAGATTTACAGCGGCTTTTCTGGGCCGAAGAATCTTGAGATCAGTGTCACCGATGACAGTAAAAAGCAGTTCGCCGCAAAAATGGCGGCGCTGATGGGTGTTGAGGCAAAAGATATCGCCGTCTCCGACTTCACGCGAAGCGAATATTCAGTCAGCGACGACGAGGAAGACAATGTTGAGGAAGTCGTTCTCTATCAATTTTCCGCCGCCGTAAATACGGATGCCGACAGCTTTGATACGGTTCGGGACGGCGTGGTCGAAACCGAATATTACGTTCCCTGCGAGAAAATCCGGATGACCTATGAACCGGCCTCCGGTGCCATCGAGGTGTATGCACCGAATCTCGGAATGCGTCGTGACGTCGCGCGTGCTTTTGCCGACACGATCATGAACCACGAGATCAAAGGCGAGACCATCCCACTCAAGGATTACGATCTGGAGTCGTTCAAAAAGTCGCGCACCTTCCCCGCGCACGGCGAAAGCATAGGCACAGTTCGGGTCACCCAAATCAAGGTCGAACGCAGGCATGAGATCGGTGGCGGCGAGGCCAGTGCCAAGAAGACGGTCTATAACGCACTGGATATCCGGGTTCACCGGAACGAATCGCGTTCGATCTGGGCCACGGCGCTGGATGATTTCAAGATTGATGACCTGACTCCCTACGATGTAAAACAGGTCAAGTTCGTGATCCAGATTCCCAAGCAAGGCGATCGCCGGGCTCATGGACTCACGGTATTGATCACCGCTCCGAATGGTTGCTCGAACGGCAACATGAGCAACGAGGAAAGGGAACTGCGCGACCGGCTATTGAGTCACTGGCAGATTCTGAATGAGTTCTGAGTCAGCCACGACCCTGTCCCGGCGCGCGGCAGATTTGTTTCTGGACCTGCTGGAGCGCCACGACCAACTGGTATTGAGCCGTGATCTCCTACGCTACCGGGAGTTGGTCGCGGAGATGGTGGATTACGGCCTCCTGGCTTTTGAGACCCACGCATCGGAAATCATGGTCGACGTGACCGATGGTCAGGAGTCTGTCGAGGTTGAAATTGACAAGGCGGCCGGTGTGGCTCGTTACCCGTGTCCGGAATCCGGTCGTGATCTATCGGTTCCGTTGCACGAGGTCGAACTGTACCGCCTCTTGCCCATGCGCCTATGCGAAGCCATCGCCGTCCAATTGGAAGTTGGCGATGAGAGCCAGCGCCACCTTGAAACGCCACTGATCTCGGATGTGTTCTGGTTCATCGGCAATGCCGATTTCGGTGGCGCGTATTTGCCGGTGTTCTTCGCTCGAAGCCTGACTCGCAATCTCGACGCAACCATCAATGCCATGCAAGGGCGATCCGATACCGAGGGCGGTCTGCTTCTGTATTCAGGAAAGGCCCCGAGCAACCACGTCACATTTCCCGGCCGCCACTATGCGGTCAGCCTGGCCGATGCCTTTTCGACCGAGTCGAGCAGCGCGACACTGGTCCGTCCGTTTCTCAATCGGATCGTCTCTGGACTGCCGCCAGACCGGAGTGATCAACTGTTCAGCTTTAACGCCAAGTCAGGCGAACTGTTTATTCGCGGTCGCACGAAAGTCTTCAAGGGCATCCAGCGGGATATCATCGCCTGGCTATGGAAGATGCGCGAATCTGACCAGGCCGGTTTCACTTGGGCTGAAATCAGCAAGAACGCCAACTCCGACTCCAAAGGCATCGACGATGCATTCCACGGCAAGGTGACACGCGAACTCTGGGTGGAAAAGATAGCCGCCGCCCGCTACCGATTACGCCGAGACTGACGCCAACCAACCGCCTACGGGCGGTTTTTTATTGTTTCGGTTTTTCAGTAAGTTTTCAGTAAATCCGCTGGTAGAGCTTCAGTAATCACGAAATCCATTCTCCGTCTTACGCCAATTGCGGCTGTTTGACAGGAGATGATCGTGACTAACGTAAAGCACCTAACCCCGGAAGAACTTGCGGAGAGGTGGAACTGTAGCGGGGAAACCCTCGCTCGCTGGCGCAGTGAAGGCCAGGGCTGTCGGTGGATGCGCATCGGCGGCTATATCCGCTACCGCATGACGGATGTTGAAGCTCACGAGGCGCAATGCCTGCGTAAGAGCACCTCGGAGCGCGACTTGTCGGAGGTGACGGCATGAACAGCCAAATTCTCTCGCAAGTTTCGGCGATGCCAGCCACTCAGCTTTCCGAAGCGTCCCCCGACCTGTTGCAGAAAGCACTGATCGCTGCAATGACGGAAGTGACTCAGGCGAAAAATCAACTGGAGCATATCGAGCACGCCATTGATATGCGCTACGCACAGCGAGCCAAATCACTCCGGCTCGCCCAAGGCAAGGACACCGGTGTCGTGCATTTCGATGACGGCAATGTTCGTGTCACCGCTGATCTGCCCAAGAAAGTCGAGTGGGACCAGAAGCAACTTCACGAACTCATCCTTCGCATCGCATCCAGTGGCGACAACCCGGCTGAGTTCATCGAGACGTCCTACCGCGTCAGCGAGACCAAGTACCAGGCCTGGCAGGAATCCCTGCGTTCCCAATTCACCCCCGCACGCACCGTCAAGGTTGGCAAAGCCACCTATCGGCTCGCGCTGCTCTCGGAGTAATCATCATGCTGAAAACTTTCATTGAAGCACTGCGCAAGAAGTCCATTTCGCTGTCCGATCTGCCCGAAGCTATTCGTGTTCCCGGCCACGGTGGACGTCCAACCATCGATGGTCTGCGACTCGAAGATGCCAGCGTCGATGACCTCGCATTTGCAATTCGCGGAATCTCTGATCAGACGAGTCTGCTGCTTTCTCAGGAATCCGCACTTCGTCGTCTTCATGACCTGGCCCGCAACCGTGGCGCGATCGGCACCGACAAGGTCGGCGAGATTTTCGGTGGGGAGGTCTGAGATGGCCTTTCCCATCATCACCGCTGACCAGCGCCTCGCCGAAAACCGCCGCTCCTCGGGCGTCATCCTGGGGCCCGCTGGTGTCGGCAAGACCACCTTGCTCAAGACCACCGAGGCGGTCAGCGCCTTGTTCGTCGATATGGAGGATGGCGACCTCGCAGTGCGTGACTGGCCCTGCGACACCGTGCGCCCCCGGACGTGGCCGGAGTGTCGTGATCTGGCCTGCTTCATCGGTGGCCCGAATCCGGCGCTGCGCGACGATCAGTCCTACAGCCAGGCGCACTACGACCGGGTCTGCGATCAGTACGGCGATCCGGCACTGCTCGGCAAGTACTCGCTGATTTTCGTCGATTCCATCACCGTCGCCGGCCGTCTGTGCCTGCAGTGGTCCAAAGGCCAGCCGCAAGCCTATAGCGAGAAAACCGGTAAGCCTGACAACCGAGGCGCGTATGGCCTGCATGGCAGCGAACTGATTGCCTGGCTCACACAGTGGCAACACATTCGCAGCAAGGACGTGTGGCTGGTCGGCATCCTCGACGAGAAGTTGGACGACTTTAATCGGAAGGTGTTTTCACCGCAGATCGACGGCTCCAAGGCCTCACTGGAACTGCCCGGCATCCTCGACCAGGTTATCTCGATGGTCGTCCTCAAAGCCGATGACGGCACGCCATATCGCGCCTTCGTCTGCCAGCACCTCAATCCCTGGGGCTACCCCGCCAAAGACCGTTCCGGACGACTCGACGTCGTCGAGGAGCCGCATCTGGGCCGCCTCATTTCCAAGATCACCGCGCCCCGCGCGCAGTAACGCACAGGAGAAATTCCATGAACAGTAATTCCAACAACGCCGCCTGGAACGATTTCAACGATGCCGAGGAGCAGCGCGAGTTCGCCCTGATTCCGCCCAAGACGCTGGCCAAGGTCATCATGAGCATTCGCCCGGGCGGTTACGACGACGCGAGTCAAGGCTGGACCGGCGGTTATGCCACCCGCTCGGACAAGACCGGCGCGGTGTACCTCAACGCCAAGTTCACGATCCTCGAAGGCCCGTTTGCCAAGCGTGTGGTGTTCGGCCTGATCGGTCTCTACAGCCCCAAGGGTCCGGACTGGACGAACATGGGCCGCAGCTTTCTGCGCGCCATCCTCAACTCGGCGCGCGCCATCCATCCCGCTGATCAGACACCCCAGGCGCAAACCGCGCGCCGCATTCGTGGCTTCGCCGATCTGGACGGTGTCGAGTTTGTTGTCCGTATTGATGTCGAAAAGGATCAGAACGGCGAGGACAAGAATGTCGTCAAAGCCGCGATCCAGCCCGACAGCAAGGAGTACGCGGCATTGATGGGTGCCGTCAGTCGCGCACCTGTTCCCACCGGCGGATTCATCAGCAGTGCGCCGGTGGCACACGCTGCGCCGGCTGCTCCCCCCGCCGTATCGACGCGGCCCACTTGGGCACAGTAAGGAGACACTGCCATGATTCTCCGACCGCGCCAACGCGAGTTCGTCACGCGCTGTGTCGGGGCGCTCAAGACCCACGGCAATACGCTGGGGGTCGCCCCGACCGGTGCTGGCAAGACCATCTGCCTTTCCGGCACGGCGGGCGAGTTTCTCGCCCACCCTGATGCCAAGGCCTGTGTGCTGGCCCATCGCGACGAACTTACCGCGCAGAACCAGAGCAAGTTCTCACGGTTAAACCCTGGCATCAGCACCTCGGTGTTCGATGCCCGTCAAAAATCATGGGAGGGTCAGGCCACGTTTGCGATGGTGCAAACCCTGGCCCGCAACCTCGCCCAATTACCGACGCTGGATCTGCTGGTAATCGACGAGGCGCACCACTGCGCCGCACCGACCTACCGGCAAGTGATCGATACGACGCTCGCCAGAAATCCACATGCCTTGATCTACGGCGTCACCGCCACACCCAATCGTGGTGACGGTAAAGGGCTACGAGAAGTGTTCTCGAACGTGGCCGACCAGATCCGGCTGGGCGAGCTGATTCGTTCCGGCCATCTGGTGTCGCCACGCACCTTCGTCATCGATGTCGGTACCCGCGATGCGTTGGGCGGTGTGAGGAAACTGGCTGAGGACTACGACATGAATGCCGTGGCCACGATCATGAACACCTCACCGGTTAATGCCGCTGTCGTCCGTCACTGGAAAGATCGAGCAACGGGACGCAAGACCATCGCCTTCGGCGCGACGGTGGCGCATGCCCAGGCTGTTTGTAATGCATTCCTTGCCGAGGGTGTGTCGGCCGCCGTGGTGCATGGCGATATGTCGGAAACCGACCGCAAGGCCACGCTCGCCGACTTTGAGACCGGCCACCTGACCGTGATCGTCAATGTCGCCGTGCTCACCGAGGGCTACGACTACACCCCGACCTCCTGCATCGTTCTGCTGCGCCCGAGTTCCTACAAATCGACGCTGATTCAGATGATCGGTCGCGGTCTGCGTGTCGTCGATCCTGCCGAACACCCTGGCGTGATCAAGACCGACTGCGTCGTGCTCGATTTCGGCACGGCCTCGATGGTGCATGGCAGTCTCGAGCAGGAAGTCGATCTCGATGGATTTGAGGGAAACGGCGAGGCACCGACCAAAGAGTGCCCCAGTTGTGCGGCACAGATTCCGATGGCGTCGCGCGAGTGCCCGCTGTGCGGCCATTCCTTCAAGCAGGAGGAGTCGGACGAGAAAGGTGTTCTCGACGATTTCGTGATGACCGAAATCGATCTACTGAAGCGCTCGAATTTCTCGTGGTGCGATCTCTTCGGCGACGACTGTGCCTTGCTGGCCGCCGGTTTCAAGGCCTGGGCCGGCGTGTTCTTCCTTGAAGGGCGCTGGTATGCCGTCGGCGGCTTCGAGAAATCGCCGGTGCGACTGCTGGGCGTGGGCGAACGCACGGTGTGTTTGGCACAAGCCAACGACTGGCTCAACGAGCAGGAATCGGACGATGCGGCACACAAATCGCGGCGCTGGCTGAACGAGTTGCCGACCCCGGGCCAGTTGCGCTACCTGCCGCCCGAGGCTCGCGCCGACTTCGGTCTGACCCGCTATCAGGCCTCGGCACTGCTGACGTTCAAGTTCAATAAGCACGCCATCCAGCGGGTGGTGCATGCCGCGAACCAGAGCTATCTGGAGGCCGCGTGAAATGTGCCGTCTGCTCACGCGAAGCGCGCGGCTTCGGCTACTTCAACTCTGCGCTACGCCGGTCCGACCCGAGACGTTACTCGGATCGGTGGGTGTTCTGCTCAATGCGCTGCATGAACGCGTTTTCCAAGGTGATGGAGCGGCTGACCAGTGTGCAGGAGGACGCCGTGATTGATCCCTCCGATCTGGAACTGGCCGCCATGCGCGCAGCACTCGCCCCGCTCGGTGATTACGTCTCGACCATCGGCATGGACCGTCCCCTGGCCGACTACCGCAAGGAAGAAGTCCTGCGTCTGGTCGAGGTCGTGGTCGACGCCTATCAGGCTCACATGCTCGACGAGCACGAACGTATGGCGGCGAAGGAGCGCGCCTTCTTCGAGCAGCGCCTGGCCGCCCAACCAAAGCCGCAACCCGCAAGCGGCTCCAACACAAGGATTCCCTTCTGATGATCGACCTTAACCACCAACTCAAATTTCACGAGCAGGTAACTGTTCTCGTGGATGCAGCCCTGCAGGCGGAAAACGCCACCCGCGAGAAGCGCCGTTATCTAGGCGGATCCCGCCTCGGTGTTGCCTGCGAGCGTGCCCTCCAGTTCGAATATGCCGATGCGCCAGTGGATGTCGGTGCCGAGTTCCCCGGCCGCACGCTGCGCATCTTCGAAGTCGGTCATGCCCTGGAAGACCTCGCCATTCGCTGGCTGCGTCTGGCTGGCTTCGATCTCTACACCCGTCGCAAGGATGGTGAGCAGTTCGGCTTCTCCGTCGCCGACGGTCGTATCCAGGGGCACCTCGACGGCGTGATTGCCAATGCGCCGTCCGATCTTGGCCTGACGTTCCCGATGCTCTGGGAGTGCAAGACCATGAACGACAAGAATTGGCGTGACACCGTCAAGAAGGGGGTGGCGATCGCGAAGCCAGTCTATGCCGGCCAGATCGCGACCTATCAGGCGTACATGGAACCCTCTATCCCTGGCATTTCCGACAACCCGGCGCTGTTCACCGCAATCAACAAGGACACCCAGGAGATTTGGTCTGAACTCGTGCCATTCGATGGCGGCTTGGCGCAGCGAATGTCCGACCGTGCAGTAAAGGTGATTCGGGCTACCGAGGTCGGCGAGCAATTGCCGCGTGTCGCGTCCGAACCCGGGTATTACGAGTGCAAGTACTGCGCGTGGGCGAACCGTTGCTGGAGTGCATCGGCATGATGGATTTCAACGATACATCTGGCAGCCCACCACAGAATCCGGACTCCGAACGAGATGCATTGCGTACAGATTTGATCTGCCGGCTGGAGAGTGTTCTGTTCGCGCTCTATCCTGCTGGCAAGGTGCGCAAAGGCAAGTTTCTCATCGGCGACGTGCTGGGCAGTCCGGGCGATAGCCTCGAGATTGTGCTTGATGGCGACAAGGCGGGCCTCTGGACGGATCGCGCCACGGGTGACGGCGGCGACATCTTTGACCTGATTGCCCGGCATCACCAAATCGACACCAAGTCTGACTTCCCGCAGGTGATGAAGTTGGCCCGCGACCTGACTGGGCGAACGACCGTTACCCCGCCCAAGAAGCACAAGAAGGAAGCGCTGATCGACGAGTTGGGTCCGGCCACGGCCAAGTGGGATTACTTCACGGCAGAAGGCCAACTGATCGGTTGCGTTTATCGCTACGACCCACCTGGGCGGCGCAAGGAGTTCCGTCCTTGGGATGCCAAGCGCAAGAAGATGGCACCGCCGGATCCACGTCCGCTCTACAACCAGATGGGCATGGCCACTACCGATACCGTGGTGTTGGTCGAAGGCGAGAAATGCGCACAGACCTTGATCGACGCAGGCGTCGTGGCGACCACTGCTATGCACGGCGCACACGCGCCGATCGAGAAAACCGACTGGTCACCGCTGGCCGGCAAGCATGTGCTGATCTGGCCCGACCGCGACAAAGCCGGATGGGATTACGCAATGGCTGCCGCCGATGCGGTACTCATGGTGGGCGCGCTGTCCTGTGCTGTGTTGATGCCGCCGGAGGATAAATCCGAGGGATGGGATGTGGCCGATGCGTTGGCGGAAGGTTTAGATGTCCAGAGCTTTCTGGCGACGGGGCCACGCATCAGTGTTCTGCCACCGGCGCAGGAAGAATCTGAGGCCCACGACGAGAATGCAGTCTGGGCCACAGATGACGCGCTGGCACTGTCCTTTACCCGCCGCTATGCCGAAGACTGGCGCTACTGCGCGCAGTGGGGCAAGTGGCTGGTGTGGACGGGCAACCGCTGGCAGGCCGACGACACCTTGCTGGTGACACACCTCATGCGACACATCTGTCGCGAGGCCGCCATCAAAGCAGATTCCCATCGGCTCGCCGCCAAATTGGCCTCGAGCAGTACCGTGGGTGGCGTCGACCGTCTGGCACGCAGCGATCGCCAGCATGCGTCCACCTCTGACGAGTGGGATCGTGACCCGTGGCTCGCCAATGCGCCGGGCGGCGTCATCGACCTGCGCACCGGCCAGGTACGAGCGCATGACCGTGCTGATCGGATGACCAAGATCGCCACCGCCACGCCGAACGGGATGTGTCCGCGCTGGTTGGCATTTCTGGCCGACATCACCGAGGGCGATCGGGATTTGATGGTCTATCTGCAGCGGGTCATCGGTTACTGCCTGACGGGCGTCACCTCCGAGCACGCGCTGTTTTTCTTGTACGGCACTGGGGCGAACGGCAAGTCGGTGTTCGTGAATGTGATCACCACGATCTTGGGTGATTACGCAGCTAACGCGCCCATGGACACGTTCATGGAAACGCGTAGCGACCGGCACCCGACTGATCTGGCCGGGCTACGCGGCGCGCGCTTTGTGTCCTCCATCGAAACCGAGCAAGGGCGGCGCTGGAACGAATCCAAGGTGAAAGCCATCACAGGCGGCGACAAAGTGTCAGCGCGCTTCATGCGGCAGGATTTTTTTGAGTATGTACCGCAGTTCAAGTTGGTGATTGCCGGCAACCACAAACCGTCGATTCGCAATGTGGACGAAGCGATGAAGCGGCGCCTGCACCTGATTCCATTCACCGTGACCATCCCGCCCGAAAAACGGGACGGCAAACTCACCGAGAAACTGCTCAAGGAACGTGACGGCATTCTGGCGTGGGCTGTGGAGGGTTGCGGTCTGTGGCGTCAGCACGGGCTGAAACCGCCCAAGGTCGTGGTGGAGGCGACCGATGAGTATTTCGAGGACGAGGACGCCATTGGCGAGTTCGTCGACGAGGAATGCTACGTCTCCGGCACGGCTCGCGAAGCCATTTCGATGGTCTTCCAGCGCTGGCGCGAGCGCGCTGAAAAGCGCGGGGAGTATGTCGGCACCAGCCGCTGGTTGGTCGCCCAACTGCTCACGCGCGGCTTTGAAAAAACCAGGCTGACAGGCGGGACGAAGGCAATGGCCGGACTCTCCCTCAAACCCCGCGAACCCAGTGGCTATCAGCCTTACCGGGATGATTGAACACAGTGAGTGACCGAAATTGACCGTCCATTACATTCCCCTCTACACGTGTACGTGTACGCGCGCCTGTAGGAGTAACAGGAGTCTTGGTCAATTTGGGTCACTCCGATCCGACATGGCATTGGAGATGAACATGAACACGACAATTCTGGCCCTCGACCTGGGCACACATACCGGGTGGGCACTGCACCAACTGGACGGCACTATCACCAGCGGCACCGAGAACTTCAAGCCGCATCGCTTCGAAGGCGGCGGCATGCGTTTCCTGCGCTTCAAGCAATGGCTCAACGAACTGCTGGCAGCCAGCGTCCACATCAACGCCGTGTACTTCGAGGAAGTCAGGCGACACGCAGGCGTAGATGCCGCGCATGCCTACGGCGGTTTCATGGGCCACCTCACCGCATGGTGCGAGCACCACAACATCCCGTATCAGGGTGTTCCGGTCGGCACGATCAAGAAGCACGCGACCGGCAAAGGCAATGCAGGCAAGGACGAGATGATCGTTGCGGCCAAAGTGCGCGGCCACAACCCTGTCGATGACAACGAAGCCGATGCCCTGGCACTCCTGCACTGGGCCATCGAGACTCAGGAGGTGTGACATGAAGGTATCGATACCTCCGTATCGCTGCCCCCTCGGGCGCAGCACACAGCGCGTCGACCCAGACAGCATCAAACGCGAAGGCTGGCGCGATCAACACATTCTGGTCGTGGGTGCGAATGACGACCGTCTGGATTTCGTGGAACGTGAATTCGTTCGACAGTTGGGCGAACGACTGTATGGGGAGAAGCGTCGTGGTTGAATGGACAACAGAAGATGTGGCCGCCCGGTTTGCCGAGGCTGCCGAGACAGGGCGACGTCTGCCTCGCGTCAAAGTGCAGGGCTACTTCAATGTCTGGCCTGCCTTCGCTCGGGAGGTATGGGAGTCCTCTCCTGATGACGAGCACGTCTACCGGCCCTTGCCACCCACCCCGCAGGCCATCGAGCGGATGATGGAGACGATGCGCTGGGTGCTCTGGCTGGAAGAAGATCAACGGCATCTCATCTGGATGCGAGCCAAGGACATCGACTGGAAGATCATCGCGCGTCGGCTGGCCTGTCACCGCACCACTGCCTGGCGGGGATGGCAGAAGGCATTGACGGAGGTGGCATCGAAGCTCAACGCAAACGCTCCTGTCGGCCGAGTAAGTCAGGGAGCACATGAACAGCGTGGAATCGCGTAAGGTCATACCATCCATACACATTCAAACGCATGCGGAACGGGTTTCCGTGGTCAGTCCGGTTCGCAACATTTTCAGGGAATTTTGCTACCATAGCTGCTAAGGTCGCGAGCAAAGACCGACACGCACCGAAGGCCACAGGAGACTGTGGCCTTCGTCGTTTGCGAGTCGGAGTTGCGGACTGCCTGAAGAATTCGACGGGTCCTTCCTGGCCAAAAACCCATGCGGGGGGCGACAGCCCGGCCTTTCGATAGCGTCAGGCCGTGCAACGGGGTTACCAGTTACCACCCCGGTTACCACCTGAACCCAGTTACCACCCAATATACGACCCGCCCCTGTGGCGGGTTTTTGCATTCACATGACCGAAAACCTGCGCGTCGAGTACCGAAAGGTCGAGACGCTGATCCCCTTTGCGCGTAATCCCCGCACGCATTCCGATGCGCAGGTGGCGAAACTTGCCGCCAGCATTGTCGAATTTGGCTGGACCAATCCCGTCCTGGTGGATGGGTGCCAGGGAATCATTGCCGGTCACGGTCGTCTGGCCGCTGCGCGCAAGTTGGGGCTGGCCGAAGTGCCGGTCATCGAACTGTGCCATCTCACGCTGGCGCAAAAGCGCGCATACGTGATCGCGGACAACCGCCTGGCGCTCGACGCCGGGTGGGATGAAGAAATGCTGGCGATTGAACTGGCCGAGTTGTCCGAGTCGGGTTACGACCTGACGCTCACCGGATTTTCCAGCGATGAGATCGAGCAATTGCTGGTCGATACCGAGGACGGTGCGGGCACCGATGGCTCGACTGACACCAGCGAGGATGCTGCCGACGAGGTGCCCGATGCACCGGCAAATCCGGTCACACGCCCTCGCGATGTCTGGCAACTGGGTGCGCACCGAGTGATTTGTGGTGACGCCGCCGACGCCACCGTGGTCACCGCGTTGATGGCCGGCGATCGAGCAGTGCTCTGCTTCACGTCACCGCCCTACGGCAACCAGCGGGACTACACGAACACCATCATTGATTGGGATGCCCTTATGCGTGGCGTATTCAATCAATTGCCGATGGCGGCCAATGGCCAGGTGCTGGTCAATCTCGGATTGATTCACCGCGAGCAGGAAGTCATCCCCTACTGGGATGGCTGGCTCGACTGGATGCGCACCCAAGGCTGGCGGCGCTTCGCCTGGTACGTCTGGGACCAGGGGCCGGGATTGCCCGGCGACTGGAATGGCCGGCTGGCACCGGCCTTCGAATTCGTATTCCACTTCAACAGGAAGGACAGCGAGCCGCGTCGCCCGAACAAGATCGTGCCGTGCATCTACGCAGGCCGCGACACACATCTGCGCGGTGACGGCACCAGTGCCGGCGGCATGCGCAACAAGGATGGCAGCAAGACGGCCTGGAACCATGTGGGCCAGGTGACGCAGGAGACCAAAATTCCGGATGCCGTTATTCGTCTCATGCGGCACAAGGGCAAGATCGGACAGGACATCGATCACCCGGCCGTGTTCCCGGTGGCGTTGCCACAGCATGTTTTGGAAACCTATACCGATGCTGGCGATATCGTGTTCGAACCGTTCTGCGGTTCTGGCACCACGCTCCTCGCGGCGCAGCGTATCGGACGCGTGATTCGGGCCACCGAGATCGCGCCGGAATATGTCGATGTGACCATCAAACGCTTCCAGCAGAATTTCCCGGAGGTGCCAGTCACGCTCGTGGCCACTGGTCAGACCTTTGATGCGGTCGTCACTGAACGATTGGGAGCACCGGCATGACGATCTCGTGGCTCGCCGACAAGATCGAACAGTGGCCGACCGACAAGCTCGTGCCCTATGCGCGGAACGCGCGCACGCACTCGGATGCACAAGTGGCTCAGATCGCTGCCTCGATCGCCGAGTTCGGATTCACCAATCCGATCCTGGCTGGTAGCGACGGGGTCATCGTGGCCGGGCATGGCCGTTTGGCTGCCGCACAGAAACTTGGCATCGCTACGGTGCCGGTCGTGGTGCTCGACCATTTAACGCTGACCCAGCGTCGCGCCCTGGTGATCGCGGATAACCGCATCGCCGAAAACGCCGGCTGGGACGATGCCATGTTGCAGGTGGAACTGGCCGCGCTGCAGGACGACAGCTTCGATCTGTCTCTGACCGGCTTCGATGCCGATGCACTTGCCGATCTCCTCGCCGGCGAGGAGACGTCGACCGAGGGGCAGACCGATGAGGATTCTGTTCCCGACGGCGGCCCGTCGATAACGCGCCCGGGTGATGTCTGGATTTGCGGCAATCATCGCGTGATCTGTGGTGACTCGACGGACGCCGGAACCTACGACGCGCTGATGGCCGGCGAGATCGCCGACATGGTGTTCACCGACCCACCCTACAACGTGGACTATGCGAACACCGCCAAGGACAAAATGCGGGGAACAGACCGCCCGATCCTGAACGACAACCTCGGCGCTGGTTTCCACGACTTTTTGTTGGCGGCACTGACGCCCACATTGGCCCACTGTCGTGGCGGCATCTACGTGGCGATGTCATCCTCCGAACTTGATGTACTGCAGTCTGCCTTTCGCTCGGCGGGCGGCAAGTGGTCGACGTTCATCATCTGGGCAAAGCACACCTTTACGTTGGGTCATGCCGACTATCAGCGACAGTTTGAGCCGATCCTGTACGGCTGGCCGGCAGATGGAACGCGACACTGGTGCGGTGCGCGTGACCAGGGCGACGTCTGGAATATCAAGAAGCCGCACAAGAACGATCTGCACCCGACCATGAAACCGGTCGAGTTGGTCGAACGCGCGGTGCGAAATTCCAGTCGCCCGGGCGACATCGTGCTGGACTCGTTCGGCGGCTCGGGAACAACCATGATTGCGTCCGAGAAGTCAGACCGCAAGGCCCGGCTGATCGAACTGGATCCGAAGTACGTGGATGTGATTGTGCGGCGCTGGCAAGACTATGCCGGGGCGCAGGCCATCCGGCAGTCGGATGGCGTGGCGTTCGACACGCTGTCAGTCGGCGGAGAACTCCGGCAGGAGATCGCCGCTGGTGATGTCGGCCACGTAGCGGACATTGTTGAACTCGCCGGGATCGTAAGCGAGGTAGATGCCGCCGATTGACTGTATCGCCACGCCATACTTGCGGGTGAGCGCAGTCAGTTCGACGATGAACTGGTTGTAGTTGGCTTCGATCTGCGGGGTGGTAACGACGGCGGCCATAGTGATCTCCTTACGCTGCTTCGGCTTCGAAGGACCCGTCGGTCACTTCGCAGTGGATCACGAAGCCAGTCAGGTAAGGCAGCCCCTTGGGAATGCCGTAGTCCTTGCTGGTCTGGCGGCCAATCGTCCAGCCCATCCACCGCGTTACTGCGGCGTCGATGGCTTGTTGGATCGTGTGGCCCCGGAGCACCTCGTTGAGGACATCATCCGCAAAGTGGCGTCCGTGGCGGCTGTCGAGGAAGATCCTAACCGACTCGAGGGGCTGGTTGGTGGCGTCCGAGATCGCGGTCATCGCGATCGGCCAGGCCGTGTCGGCGTTGTCGTTCATCGTGCCGAAAAAGCCCCAGGCTTCGTTCTGGGTGGCAGGGATGGTTTGCTTGGTGGTCATCGTTATCTCCTTCGGGTTGATCGTTGCGACACCCGTATGAACGCGCTGTTTGATTGTGAAGCCAAGCTATTTGTCGAACATTGTTGAATCATTTTCGCCGTCCATTTGATCGAGCAGACGTACTGCCTGGCAGTCTCCGGCAAGGGCAATCCGCAGGGTGCGAAGTGCTTCATCACACGACACCTCGGGTCGACGGTTTTCAAGCAACCAGCGAATCGATGATTCCTGGTCGTTGCCTGTGTTGGTGGGTTCCATCTGTCACTCCTCAATAGTTGGGGGCTTACTTGCGACCCGTCACGGCGGCGAGCTTGTTACGGGCAGACTCGGTTTGCCACCGGCAAGGTCCTTTGCCACACTTGGCTTCGGCGTCCCATCGCGCGAGAATCTCTGCATCCGTCCAGCCCTTGGCGGCGAGGTAGGCGTAATCGTCGGTGTCGTAATTGGCGTGCTGCTGGATGGCGTCGTTGGTTTGCATGATGATCTCCGTCGGGTTGATTGATGCGATGTGCGTATGAACGCGCTGTTCAATCAGAAAGCCAAGCTCTTTAGTTCATTGCGGCGCGACGTACTTCGGTGAGTTTGGCGATGACGTCCTCGGTGAAGTTGAAGCCATCGAGACGACTCAGTCCCTCGCGCTCAAGGATGCGCCAGCGGGCCCCGTCGCTTTCCGCCCGGCGCAACTCGTCGCCAACTTGGTTGAGGTAGAGGTTTTCTTCCTCGGTGAGTTGGCGCGGCTGGAGCTTGAGGTTTTCCAGAATGGTGATGAGTTTCAACATGGCGGCGGCTCCTGTTCAGGCAATCCGATAAACGCGGTCGTTGCCCTCAACCTTTTCCGACGCCAGGTTGAGGCCCAGTTTCTTTTTGAATGCGCCGGCAAAGGTGCCGCGCACCGTGTGCGCCTGCCAGCCGGTGGCGTCCATGATCTGCTGGATCGTCGCGCCCTCGGGGCGTTGCAACATTTGGATCACGGTGGCCTGCTTGCTGTTGTCGCGGGTGCGGGGTTTTCCCCCGACGCCGACCTTGATCAGTTGCTTGGCCGCCTTCTGTTTTTCTTGCGCCCAGTTGGCCTCTGCCGCCGACACGGCGGCCTCGATCTCGGGGTCGGGATGAGTGCTGGCCGGCGTGGGTCGTGCGCGCCCAAGGGCGTCGTAGCCCTCGGCGGCGACGAACCAGTCCTGGCCACCGTTACTGGTGATGAGGGCCTTGTTAAACAGCCCGGCAATGACTTTCTGGCGGGCACCCCCTTTGACCCCATCGGGGAACCAAATGATGCGGCCATCGGGTTGATCGGCTGCGTGAGTCAGGACTTGGTGTTGGGTGTCGGTGAGTTTGATCGTGGTGGTCATGTTGATCTCCATGTGAGTGGGTAGATGTTCAGTCTTCGAGGACGGTGCGCCCGTCGAGCGTGATCCAGATGCGGGCATCGTCGGGGGTGGCCATCTCACGCGTCTCGCGCCCGGTGGACATCCAGACACCGTCCTTGCCGGTGAAGGTGTAGGTCTTGGCGTCATGGACGACCTCGACCGGTTTGTCCTGGTGAAACTCGACTTGGATGTCCATCCAGCCGCGCAGGTGATGGTTGGTGTCGATGACTTTGGCTTCGATGGTTTGCTTGGTCGTCATGATTTGCTCCCGTTGGTGTGTTGATGACGATCGTATGAACGCGCTGTTCGAGAGTGAAGCCAAGCTATTTCTGCTTGGCTTCGACGATTCATTTGCGGGCGTCCTGTAGCACTCGGATCCCTTCGTGCGCGAGGGTCAAGGCAGCGGTTTGGAACGCGATGTGCGCTACCCCCGGTGCGTCCCGCGCATCGTCAAGCAGTTCATCGATAACCGACTGAGACTTGACCCGCATCGCGGCGCAAGCAGCGTCGAGTTGCTCGGTAGTGGCGATGCGGACGTCCGGGTACAAGCGGATGAGCAGGGTCAAGGCGGTATCGCCGAGTTTCTTGCCCAGGGTGTCGATGGGGTTGGCGTTCATGTGTGTCTCCTTGCGACGTGGGTGATGGTGATTGCATGAACGCGCTGTTAAGGAGGAAAGCCAAGCGGGGAATCGCATCTGTTGGAGAACATCTGCGCCCGGCTTGATGTAAATCATGGGTCTGTCGATTCGCGCCTACGCCAGGCATCGCGGCGTCTCTCACGTTGCCGTCAAGAAGGCCATCGACACGGGTCGAATTACTCAGGGGGCGGATGGCACGATTGATCCTGAGCAAGCCGATCGGCAGTGGGAACAGAACACTGCGTCACCGCGCAAGCCATCGCCTGCGCCAAAAGTTGCGGGCGTACCGAAAGCACAGCGTGCCGTCGCTCAGGAACCGGCGACCGAATCGCCTACGCCGCAGCTCTCTACTGGCGGCACCTCGCTTCTGCAGGCGCGCACGGTCAACGAGGTCGTCAAGGCACAGACCAACAAGGTGCGGCTGGCGCGGCTCAAAGGTGATCTGGTTGATCGCTCACAGGCCATCGCACATGTGTTTCGACTGGCCCGCACCGAACGCGATGCCTGGCTCAACTGGCCGGCACGCATCTCGGCGCAGATGGCCGCAAAGCTCGAAGTGGACGCCCATGCCTTGCACGTTGCGATCGAGGCGGCCGTGCGTGAGCACTTGATGGAGTTGGGCGAACTGCGCGCCCGGGTGGATTGATGGACACAGACTATGACGGCGAACTCGATATCGAGCGTGCCTGGCGCGAAGGGTTGATTCCGGATCCACTGCTCTCGGTTTCGGAGTGGTCTGATCGGCATCGGATGCTATCTTCGAAGGCATCCAGTGAACCGGGTCGCTGGCGCACCAGCCGCACGCCATATCTCAAGGCCATCATGGATTGCCTGTCGCCAACCTCCCCGGTCGAACGAGTGGTGTTCATGAAGGCAGCCCAGTTGGGTGCGACCGAGATGGGCAGCAACTGGATCGGCTACGTCATTCACCACGCGCCCGGCCCGATGATGGCCGTGTGGCCAACGGTGGAGATGGCCAAGCGCAACTCCAAGCAGCGGATCGACCCGCTGATCGAGGAGTCGGCCATCCTCAAGGAACTGATTGCGCCGGCGCGTAGCCGAGATTCGGGTAACACGATTCTGGCGAAGGAGTTTCGCGGCGGTGTCCTGGTGATGACCGGAGCCAACAGCGCCGTGGGCCTGCGTTCGATGCCGGTGCGGTATCTCTTCCTCGACGAGGTCGACGGTTATCCGATCGACGTCGATGGTGAGGGGAGCGCGGTGGCCTTGGCCGAGGCCCGCACCCGCACGTTTGCGCGCCGAAAGATTTTCATCGTGTCGACGCCAACGATTGCTGGCGTCAGCACCATCGAGCGCGAATACGAAGCCAGTGACCAGCGACGCTATTTCGTGCCGTGCCCGCACTGTGGGCATCGGCAGTGGTTGCGCTTCGAGCAATTGCGCTGGGAGCGTGACGAAAACGGTAATCGGCCCGACACGGCCGCCTACGTCTGCGAGTCCTGCGAGGTACCGATTCCTGAGCATCACAAGACGTGGATGCTGGAACACGGCGAATGGCGGGCAATGGCTGAAGTACCCAGCAAGACCGCCGGTTTCCATTTGTCGAGCCTATATAGCCCGATTGGTTGGCGTAACTGGCGGGAAATCGCTGCCGCGTGGGAGAGTGCCATCAGTAAGGAAGCCGGCTCGGCCGCCGCCATCAAGACCTTCAAGAACACTGAACTCGGTGAGACATGGGTCGAGGAAGGCGAAGCGCCCGACTGGCAGCGCCTGCTGGAACGACGCGAAGACTACCGGATGGGATCCATTCCCGAGGGTGGATTGCTCCTGACCGGCGGTGGCGACGTCCAGAAGGACCGCATCGAAGCATCCATTTGGGCGTTCGGGCGTGGCAAGGCTTCGTGGCTTGTCGAGCACCGGGTACTGATGGGCGACACCGCGCGACCCGAGGTCTGGAATCAGTTGGCTCGCCTGCTTGATGAAACCTGGACGCATACCTCCGGGGCATCGGTACCGCTGGTGCGCTTCGCGCTGGATACCGGCTTTGCCACACAGGAAGCCTATGCCTTCGTGCGCGCAGTGCGCGATTCCCGCGTGATGGCGGTCAAGGGTGTGGCGCGTGGCGCGGCACTGGTCGGCACCCCGACGGCAGTGGATGCGACCACCGGCGGTAAGAAACTGCGCAGGGGCATCAAGGTGTTCTCGGTCGCGGGTGGTATTGCCAAACTGGAGTTCTACAACAACCTGCGCAAGTCAGCCGATGTGGCAGACGATGGTGTGAACACGGTCTATCCAGCCGGCTTCGTGCATCTGCCCAAAGTCGACGCCGAGTTCATCCAGCAACTCTGCGCCGAGCAACTGGTGACCCGGCGTGACCGTAACGGCTTCGCGATTCGCGAGTGGCAGAAGATGCGCGAGCGCAACGAAGCACTGGACTGCTACGTCTATGCCCGCGCGGCAGCCGCCGCATCCGGTCTTGATCGCTTCGAGGAACGCCACTGGCGAGAACTGGAAAAACAATTCGGATTGGCCCCGCCACCCGATCTAACCAACAACGAACCTGAACCCGAGGCCACCCAGCGAGGTGGCCTCGCTGTTTCTGACAACCGGAGGCCAACTCGTCGCCTGGTGCGCAGCCGCTGGCTTACGTAACCAACTCGCAACTTAGCGGAGCGCCATGTCGCTGCAAGCCCAGATCCTCAGCTTCGTCGAACGCGTTGCCGAAAAGTTTGCCGGCGTCGATGCCCGGATCGGCGGCATCGACCAGTTGGACACCCTGGACAAGTCGAATCTGGTCACCGCGATCAACGAACTGGCCGCCCGGGGAAATGGCGGGAGCACGAGCGGCGGCGTGGCCTATACGCATCTGCAGTCCCTGGCCAACACGGTCTGGACGATCAATCACAACCTCGGCATGCGGCCCGCCGTCACGATTCTGGACACCGGCGGCAATGAGGTCGAGGCCGATGTCGTGCACACAAGCTTCAACCAACTCGTCATTCGCTTTGCCGTCCCGATCGCCGGGATCGCTCGTCTTACCTGATCACCTGAAAGGAAAACCTCCATGTCTCGCAAGCAACTCTCTGATCTCGATTTTGGCGGCGTCGCCCGCATCCGCAATCTTCCGGCCCCGGTCAATCCCGACGAACCGGTACGCCAGCAGGATCTCAACTCGGCGGTTGAGGGCTTGGCGTGGAAGGACTCGTGCCGTGTGGCGAGCCAGGCTAACGTGAACCTCTCCTCGCCGGGCGCGTCGATCGACGGCATCACGCTCACGGTCGGCGACCGCATCCTGGTCAAGGCCCAGACCGTTGGATCGGAAAACGGTCTCTACATCTGGAACGGCGCGGCGGTGGCCATGACGCGCAGTCTCGATGCCTCGACCAGTAACGAACTGGAACAAGCGGTCACCACGGTCGAGGAAGGCACGTCGGCGGGTACGAGTTGGCGGCAGTCGGTCGTCAATTTCGTGCTCGACACCGGGTCGGTGACCTGGTTGCAGTTCGGTGCTGCGATCGGCGCCGCCTCCGAAACCAGTTCCGGCATCGCTGAAATTGCGACGCAGGCCGAAACCGATGGTGGCACCGACGATCTGCGTTTCGTCACGCCCCTGAAGCTCAATACCTGGGCCAACAAAACTCGTCGCGCACAGGCAACCATTGGCGACGGCAGCGCCACGCAGTTCGACGTCAATCACAACTTCGCCACGCGCGATGTCCTCGTTCAGGTCTATCAAGCCTCTGGCAACTACGAGCAGGTGAACTGCGACGTGAGTTTGCCCACGACCAATTCGGCACGACTCAATTTCGCCGCCGCGCCCGCCAGCAATGCCTACCGTGTTGTGGTGATGGGGTAATCGGTGAAGGACTTGGCCTACCGGGCGGCTCCGGTCGTCTCCGTGCTACCCGCCGCCTCAGCCGCACTGGCCGGCGTCATTGCGCGGCTGTCCACCGACAACAAGCCGTACTGGTGCGATGGCACGGCGTGGGTCGACATGACCCTGCTTGGTAGCGCCGATACGCGCTTGACGACTGCCCGCCTTGCGGCCGATGTCACCAACAACACGACGACACTGGCCAACGTCACTGGGCTGGCAATCGCGCTGGCCGCCAACAGCACCTACGCGATCGATGCTCAGGTGATGTTCCAGACCGCCGCGACCACCACCGGCATTCGACTCACCCAGACGGTTCCTGCGGGTGCCACCGTGGTGGCGCAGTGGAGCACGCCGACATCACTCACGGCATCCACGCTGGCAAACCAGCGGGCGGTTGATGTCGGGGCCGCCACCACGGCCATCGATACAGCGAATGCCAACACGCTGGCCAGGGGCTCGATTCTGGTGGTGACCGGGGCTACGGCGGGAAATCTGCAAATCCGTTTCGCCTCCGAGGTCGCCGCCTCCAACGCCGTGGTCAAGGCCGGCAGCAACCTCGTGGCCACCAAGGTCGCCTAGAAAATCATGGCCTATACGGAAGAACAACTCAGCGCCCTCGAAGCCGCGCTGGCCAAGGGCGAGAAGCGCGTCACCTTCGGAGACAAAACGGTCGAGTACCGCTCTGTCGAGGAGCTACGCCAAGCCATCTTCGAAGTCGAACGCGGCCTCTACGAGCAAGCGGCTGACACCGGTCTGTGGCCCCGCGCACCCCGGCAGATCCGGGTCACTACGTCGAAGGGCACGTGATGCGCTTGTTCAAAACCTTTCGCAGCATGGGTCGGAAACTCTTCGGTGGTTCGCCCACCTATGACGGAGTCGGCGGTGGGCGTCGGGCACTGGCCTGGTCGGTCGGCAATCCGGGTGCCGTTGCGGCGCTGCTCTTCACCCAGCACGAACTGCGGGCCAAGAGCCGTGATCTGGTTCGTCGCAATGCCTGGGCCAATTCGGCGCTCGAGTCCTATGTGGCCAACGCCATCGGTACCGGCATCAAACCTCAATCGATGGTGCAGGACGCGACGGTTCGCGAAGCCATCCAGGCACTGTGGCGCGATTGGACCGTCGACGCCGATGCCGCAGGGCTCACCGACTTTTACGGATTGCAGGCGCTGGCCTGTCGGGCGATGCTCGAAGGTGGCGAAGCGCTGGTACGGCTACGTTATCGCCGACCCGAAGATGGTTTGCCGGTGGCGCTGCAACTTCAAGTGCTCGAAGCCGAGCATCTGCCGGTGACACTCAACACCACGGCAGAAAATGGAAACCTGATCAGTGCCGGCATCGAGTTCGACCGGCTTGGACGGCGTGTGGCCTATCACCTCTACCGATCGCACCCCGAGGACGGCATGCTGGCCCCGATGTCCGGGGACGGTGGGCTTACGACTGTGCGTGTGGACGCATCCGAGATCATTCACCTTTTCCGGGCACTGCGCCCGGGACAGATTCGCGGCGAGCCGTGGCTGGCGCGAGCACTCGTCAAACTGAACGAACTCGACCAGTACGACGACGCCGAACTGGTGCGCAAGAAAACCGCCGCGATGTTCGCCGGTTTTGTGACGCGCCTCGCACCCGAGGACAACCTGCTCGGCGAAGGACTGTCCGACCCCAACGGCGTGGCGCTCGCGGGTCTCGAGCCCGGCACCATGCAGATTCTGGAACCGGGCGAAGACATCAAGTTCTCGCAGCCAGCGGATGTCGGCGGTTCCTACTCGGAATTCCTGCGCATGCAGTTTCGCGCGGTGGCGGCGGCGATGGGCGTCACCTACGAGCAACTGACCGGGGATCTCACCCAGGTCAATTACTCGTCGATCCGGGCCGGTCTGCTGGAGTTTCGCCGCCGTGTCGAAGCCTTACAGCATGGCGTGATCGTCCATCAGTTGTGCCGTCCGATATGGCAAGCCTGGATGGCACAAGCCGTTCTCGAAGGCGCACTCACGCTGACGGGCTATGCCCGGGGCGGGATTGCCAAGCGTCGTGAGTACCAGGCCGTCAAATGGATTCCCCAAGGCTGGCAGTGGGTGGATCCGCTGAAGGAGGCCGATGCCATGAAAGCGGCGATTCGCTCGGGCCTCATGTCCCGCTCGGAAGCCATCTCGGCCAACGGCTACGACGCCGAGGACGTGGATCGGGAAATCGCTGCTGACAACGCCCGGGCGGATGCCTTCGGCCTGGTCTTTGATTCCGACCCGCGTCACGAATTGCCGACGCCAGCACCAGTAGTCCAGCCACCCGATTTTCAACCGCAAGGAAACTGAAATGCAGCTACCGCACCTGGCGTCCCGTCTGTACGGGACGCCGCTCCTTGTCGCCCGTTCCAAACTCGACATCATCCTGGCGGTGTTGGGTGATCGCATCGGTTGGCCGGAGCCTAAAGCCGGTCTGCCGATTCCGCCGCCACGTGGTCTGCCCGATGCACCGCCCGGTATTGCTGTGATTCCCGTCTACGGCACGCTGGTTCGGCGCTCGCTCGGCATGGAAGCGGCGTCCGGGCTTACGTCCTATGGCGAGATCAGCGCGATGCTCGACGCGGCGCTGTCCGACCCGAGTGTCACCGGCATCCTGCTCGATGTGGATTCCCCCGGTGGTGAAGCCGGTGGCGTGTTCGAACTCGCCGGGCGGGTGCGTGCCGTCGATGCGGTGAAACCCGTCTGGTCGATTGCCTCTGACTCGGCATTCTCGGCGGCCTACGCCATTGCCTCAGCGGCGTCGCGGGTTTATGTGACGCAGACCGCCGGAGTTGGCTCGATTGGCGTCATCGCCATGCACGTCGATCAGTCGGCGCGTGACGCTCAGGAGGGCTATCGCTACACCGCCATCACTGCCGGCGACCAGAAGAACGATTTTTCGCCCCACCAACCGCTCGACAAAGAGGCTTCAGCGCGACTGCAGGCCGAGGTGGACCGGCTCTACGGCATCTTCGTCGATCACGTGGCCGTGATGCGAAACCTCGAACCGCGTTTCGTTCGCTCCACCCAAGCCGGGCTGTACTTCGGCCCGGAAGCCGTAACCGCAGGGCTTGCGGATGCGCAAGCCAGCTTCGACACCGTTCTCACTGACTTTAGTTCGTTTCTCACGGCACGTCGCTCGCGGAATGCGGCGGCCCACAGCCTGTCCGTTTCCGCGCCATCTAAACAGGAGATTCCTATGAAACTCGAAACACTCGAAGTCCCCGTTGCACCCGAGGCACCGACTCCGCCCCCGGCGCAATCGCCTGCCGAATCACCGTCCGTAGAGACGACCGATGACGTTGTCGACGATGCCGTCAAAACCGCGACTCAGGCGGCCCGCGCCGACGCTCTGGCCATCGCGGAACTCTGCCAACTGGCAGGTCAGCCACAGCGTATCGCCACGTTTCTCGCCGAAGGCGCCAGCGAATCTCAGGTGCGACGGGTCTTGCTGGCCTCGCGTGCCGAGAGCCCCGAGATCACTTCGGTAATCCATCCCGATGCAGCCAATAAGGCGGCATCTCCCGAGCAAAACCTGCTCATGAAAGCCGTCAAGAAACTCACCGGAAAGGACTGACCAATGAATGCCATCAACGAACCCCTCAATCTCGGCGATCTCCTGAAGTACGAAGAGGATTGCCTCAACTACTCCCGCGAGCAGGTCACCGTCGCCTCCGGGCAGAACCTGGAACTCGGTGCAGTCGTCGGCCGCGTCACGGCCACCGGCAAGTTGAAGCGCTTTGATCCGGTCGCCACTGATGGCACCGAAGACGTCGCCGGCATTCTGCTGGGTGCGATCGATGCCACTCTGATCCAGCGCGACGACGCCTTGCTACTCGCGCGTCACGCCATTGTTGCCTCGCACGCCGTGGTCTGGCCTGCCGGCATTACCCCCGAGCAGAAGGTGGCAGCCATCGCCGCCCTCGAAGCGCGCGGCATCCTCATCCGTCAATCCGCCTAAGGAAATCATCACCATGAACAATGTGTTCAACACCCCGGCTTTCTCGATGGCGGCACTTACGTCCGCCATCAATATCATTCCCAACCGCTACGGTCGCATGGAAGCGCTCAATCTGTTTCCGGCCAAACCCGTGCGCACCCGGCAGGTCATCGTCGAAGAACAAAACGGTGTGCTCAACCTGCTGCCGACGATGCCGGTCGGTTCGCCCGGCACAGTGGGAACACGCGGCAAGCGCACCGTGCGCTCCTTCGTCATTCCTCATATCCCGCACGACGATGTGGTTCTGCCCGAGGAAGTTCAGGGCATCCGTGCCTTCGGCTCGGAAACCGAGATGGAGTCCGTGGCCGGCGTCATGGCGCGGCATCTGGAGACCATGCGCAACAAGCATTCGATCACCCTGGAGCACCTGCGTATGGGCGCGCTCAAGGGCGTCATCCTGGATGCCGATGGCTCGGTGATCTACGACCTTTACGACGAGTTCGGCATCACTCCGGCCACGGTCAATTTCGAACTCGCCGTCGCCGGCACCAACGTCAAGAAGAAGTGCGCCGATGTGCTGCGCCACCTCGAGGACAACCTCAAGGGCGAGTTCATGACGGGGATCCACTGCCTGTGCTCACAGGAGTTCTTCGATGCCCTGACCGATCACGCCAAGGTAAAGGATGCCTACACCTACTGGCAGCAAGGTGCCGTGCTGATCAACGACATGCGCGCCGGCTTCACCTTCGGCGGTGTGACCTTCGAGGAGTATCGCGGCCAGGCCACCGATGCCACGGGTGCGACGCGCCGCTTCATCGCAGCGGGTGAAGCGCATTGCTTCCCGATCGGTACCGTCGATACGTTCAGCACGTACTTCGCCCCTGCTGATTTCAACGAAACCGCGAACACGCTGGGCCAGCCGCTGTACGCCAAGCAGGAACCCCGTAAGTTTGATCGCGGCACCGATTTGCATACCCAAGCGAATCCGCTGCCGATGTGCCATCGCCCGGGTGTGCTGGTGAAACTGACGATGGCCTGATGATGGACGTCGGTGCACTCTATGACGCGGCAGCCCATTCCGGTCTGCTGACGTCGGTGACGTTCGGGACAACGGAAGTCATGGTCGACTTCCGTGCGCCCGACGAGGATGTGCTCGATGGTCTCGGTGTAAGCCGGGGCTACACCATTCGTTATCCGCAGAGTCGGTTGGCGTTGAAGGCCGGCGATGAATTGCTGGTCGGAGCCGTGACATACCGGATCAGGGAGGTCACGCAACTGGGCGACGGTTCGGAATGCCGGGCCTCGCTCACGCGGCTTTAGGTCCCGATCTTGATCCAGCCATTCCAGAGCATCCGCGCAATGGTGGCATTGACGGCCTGGCGGTCGAAGCGCTCGGGATCGAAGTCCAGCCCGGCCCATTCCTGGAATGCCTTGGTTTCGTCGCCGTAGGGATCGTCATCGAGCCGGTCGAGAAACTCCTGGTAGCCACCTGAACCACCTGCATCGTCAGGTGGACAGGCGCGTTCGCCAACCTCGACCCAGGCGAACCCGCCATCACTCGGACTCGGCTTCACGTCCTCGATGGATTCGACGGTGATGCGGTGCTGCCAGCCGTCGCCGAAATCGTAGAGGTAATCGCAGGTGTCACCTTCGGCGAGCAACTGATTGAGCCGGTATTTCTTCTCGTCCAGCACCTCCCATCCGGGATCGGTGAACTCGGGATCCGGTACCCCGTAGTGCTTGCCGCGAATCTCGAACTTGTGCAGATGTGAATCCGACCAGCCCATCGTGGCCTGGAGGATGTGATGGAACGCATCGAGTCGGGTGCGGCCATCCAAATGGATGCGACGCCAGATGGCCGGCTGAATGCCTAGTAGTTCGACACGCAGCGTGTAGTGGCTGGGTGACGACTGGCTGCTGCGGTGTTTCTTCTTCGGGGCAACGGTTGTCGCCATGACGGTCTGGATCTCCTTGATTCCGACTCGTCATTTTACGGACCTCTTACGGAACTGACATGACTTCATCGATTCGAGAACGCCTGTTGCAGGGAGTAATGACGGTGCTGGCACCGGTGGCGCTTGCTCAGGGTGCAGTGCTGATCCGCTCTCCCCCGGTGGGCGTGACGCGCGAGCAATGCCCGGCACTGCTGTTCTTCCCTGAATCGGACAACATCGTCGCGCGGCCCAACGACCGGGTCGAACGACATCTAGTCATCCGGCTCACGGCACTTGCCCGTGATCAAGGAGGGCTGCCTGCGCACGACATTGCCGATCAGTTGCTGGTAGCCGCCCATGCCGCGCTCTTTGCACAGGCCAACTTTGGCGGCCTTGTGCTGGGCCTGCAGGAACTGGAGTGCGAGTGGGACGCCGAGGACGCCGATGCAACCGCGATCGCGATTCCAGCCCGTTACCAAATCTCATATCGCACTCTGGTCTCTGACCTCTCACAGCAAGGATGAACTATGCAAATCGAACTTCTCAAGACTCACACCCATGCCGGCGTTGAGCATGGCGCTGGCGCTGTCATCGATGTCGATGACAGCACGGCGAATTGGCTCATCGAGCACGGCGTCGGCCAGGCAGCCACGTCTGCAGAGCCCCGGCGCTCCCGCAATAACGAAGCAAACCCCGCATCTCCTCTCACCTCAAACAAGGAGTAACACCTCATGACCTATTTCTCTGGACAAGGACGCGTCTTTATCGGTTCGCGTGACACCAGCGGCAATCCGCAAGGCCTCACCTTCGTCGGCAACGTCCCCGACCTCAAGGTGTCGCTCTCGGTCGAAACCCTGGAGCATCAGGAATCCCAATCCGGCCAGCGACTGACCGATCTGCAACTCATCAAGACCAAGAAAGGCGAGTTTGCCTGCACGCTGGAGGAACTCATTCAGTCGAACCTGGAACTCGCGCTTTATGGTTCCACCACGACCGTGACCACCGGCACCGTCACCGATGAGCCGGTGATCGCGGCGGCGGAACTCGGCAAGCTCTATCTGCTCGGCAAGCAAAACGTCTCCACGGTTGTGGTGAAGGCGGGCGCAACGACCGTGGCGGCGGGCAAATACACGGTCAACGCGAAGCACGGTTCGATTATGTTTAACGACATCACCGGGGTCACGGGTGCTATTGCGGCCAGTTACAGCTATGGGGCTGCCAGCGTCACCGCGATGTTTACGCAGCCGCTGCCCGAGCGCTGGGTTCGCTTCGAGGGTTTGAACACGGCGGACGCCAACAAGGAAGTCGTGATCGACCTCTACCGGGTCGCCATCAATCCGGCGAAGGACTTGTCGGTGATCAGCGCAGACCTGATGAAGTTCGAACTCTCCGGTCAAGTGTTGGCCGATCTGACCAAGGCGGCCGCCGGTGCGCTCGGTCAGTTTGGCCGCATCGTCCTGTTGTGATGAGGGACGACACTTTTGCAGCCCTGCCGCCGGTGCCGGTAACGCTCGTCATCGGCGGCGAACGCCTCGATCTCACGCCGCTCAAGATTGGCGATGTGCCGGCCTTCGCTCGCGCCGTGCAGCCGGTGGCGGCCAGTCTTTCGGCGTCTCCCGACTGGCTGGCGCTCCTGGCCGAGCATGGCGAGGCGGTGATAGACGCGGTGGCCATCGCCAGTCGTCGCCCGCCCGAGTGGGTGACGAATCTGGCGCTCGACGAGGCCGTGCGTTTGACAGAAGCGGTATTCGAGGTGAATGCCGATTTTTTTATCCAGCGCGTGCTGCCGAGCCTGACCGAGGCGGCGACGCGGGTAAGCCAAACCCTGGGAGCCCGGATCCCTGGAGCGATGCACTCCAGCGCCTGATCGATGCCGGGCATGCCTACGCCAGCATCCTGAATTACACCCTGGCACAGGTCGATGCCTTCATCGCCGCGATCGATCGGCAGGAGTCGCGGCGCTTGGCGAATCTGCTGACGGTCGTGAGCGTTGGCGCGCAAGGCAGCAGTGATGCCATCAAGAAGTTCATGAGGCGCCTCGATGCTTAAGATTTCACTGACCACTTCCGGCCTGCTCGACAAATCCACGCTCGAGGCCTGGACGCGGCAAAAGCAGGTCGCCATTCACAAGGCGGTGGCCACGGGCATGCAGGCCGGCGGCAAGTCGGTGGCCGAGGTCGTGCGCAGCAAAATGAAGTCCGATTTCACGGTCAAGAAAGCGGCCTTCGTGAATTCATTGCGCGCCAAGGTCTACGACCGAGACAAGGACAAACTGCCCGCAGTTCTCATCGGCTCGAAGATTCCGTGGCTGGGCATCCATGTCCGGGGCGGAACCCTCTCGGGCCGGATGCTGATTCCGCTGACCGAGGAAGGTCGTCGCATCGGTCGTCGTGCCTTCAAGCGTGTGATCGACGCGCTGATTCGCTCCGGCAACGCGTACTTCATCCAGAAGGGCGGTCGCGTCATCTTAATGGCCGAGAACCTGCGCGAGAACGCGTCGTCGCTGGCGCGGTTCAAGCGGGCCGAGCGCAAACGCACGGGTACCAAGAGCGTAAAGCGCGGTCAGGAAATCCCGATCGCCGTCCTGGTGCCCAACGTGACACTGAAACGGCGCTTCGATCTGGCCGGCGTGGTTCGGGGCCAGTTGCCCGTCCTCGCCCGAGCCATTGAAACGCAACTCTCCAAGATTTAGGACCTGAGCTACCCGTGACCCAAGACCGTGCACAACTGCTGATTACGGCCGTCGATCAGACCCGGACAGCCTTCGACTCGATTCGCGGCAATCTCGCCAAGCTCGGCGACGAGTCGAACCGGGTCAAAGGACTGCTGGCGGGCCTCGGCGTTTCGCTGTCTGTTGCCGGGTTCGCTGCCATGATCAAGGGTGCGATCGACGCGGCCGATCATCTCAACAAGCTCTCGCAAAAGATTGGCATCTCGGTGGAAGCGCTGTCGACCTTGCGCTTTGCCGCGCAGTTGTCGGATGTCAGCCTGGAGTCGCTGCAAAAAGGTATCAAGAGCCTGTCGCAGAATATCACCGAGGCCAATACCGGCATTGGTGATGGCGCGCAACTGTTCCAGGCACTCGGCATTTCAGTCAAGAATGCCGATGGCAGCATGAAGTCTACCGAGGATGTCCTGCTGCAAGTGGCCAACGTCTTCGCCAATCTGGAAGACGGCGCGGTCAAGACAGCGCTCGCCGTCAAGATCTTCGGCAAAAGTGGCATGGACATGATTCCGTTCCTGAACCAGGGGGCTGCCGGCATCAATCAACTCACGGCGGAAGCGGAACGCCTGGGTTTGAAACTCACCACCGAAACGGCGCGTTCGGCGGAAGCGTTCAACGACAATCTCACGGCACTCAAAGCCTCGTCGTCGGCACTGGGCATCACATTGGCCCGCGATTTCCTGCCCGAACTCATCAACATCACGAATGCCATGCGCGAGGCGGCAAACGACTCGGGCAAGTTGAAGGCCATGTGGGTGGGTCTGGGCGGAGTCGGCAATCTCCTGTTCAACGGGACCGAAATCAATCAGGCACGTGACGAGGTCGCGCGCATCCAGGAATTGGTCAATTCGACCCGCAAGAAGGTCGATACCGGCAAAGCGCCGGTGCCGTTCATGCCCTTCGATGTGAAGTTCAACGAAGGCGCGATGACAACGCTCAGGAAGAACCTCGCGCAATGGGAGCAGGAACTGGCGGCGTCGAAGCAGCGGCTCGATGCGCTGACCAGCCCCAAGCGTCCGGACGAGAAGTCACCGACCGGCAAACCAACCGAAGACATGCAGCGCATTGCGTGTGTCGTGTCGGGCGGCCAGTGGGTAAATGGCAAGTGCGAAAAGAAGTCCGCCGAGGGTGCGGAGAAGGATGCCACTGGCGCAAAACTCGCCGTGGTCAAAGCACAGGCCGAGTCCGAATTCAAAGTGCTGAAGGAAGGTCTCGATCTTCAGAAAGCGACCCTCGACCGGTCCCTCGACGACCGCCTGGTATCCGTGCGCGACTACTACGCACGCAAGACACAGATCGAGCAGCAGGCCATCGACCAGGAACTTGCCGCCAAGCAGCAGGAACTGAGCGCGCAATCGGCGGTGGCCGTCGGCGGCAAGGATGAAGCGCAGCGCCTGCGCGCCAAAGCCGAGGTGAAGAAACTCGAGGGCGAGATCACCGTGCTCAACATGAAGCGCGGCGAAGTCGAGATCGCCAACGCGCATGCTGCGGCCAAGGCCGAGAAGGAACTGGCGGACGAATTGGCTCGCGTGCGCGACCGCATGGCCGAGATCCGTGGCGGGGCCGGTGGCGATGTCACCCGTGCACGGCTCGAGCGCGAATACCAGCCCCTGATCGAAAAGCTGCAACGCATGGGCGACACCACGGGTGCCGACGATGTCGGCCGCCTGATCAACGTCGAAGCGGACTTGGCGGAATTGGCGAAGCTCGAGCGCCAGTATCAAAACGTCACCGACCGCATGAGCATCCGCGAACGGGAACTCCAGGTGCAGAAGGATGCCGGGATGATTACCGAGACGCAGATGCGGCGCGAGGTGCTGACGGTGCACCAACAGACCGCCACCGAAGTGGAAGGCATGATCCCCAAGATGCAGGCCCTTGCCGCCGCGACGGGTTCAGAGGAAGCCATCAACCGGGTAGCCCGGCTCAAGGTGGAAGTGGCGGGCCTCAAGACCGTGGCGGATGACGTGGCCACACGCATCAACGGCGACGTCGAGAACGCCTTCGCGACGATGTTCGAACAGATCGGGTCGGGTGCGAAATCAGCCTCCGACGCCTTTGGTGATTTTGCGCGCTCGGTACTCTCGGCCATCAACCGTATCGCCGCGCAGAAGATCGCCGAGGAACTCTTTGGCGGCATGACCAAAGGCGGCACGGGCGGATTGGGCGGCTTAGTCTCCGGCCTCTTCAAGTGGGCAGGATTCGCCGGTGGCGGTTATGTCAGCGGCCCGGGTACCACGACGAGTGACTCGATCCCGGCGCGGCTCTCGACCGGTGAGTATGTGCTACGGGCCGATGCCGTGCGCCGCGTCGGTGTTGATTTCCTGCATGCCTTGAATGGTGGCCTATCGGCGCCCCGATGGAGTGGGCAACGACTGGCCTTCGCTGACGGTGGCCTGGTGCCGGCGGTATCGCCAGCGCCTAACGCTGCGCCCTCGCAATCGGTGCGCATCGTGAATGTCATCGACCCTGGCATGGCCGGCGACTATCTCAATTCCGCCGCCGGAGAAAAAACCATTCTCAATGTTCTCTCCCGTAACGGCTCTGCCGTGCGCGAATTGCTGAGGTAACCCATGGCCTTTACCAGTGGCACCGCCACCGATTATCTCGATCTGCTGAACCGTCTCAAACAGTTCGTCACACAGGACATGCTGCCGGCCAACGAGCGCTGGTCGGTGCTGCGCTGGGTGCCTGGGCCACCGGCGGAATTGGTACTGCAAGGCCCCGGGTTGGCGGGAACCGATCAGGTCAACGTCGGCATCCTGTCAGAAGCCGGAGCCGACTATGGCAACTGGAAACTCCGTGGCTTCGTGGGCTGGAATGCGGCGCAGACGTTCGACGGGCAGTACAACCCGGGCGGTCCGTTCTATGCGCTGCTCATGGCATCGGCCATGCCCTATTGGATCGTGGCCAACGGTCGGCGCATCGTGATGGTGGCCAAGACCGGCACCTATTACGAAATGATGCACCTGGGACTTTTCCTGCCCTATGCCACGCCAGGGCAGTACCCGTATCCCATGTTGATCGGTGGCACCTATAACGGCTCGACGCGCTGGAGCAATTCCTACCAATACCGCAATCACCTGCCCAAGTCGTCGGGTTATTCGGGCGCGTATTACTCGCCGACCGGGGTCTGGACTGGCGTGTCGGCGATGTGGCCGAGCAGTTGGGGTGGAACCATGCGCGAATGTCCGGACGGATCTTATCCGCTGCTGCCATTCATTCACATTGGCCTGGGCGAGATGGACGGCTGCTACGCCGTGCCGGGCTACGCCAACGCGGCCGAGAACATTATCAATGTCGGTGGCGTTGATCACCTGGTGGTGCAGGACGTCTTTCGCACCGGGTACAGCGACTACTGGGCCTTGAAGCTCGCGTGAGGTAATCGATGGCATTCCAGTCTGGCATCACCACCTCGCCAAACGACCTCCTCGACAAAATGCGGCTTTTTGCCATCGGGTCCTGCGGCTATACGCAGTTGATGTATCAAGCGGACGCCGGCTACTTCCGCTTGCATCTGCAACATGTCGCTACCGGGCAGGTGGTCAACCTGCATTCCTACGCTAGCTACGTCGCGGGCTACGGATCGACCAGTTTCAGCAGCGGTCTGGCCTATGGGTCGCAGACCGTGGCTTCGGGCTCCTATACCGTTTCACAGTTGTCGGGTAGCGCCGAGTATTTCCTCTTCGGGGGCGACGGGTGGTGCTACTGCATCGTGCAGAACGCAAGCACCACCTATGTGCCGTTCTTGTTTGGGGCGATGACCAAGACCTGTTCATTTACGGGCGGCGCGTTTCTGACGGACACCTATAGCACCTATATGCGGGCAGATATCGACGGCAACACCAATAAATGGAAGGTCGGCACCTCGGGGGTAGATGCCGTGCGGGCGTTCTATTCCGGATATGCACGGCAACTGGATAGCTATGCGCCGATTGCGTTTAACGGTGTCACGCCGCTGTATCCCGCGACCATCGAAGTCGGTCGACCAACTCCGTCTGGCTTCTATTCGATGATGGGCTATGCCCCGGGTGCCCGGGTGCTGCGCATGAACGGTCAGTACGTTAACAAGGACGTTGTTACCTTGGGTGGCAATGACTGGATGGTCTTCACCATGAGCTACGGCGGCTATGGATTCTTGAAATGACGACTCATGGCCACGTATAGCGGCGCCGTCCTGCCCTCGGGGCTGCCCGGGAATCCCGCCTATGGCGCGGCGGTCAAGTTCCTGCCCGCACCCTTGACGCTACCGTATGCGGCAGCGTTGGCCAGCAACCCGCCCAATGCCGGCGCGATGGCCAACAACCTGCCGATCAGCGAGATCGTCTCGCTTTTTTCGGGGAACAGGGTTCGCCAGTTCGAGCAGGACTGGTATCACCACGTCCATCTGCTGCCAGCCAAAATCGCGTTGGGCAATCTGCTGTCGACGCAAATGCGCCAGGTCGAGGTTTGGAACGCCCACTTTGCCTCCAAGACCTTGACGGCAGTGATCGGGGCGAACGATGGCGGTATATCACTTGCCGCCCCGGCCAATCCGCCAACGACCTACGGCATGCTCGAGTCCCGCCTGCACAACGTCTCGGTGAGCCTCGACGGACCACCCGTGATCGAAGCGGATTTCACCTTTCAGTTTCCGGATGAAGCGCCAACGCTGTCGATCTCGGGCCGGCGCGTCGTGGTGTTCGGACTCAAACCCAACTGGGCAGACGGCTGGCTGGAGCGCTTGATGTGGGCGACTGATGTCCTCACGGCGCGCGACGGTACAGAACAACGGGTCAGCTTGCGGGCCAAGCCACGCCGCTCCCTGGAGTTCTCGATCCTGGTGGGAAGTGCAGATGCCGCACTGCTGGACGTGCTGCTGTCGGCCTGGCAATCGCGGGTCTATGCGCTACCGATCTGGCCTGACAAAGCGGTGCTCACCGCAGCCATCGCAGCAGGCAGTACGGTGATTCCGCTGACCACCACCAATCTCGAATACGAGGCAGACGGTCTCCTGGTGATTGGCTCGGACAGCCGCAACACCGAGGCGGCAGAGGTGCTATCGGTGGCGAGCAACGCCGTGACACTGAAGCAGCCCCTGCTGCAATCCTGGCCGGCGGGAGCGTTTGTGACACCGGCGCGCACGGCGCGGCTGCGCGTGACACAAGCGGTCTCGCGGGTGACGGACGCCATCGCCACCGCCCGACTGGTGTTCGATATCGCCGGTACCACGGCCATCACCAAGCAGGACTCGACCACCACCTTCAACTCGACCCCGGTCTGGATCACACGCCCGAACCGGGTGCGCGACGTGGAGAGTGACTATCGGCGGCTGGCCGAAGTGCTGGATTTCGACACAGGCATCACGGCAGTGGATGATCATGCCGCGCGACCGTTCGTGCGTCGTTCCTTCGACTACCTGTTCAAGAACCGCACCGAGGTCGCCGCCTTCAAGGCATGGCTGGCTGCCCGCCAGGGCCGCTTGACCGCGTTCTGGCACCCAACCTGGGAAGCCTCCATCGTCCCGGTCAAGAAAATCCTCTCGAACCAGACCGTGATGACGGTTGCCTCGCGCGGTTACGCACTCTATTTCAACCCGATGCCGGGGCGCACCGAAGCGGCGTTCCTCTACAAGACCGGCACCTGGTATTTCCGCACGATCTCGAGTTTCGGGGCAGGAACTATCGGTGATGAAGAAGTGATGACGATCAATCAGTCCTTCGGCTTCGACGCCAACCCCGAGGACTGGATTGCCATCTACTTTCTAGAAAAAACCCGACTCGATGCCGACCAGATCGAGATCAACTGGCAGACGGACAGCGTCGTGGAAGCCTCCATCCCGATGCTGAGCGTGAAAGCATGACCTACACCACACAGGAAATCTCGGCGGCGGCTGGCCAGCCGGTCGAGCTTTATCGTTTCGTACTCGGTCAGCAGGTATGGACGGTAACGAGTGCCCGGGATGTCATTACCTACCAGGCCGAAAGCTACCAACCCGCCGTGATCCGCCGCTCAGCCGTCGAGCAGTCGCCAGATTTTGCCCGCAACGGCATTGACCTCGAGTGCGCCCGGGACTTTGCGGTGGCTCAACTCTTCGCGGCGGCACGGCCCAATGGCGTGGTGTCGGTAACGTTGTTTCGTAATCACCTGGGTGATGCCGAGTACATCACCTGGTGGAAGGGGCGCGTGGCTTCCGTGGTGTTCAGCGGCAGTACCGCGAAGATTCGCTGCGAGTCGATCTTCACGGCTCTGAAGCGGCCGGGCTTGCGCGCCCACTACCAGACCGGGTGCCGCCATGCACTGTTCGATCCGGGCTGCGGAATGAACAACCAAGCCTACAAGGTGGCCGGCACCGTGAGTGCGCTCTCCGGCCTGAACGTGACATCCAGCGCCTTGCTCGCGCAGGCCACCGGCTGGCTGACCGGAGGGTATCTGCGGGTTGGCGGCGTGCCACGCATGATCACCAACCACTCGGGTGACACCGTCACGCTCTCGGCCGTACTGCCCGGAATTGCCGTGGGTTCGGCATTTGAAGCCTTTGCCGGCTGTGACCGGACGTTTGCCACCTGCCAGAGCAAGTTCGGCAACAGTCTCAACTTCGGCGGGTTTCCCTGGATTCCCGTCAAGAACCCCTTCGCCGGGGATTCGATTGTCTGAGGGCTGAATCATGTGGGTACAGATTGCCATCTGGGTCATCACCACGGTCATCGGCATGCTGCTTACGCCGAAGCCGCCGAAGCCCATTGCGCCTACGCCGGGCAACCTCGACGTGCCGGTGGCGGAATCCGGGAAAGCCATTCCTGTGCTGTTCGGCACCCGCGTCATCCGTCAGGCCAATGTGGTCTGGTATGGCGACGTCAAAACCACCGAGATTCGTCAATCGTCAGGGAGCGGAGGCAAGAAATGATTGTGACCCATGACGATGCCAAGGCCTTCGGCTACTGCAATGCGGGTCTGCGCAAGTGGTTCCCCCGCGATGGCGTGAGCTTTGATGATTTCCGCCAGAACGGTGTGACGACCGACTGGCTGCGCGCCACCGGCGATGCGATGGCATGCCGTCTTGCCGACAAAATGGAACAGCCGCTCGAGCCACAACAGGAGGCTGCATAAATGGGCGGCGGCGGAAAAGGCGGTGGCGGTTCCTCCACCTATGTCGTTGGCCATCGCTATTACGCCGGCTTGCACCTGGCACTCTGCCACGGGCCGGTGGATGCCGTGACGCGCATCATTGTCGGCGAGCGCACGGCCTGGAGCGGCAGCATCACGTCCTCACAGACGATCTACATCAACGCGCCCGAACTCTTCGGTGGCGAGTCCCGCGAGGGTGGTGTCCAGGGCTACGTCGAAATCAAGATGGGTGGGCCAGCGGAAACCGTTTCCGGCTACCTGCAGCAGATGCTCGGCAGCATCATCCCGGCCTTCCGGGGCGTAGTGTCGCTCATCGCGCAGCAATGCCTGCTGTCGGCCATGAATCCTTACGTCAAGCCGTGGAGCGTCGAAGCGCGGCGCATTCCCGCACCGGCGGCCCTGGGTGGCGGCAACATCAACAATGACGCGAACCCGTCGCACATCATCTACGAATGCCTGAACAACGCCACGTGGGGCTTGGGCTACGCGGCGAGCGAAATCGATGCGACCAGTTTCCAGACTTCGGCCAACACGCTGGCCTCGGAACAATACGGACTGTCGATCCTGTGGGATCGCGAACAACCCTTGGAGGAATTCATCGCCGAGGTATTGCGCCATATCGATGGCACGCTCTATGTGCATCCCCGCACCGGCAAGTTCGTTCTGAAACTGGCCAGGGCCGACTACACCGTATCCAGCCTATTGGTGCTCGATGCGTCGAACATTCTCGAACTGGAGAGTTTTTCGCGGCCGGCTGAATCGGAACTGGTCAATCAGGTCACGGTGCGTTACCGCGATCGATCTACCGACAAGGATGGGGCCATCACGGTGCATGACCTGGCGGCGCTGGAACTGGCCGGCGGCGTGGTGTCCTCGGTGACGGTCGATTATCCAGGGGTCGCCAATGGCAGCCTGGCATCGCGTGTTGCGCTCGGGGATCTCAAGCAACTCTCGGTGCCCCTGGCCAAGGCCACGCTGATCGCCAACCGGCAGGCCGCCAACCTGAACATTGGCGATGTATTCAAATTCACCTGGCCAGAGTTCGGCATCGCGCAACTGGTGATGCGCGTGGTGCGCATCTCCTACGGCACGCTGACCGATGGACGGGTACGGATCGAATGCGTGGAAGACATCTTTGGCCTGCCATCGGCCTCCTACGTTTCCCCGACGCCGACCTCATGGGTGTCGCCGCTGACGTCACCCGCCCCGGTACCGTATCGCCGGCTGGCGGAAGCGCCTTGGTGGTCGGTAGTGAAACGACTGGTTGGTGAGTCGGCTACAGCACGCGCCGAACTCGACCCGCAAGGTGGCTTTCTGGTCGCCTGTGCCAGTCGGCCCTCGGGTGATTCGCTCAACGTCAAACTGCTGACCCGCCAGGGCAGCGCCACCTACGCCGAGGTGGAGACGATGGGCTTTACGCCCAATGCAACGGTGACCAATGCTATTGACGAACAGGCGACGGTACTCGCCATTGGCAATGGCCAGGACCTGGACGTGGTGAAACTGGACACCATTGCTTATCTGGACAACGAGATCGTGGCGGTCAAGGCGATCAATCTCGTGGCCGGCACGGTGACGGTCGATCGGGGCGTACTCGATACGGTACCGGCAGCACACCTGGCAACAGCGCGCATTTGGTTTGCCAACGCCGTGGAAGCACTGATCACCGAGCAGTACCTCTCTGCTGAAACGCTGCAGGTGAAAATGCTGCCGGCGACCGGCCTCGGTCGCTTGGCAGAATCGGCAGCGCCTGCGGACAGTTATACCTTTGCCGGGCGAATGATCCGGCCTTATCCGCCGGGGAACGTGAAGATCAACAACGTGATGTGGCCGACGGTCATTCTCGGTCAAGCATCTGTGACCTGGGCCTACCGCGACCGGATGCAGCAGACCGTGTATCTGGTGACGCAGTCCGAGGCCAACATCGGTCCCGAAGCTGGCACCACCTACACCATTCGGGTCTATGGCGAGAGCGGCGCTCTCCGGAAAACTGTCACCGGCATCACCACGACGTCCTGGAGCTATCTCGTCGCCGATGAGGTAACCGACAGTGGTCTGGGCCGCCTAAACGGAAAACTCAAGATTGAAGTTGAAGCGGTGCGCGACGGCTATGCCAGTTGGCAACGGCAGACGCGCAGTTTTGATCGCGCCGGCTTCGGGCTGAACTATGGCAAATACTATGGAGGTACCTGATGGCAAGCACTGATCCCAATCTTGGACTCACCTATGGCTGGACGCTGGGCGAGTCGGGCTGGAACACCAGCATGGACACCAATTTGAAGCGACTCGGTGCGATCGTCGGGCTCTCGGTCAAAGATCGGGATCTGACCACGCCGCCGGCCAGCCCCGTCGATGGCGATCGCTACATCATCCCGGCCGCCGCCACTGGCGTCTGGGTCGGCAAGACCAACCAGATCGCTGTTCGCGTGGCGAGTGCCTGGGAATACTACGTTCCCAAAGTGGGCTGGCTCTGCTTTATCGAGGACGAAGCGGTCCTGTCCGCCTACAAGGTTGCCGGATGGAGTGCTGGCGTCGCGATCTGAACTGAATACTTTGCAACCACGGAACCCGCCCTCGAGGCGGGTTTCGCATTTCTGGAGGACGGAAAACATGGATGCAACCCAAGTGGAACGGCGCAAGATGGTGACGCTGCCGCAGGATGAATTCGAGGCGATTCTTGAGCGTGCCGCCGAGCGCGGGGCTCGCCATGCACTACACGAGGTTGGTCTCGATGGCGAGGATGCTGCCCACGACATTCGGGAACTGCGCAACCTGCTCGATGCCTTCAACGAGGCCAAGAAAACCGCCGGCCTGACCATCATCAAGATGCTGGTGACCGGCTTTGTGATGGTGTTGCTGGCCGGGACTGTCCTGAAACTCAAGGTCTTCGGGGGAACGCCATGATCGAGACGCTACTCGGTGGTCTGCTGGGTGGTGCGTTTCGCCTGGCTCCGGAAATCCTGAAGTGGATGGACCGCAATGGCGAGCGCAGTCACGAACTGTCCATGCAGGACAAGGCGCTGGAGTTCGAGAAGTTGCGAGGTGCACAGCGCATGGGGGAGATCGGGGCCAGTGCTGACGCAGCCTGGAATACCGGAGCCATCGAGGCGTTGCGTGATGCCGTGCGCACGCAGGGTGAGAAAACTGGCGTGGCTTGGGCTGATGCGTTGTCCTCTAGTGTGCGGCCTGTAATCACCTACTGGTTCATGGCGCTGTACTGCGCGGCCAAAACGGCAGCGTTTGTGGCTGCCGTGACTGCCGGTGCCGGCTGGAGCACGGCAGTCCTTCATGCCTGGACCGAAGCGGATCAGGCGCTGTGGGCCGGGGTGCTGAACTTCTGGTTCCTTGGGCGCGTATTTGACCGGGTACGGTCGTGATCGATGTACCGCAGGCGGCGATCGATCTGGCCAAGCGGTTTGAGGGGTTTCATCGGGTGCCGAAGCACGATCTGCATCGGGCCTATCCGTACATCTGCCCGGCCGGCTACTGGACAATTGGCTTCGGACATCTTTGCCAGCCCGAGCACTCACCCATTACCGAGGAGGAGGGGGAGTCGTATCTGGCGCATGATCTACAAACGGCGCTCCGGGCAACCATGCGTTACTGTCCGGTGTTGGCAACGGAGTCAGGTGAACGTCTTGCGGCCATTGTTGATTTCACATTCAACCTTGGGGCTGGGCGGCTGCAGACATCGACCTTGAGGCGGCGAATTAATCAGCGGGACTGGTCATCGGCCGGGACTGAGCTTGGGCGGTGGGTTCGCGGAGGCGGACGTGTGCTGCCTGGACTTGTCGCACGCCGGCAGGCTGAAGCGGCGCTGATGAAATGACAGTCGACATGATGCGAAATGACGCCATCAATCGGGTATAAGATCGGCGCTTTGTTCAATGCAGTCGAGGTGATGATGATCGATTGGAATGAGGCGCCCAAGGGTGCGCGCTGGTGGGCGATGGATGCCAACGGGCAGGCGCATTGGTTGCTGGCACCGAATGTGGCGCCCTTTACGGACTTCTGGTACTCGGACCAAGTGCCTGCGCCTAGTTTTGGATATAGCGGCAATTGGAAAGAAAGCCTGACTGAACGCCCTGCGGCCTGAGTTCGATGCGATGTATCTCTGTGAATGAGCCCTGCATACTGGCAGACATGCACCAGCATCGACCCTCTCCACCATCATGAAAATCTACCTCGCCGGCCCGGATGTATTTCGTCCTGATGCGGAATCCTGGGCGAACTCAGCCCGGGAGTTGTGTCGCCAGTACGGATTCGAGGCGCTGACACCCATGGACCATTGCGAAACTGAGCCCCGCAAAATCTGCGAAGGGAATCTGGAACTCATTCGCAAGGCACAGATGGTCGTCGCCAACCTCAATCCGTTTCGTGGCGCTGAACCAGACTCCGGCACTGTTTTCGAACTGGGGTATGGCTTTGCTCAAGGCAAGAAGGTCTGGGGCTATGTGGCCAGCAGCGAAAGTCTGCTTGAGCGTGTTTCACGCCTCGATGGCCAGACCGTGATCGAGGGTGCGCCTCACCCCACTGACGCACAGGGCCTGATGATCGAAAACTTCGGGTTGCCGCTCAACCTGATGCTGGCGATGTCGGCGCATATCGTCACAGGCGATCTGGCGGCCTGCATTGCCGCGATCCGGCCGCGCACCGTTGCCGCTCCTGCGGCCACCAACTCACCGAAGGAAGAGTGCCTCGGGGTTTGATCGGGGAGACTCAGTCCGCGTCAAAGTTGGGCTGTTCCCACCCCAGTAGTTCGGCTAGTCGCTGGATTACCCACCGGGCTTCGTTCTCGTTGAAGTCCGAGGCATCATTGATCAAGCCCTGGTGGCATTTGGTCAGCACATCGGCTTCGGAGAAGTTTTCTTTGAAGGCAAGCGTCTGCGCGTGTTCGGTCAAAACGCAGGCCATGTCTTCGCATTGCTCGTAGCGGGCCAAAACCACGTCCTGTGGCGCATTGGGGCGTGTCTGTCCCGGCTTGACGTACATCGCCATAAAGGACTGCGGGGGCTCGATCTGGTTATCGATCGGCATATCCATTTACGACGGCAAGTTGCTCGAGGTAGTGAGCGAAGGCTGGCAGATCTGAAAAATGTGTGAATTCAGCGAGTACGGTACGAGGCGTGGCAGGCCACGCAACTGCCGATGAGCGCCGGTAGTTCGGTCATCGCCTTGTCGCGGTCGCCGCTCTTGGCGGCTTTGGCGAAATCCGTGGCCGCCAGATGGCCACTGATGCCCAACTGATGCATCTCACGTGGCATTTGCGGTCCGGGGCGCGCCTCGAAGGGCTTCGACGCATTTTTTCCCATCGCGCTACGGCCGAGTTCCTTCTCCGCCACATCACCTGCTTCCTTCACCTGATTGCTCGCTAGCAGGCTGATGATCGTGTTCAGCGCAATTAGGTTGTCAAGCATTTCCTGGCGCAGTGTTTCCTGTGCGAGCGGCTTGAGTTCGATAAGTTGCCGAGTATCTGCGGCATATGCCTGCGTGGAGGCAAGCGCTATAGTCATACAGAAGGCAATAAAAAGGCGGGGGCGGATAAATTCAGGTTGTATTTGCACGTTCTTTCCTTTTCCAATAATGAAGCGCCACGCGTAGATGGTTAGCAGACCAATTCCGAATATATCTGGACTGGTCCGAATCTGTAGTCAGACAAAGCTGATGAAAGCCGGCAATGTCATTCCCCTGTGCTGGATTATTTGAGAATTATTTGAGCGTACCCCGTGCCCTCATTCGGTCGCAAGCATCCATGCGAGGCGGCACGATGGCTTGTCCTTTTTCCCTAGCTCGCGTTTCCATGGTCTGATGGTGTTCAAGTTGGTAGGCCTTGCATTCGTCGTAATTCTTGAACGACCACATCTTCTGGTGATGGGCATTCCGCTCTTCCTGGGTCATTAATGTCCAGCCGACAGTATTTTCGCTATCAAAGGCAATGCGTCCGCCACCGGGCCCCATGCCACCACCCATGCCGGGGCCAGGTTGAGCGAATGCCGGCGTCGCGGCCAGAAGCGTGATGAGTGCGAGGTTCGTGAGTTTCATGACAATCTCCTTCTGTGGTAAATGAATCATTGTGTCAGTCTGTTTCTAGTCCTGAGCGTGGCGGAAAGACAGCAGACGTCGGTAGGATCGGCATGAAGCATGCTGCCGTCCCGCCAGTGCCGACTTTTCTCCTTGTCAGATCACCCGCCCCTCACCGGCTTCCTCATGCGTTTTGCCATCGCGGATGTGATAAATCCGCTTGAAGGTAGGGATGATCTTTTCGTCATGGGTGACGACGATGATCGCGGTTTGGTATTCGCGCGCCAGGTCGTTGAGGATGCGCACCACCGTCAGTGCGCGTTCGGAATCGAGCGGGGCCGTGGGTTCGTCGGCAAGGATCACCGGCGCGTGGTTGGCGAGTGATCTGGCGATGGCGACGCGCTGCTGTTCCCCGCCCGAGAGTTGCGACACTTGCGCGCCAGCACGGTGCTGCACATCAAGGGCGGTGAGCAGTTCCAGCGCCCGTTTCCTGGCACTGGCATTGTCCTGGCCGGCCAGCATTGGCAAAAGCGCGACGTTGTCAGTGACGTCGAGAAACGGAATCAAGTAGGGCGCCTGGAAGACGAAGCCGATGCGGTCACGGCGCAACGCGCGCAGGTCAGGAATCTTCCAACCTTCGTCGTAAATGATGTCGCCTGCGAGTTCCATGCGACCGGCAGTCGGTTCGATTACCGCGCCGAGGCATTTGAGCAGCGTGCTCTTGCCCGAGCCGCTGGGGCCAACCAGGCCGACCACCTCGCCTGGCCAGATGGTCATGTCGACGCCCTTCAGCGCGTCGACGGCGGCATCGCCATTACCGTAGCGTTTTTTCAGGCCGGTGAGCTTGATCGCAGGAATGGTATCTACCTGATTAACCACCAATCGCCTCCGCCGGGTCGATAGCCAGCGCGGCACGGATGGCGACGCTGCTCGCCAGCGCGCAGATTGTCAGTACGATGGCAAAGCCAGCCACGGCATCCTGCGGCAGCAGGAGCACGTATTTGGGAAATGCCGGCCCCCATAGCCCGGCGGCGATGCGGCCAACGAGAAAGCCGATGATGCCGAGCGCCAGCGCCTGTTGCAGGATCATGCCGGCGATGATGCGGTTCTTCGCGCCGATCAGTTTCAGCACGGCGATCTCTCGCACCTTGGCGAGCGTCATGGTGTAGATGATGAAGGCGACGATGGCGGCGGTGACGACGGCGAGGATGACGAGGAACATGCCGATCTGCTTGGCCGAGGTGGCGATCAGCTTGGCGATGAGGATGTCTTCCATCTGCGTCTTCGTGTAGGCGGTAAGCCGTTTCCAGCGCTGGATTTCGCCGGCTACGGCGGCCGGGTCTGCGCCGGGCGCGAGGCGGACCAGCACGGTGTTCACGCTCTTCGCCTGCGTCGCGCTGGCTTGCGCGGCCTCCAGCAGGCCGGGCACGCCGGGACGGTTGAAGGCCGGATTGGCGGCGGTGCGCGCTCGCTCGTTCACCAACGCATCGTTGTCCTTGAGGAACTGGATTTCCTGGGCGTCCTTGAGCGGTACGAAAATCATCGGGTCGCCGGAAGACGACACCATGCGCCGCGTGAGGCCGACCACGGTGTAGTCGTGGCGGCGAATCCTCACGCGCTCGCCGAGTTTCAAACCGGCGCGTTCGTCGGCGATGGCTTCGTAATGTCCCTGCAAAATCAGCCGGCCGGCAGTGAGGTAGGGCGGCGCGCCCGGACGGTTCGGACGATCCACTTCGATGCCGACGATCATCACCCGTGTGTCGCGGCCGGCATGCGCCATCTGGATGGTGAGGTAGGCGGCATTGCCGGTTTCCGCGACGCCCTGCATGCCGGCGATGCCACGCCACGCGTCGTCGCGGATCGACGAGGGTTCGGCGTAGGGGCCCAGCGTGCCCTGCTGCACCACCCACAGGTCGGCGCCGCTGTTGTCGATCAGCACCTGGCCATCATCCACCATGCCACGGAAAACGCCGGCCATGGTCAGCGTCGCCCCGATCAGCAGCCCCAGTCCAATGCCGGTGAACAGGAACTTGCCCCAGCCATGCAGGACGTCGCGACTGGCGAGGTTGATCATTTCAACGTATCCACCGGCTTGATGCGTGCGCCGGCGGCGAGTGCCTTGGCACTATGCACGATGACGGTATCGCCGGCCGCCAGCCCCTGGCGGATTTCCACCAGGCCGTCCGCCGACATCGTTCCGGCCGTCACTGGTACGAAGCGCGCCTTGCCCTCGGCCGGTTGCCAGGCGCCGCTTTGGTTGCCCTGCCGTTGCAGCGCGGCGGCGGGAATCGCCAGCGCTTTCTCGATCGCCGGCAGACGCAGCGTGACTTCCGCCAATTCGCCGATGGCGATGCCTTGGGGTGGCGTGTCAAAGACGACGTTGGCGATGCGCTCCTCGGTCACCGCATCACCCACCCAGTCGACGCGCTCGACGCGGCCGGCGAACTTCTCGCCCGTACGCGAACGCAGCGCGATTTCGGCCGGCAGGCTGACGGCCAGCCCGCTTGATCGTCCTTGGTCGACGCGCACGCGCAGCCACAGCGAGGCCGGATCGATCACCTGCACGACCGCCTGACCGGCCACCACGGTGGAGCCCGGCTCGGCCAGGCGTGCCGTGACGATGCCATCGACCGGGCTGACCAGACGCAGATGGGCGCGGTTCTGTCCCGTGCCGGCGAGTTCGAACTGCGCGCGGCGCACGTCTTCCTTCGCGGCAGCCAGCGCTGCGCTTGCAGCTGATCGTGCGGCCTGCGCGGCGGCGGCTTCGTGCGCCTTGGCGTCGGCCGCTTCCTGGCTGACGAAGTTTTTCTTGCGCAGATCGGCGTAGCGGTCCGAACTGTTTTTCGCCAGCTGCGCGCGGCTACCCGTTTCGGCAAGGGCAGCTTCCGCCGACTGTACGCGCTGTGCCGCGGCGGCGGCGGCGGCGGCCCCGGCAGCGAGGCGGGCGTCCATATCGACCAGCTCCATCTCGGCCAGCAGTTGGCCCGCCTTGACCACGTCACCCTGATCGACCAGCACCTTTCCCACGCGCCCGGCCAGCGTCGGGCCGATACTGTGGCTGCGCCGCGCTTCGACGGTGGCGATGCCGAACAGGGTGCGTTCGAGCCGGGCTTCCTTCACCTGGTCGAGCGTGACCTTGACGGGCGCAAGCGGCCCCTGGGTGGCGATGATCCAACCGAAAGCGGCGAGAAAGGCGACCGCCAGCAAGGACAGGATCAGGTTACGTTTGCCGAGTGATTTCATGATCGAGTTCCGCGAAACCCATCCAGCAGAATGGGGAAGATGCGCTTGCCCGCTTCGCGCATGTCGAGCGTGCCGGCAAGCAGTGCGCTTTGCACCACCAAACCTTGCACGGTACCGACAAAGAGCATTGCCGCAGCCTCTTCGTCCAACCCGATCGGCAATTCTCCGGCGTCTTTTGCACGCCGAATCAAGGTCTTCAATCGTTCGCGATAAGCACCCACTATGTTGCTGGCGAGTGTCTGCAAGGGTGATCCGGCCGGGCGCTGCAATTCGTGAAACAGGATGCGCGGCACGCCGGTATGATCGGCAACGAAGGCGACTTGGGCGTGAAACAGGCGTTCCAACACTTCCAGTGGGGAACCGCCGGCGGCGATGGCCGCGTCGGCAACCCGGCCCAAGCGCGTACCCAACCAATCGAAGACGCTGCGCCAGATGGCTGCCTTGTCGGGAAAATGACGAAACAGTGCACCGTGCGTAACGCCGATATGAGAGGCAATCGCTTGGGTCGTGATGCCTTCCGGACTGTGCTCGCTAGCCAGTTCGATCACCGCAGCAACCGTCTCTTCACGGCGTGTTTCCGCAGATTGTCGCTGGCGGGGCTCAGCAGGCGGGTTTTCCAGAACGGTGGCGGTATTCATGGTTGGGGAGTAAGTAAGTAACCTGTTACTATCTTATCAGGCAGTTCTCACGTCGCAAGCTTCCATAGGTAACAAAATGCCATTTCCCGATTTCTTTGCCGCTGCGCCGACAATTCGCGTCATTGACCCGCTCGCCGCGTTCCTTGGTGCAGCAGAGAGCGGAATCATCGACTACCGCTATGAAGACGCCGTACGGCTGGCCGGTCATAGTTGTCCGACGGTCGCTTCGAGTTTTTTGATGGTACGGGCTGGGCTGATCCGCTTATACGGAGACTCAACGCCAGTTCGCGGCGATATCCGTGTCGATCTTGCCGAGGCACCCGACGCCGGGGTAGCCGGGGTGATTGCTTCGATTGCTACGCTGATTACGGGAGCCGCAGCCGACACGGGTTTTCGGGGGCTGGGCGGTCAATTCAACCGCCGTAACAAGCTCCATTTCTTGCAGCCCATTAATGCAGGCAGCTTGCGACTGACCCGATTGGATTCAGGACAGATTGTCGATGTCTCAGTGGATATGTCCAAAGTTCCCGGTGATCCCCGGATTGGTGAACTGATGGGCAAATGTCTTGCGGGCAATGCCGCTGCGGATGAGCAGCGGCTATTCAGGACACTATGGCAGGATCGCGTCAAACACATGCTGCTGGATCATGCCGCCGATCCTGCCGTGATTCAGACGCGCAACGCCTGACATACCTTCCGCCTTCATTATCGGTGGCAATTTTCCGCAGTCAATAGGCCACAAACTTCGGCGCCAGCAGGATGGCGAGGACGGCGGTATACCACGTCCCGTCCTCTTCTCAGTGAGCGATCGGCAGGAAGCCTGGGTCATCGAAATACTTTCCGTAATTGTCGAGCGCGCCGATAACCTTGACGGCACCATCCATACGCTTGGCCTGCTTAATTTTGCCAGCCATTTGCTCAGCGCCGACAAGCAGATCGGCGATGATGATATGCAGTAGCGCATCGGCCTGGGTGCCAAGCTTGCAGTTGGCAACCATGTCACCGACGGCACTCTCAACTTTCTTCGCCAATCCGCCGTAGGCTTTGGCCGACAACTTGTTCTCGTGAATTGCGTGCAGCGAGGACGCCATCGACTGGCGAATTTCGCCCATGGCATTGCGCAGAGGGGCGTCGGTTTCCCATTTCTTGCCGGCGTTAAGCTGCAGTTTGGCGGCAGTCGCGCCGTGACCATGGTCGTGGGTCTCGTTGGCGGCAAACGATGGGCCGGTAGCAGCGAGGGTCAGTACAGTCAAGGTGGTGAGAAAGTAGGTTTTCATGGGAGTGATTCTCCAGAATGGATAATGGTTGATGTGGCTTTTTACACGATATTAATTTTGAGCAGCGAACCCTACGAGGCCATTCTCTGTCCAGGAAGTGCAAAGGGTAAGGGGTCAAACTGCCGGCAGTATCAACAATGCTTGAAGTCCGCCCAATGAGGATTTAGCCAACAGTAAATTCCCCCCGTACATTCGCGCCAGGTCTTCAGTTATGGCAAGGCCTAGTCCAGTACCAGGTACATGTTCATCTGCACGAACCCCGCGTTTGAGTACGCGATCACGTTCTGTCTCAGCGATGCCTTTGCCATCGTCATCAATACTTACCCTGAGTTTGCCGGCCTCATCTTTGACTTGAATCTCTATCCGGGATCGGGCCCACTTCGATGCGTTGTCGATTAGATTGCCCAACATTTCCTGCAAATCCTGTTCTTCACCACGGAATGCCATATTGCCTTCATCAGGAAGCACGACGAACTTGAGTTGACGGTCTGCATGCACACGTTGCATGACCCTTACCAGTCCCTGAATAACAGGGAGAACGGTTGTGCGCATGCCCGGAACTTGTACCGATGCGGCAGCTTGTGCCCGACTCAGGTGGTAATCAACCTGCTTGCGCACGGCATCGACTTGGGAAGCGACCAGACGGGCCAATTCGTCATCCTGCCTTCCGGGAGCATTGGCCGCATTGGCAAGGACACTGAGCGGCGTTTTAAGTGCGTGGGCAAGATTGCCAGCTTGCGTCCTTGCACGCTCGACCACTTCGGCGTTTTGCGTCAGCACAATGTTGAATTCATCCACCAGCGGCAGGATTTCGTTCGGGAATGTCCCTTCCATCTGCCGCGCATCGCCGTGCCGCACCCGCCCGAGCGCATCCTGCATGCTGCGCAATGGAGCAAGCCCGAAAAAAACCTGCATCGAAGCGGCGAACGTCAATCCCATTCCCAGTATGACCAGTGCCAGCCAGAGATGGCCTTTGAAGTCCGCGATCGGTTCTGTCATCAGACTTTCGTTTGCTGCAACCATCAACCTAAGAGAATGCGCGTCAATAGTGACGGTACGTTCCGACACCCGCAGGGCTACCCTATGGGGGCCATCGATCCGATGCTGATGAACCTCTCCGTCCGCCGGGATATCGGCTGGCACCGCCAGCGTTTCATCCCACAGCGAGCGGGAGCGCAATACCGCCGTAACGGGATGTTCACCCGCAGCGGCGATGCGGTCGATCTGCCAATACAGGCCGGATAGGGGCTTGTTGAGGCGCGGATCACTCGGAAGCAATCGGACCTGGGCCTGATTCTGCTCATCGAGAATCAGTTGGGCCGTGAGTTGATCCAGATGATTATTAAGTTCCGCATCGAACTGGGCTTCGACATGCTGATGAAAAAGTTGCCCAAGCCCCCAGCCTGCAACCAAGATCGAAATGGCGATCCAGATGAGCGTCCCCACCAAGAGACGCATGCGCAGGGAGTTACGCAAGAGAGCAATGTTCATTGCGCTTTGTTGAGCCGGTAGCCCAGTCCGCGCAAGGTTTCAATCAGGCCCGGAGGCAATTTCTTGCGCAAGCGGGCGATGAATACCTCGACCGTATTCGAGTCGCGATCGAAATCCTGCGCATAAATATGTTCGGTCAGTTCTGCTCGTGAGACGATTTCACCCGGATGATGCATCAGGTAGGCGAGCACCCGGTATTCATGGCTCGTCAGCGTCAAGGCAGTTCCATCCACACTGGCACGGCTACTACGGGTATCCAGTGTCAGCGGACCGCAAACCAACTCGGTACTGGCATGACCGCCGGCACGGCGGATCAGCGCCCGGAGCCTGGCGAGTAATTCTTCCATGTGAAAGGGTTTGGTCAGGTAGTCATCCGCACCGGCATCGATGCCGGCCACCTTCTCCCGCCATGTATCGCGTGCTGTCAGGATCAACACCGGCAATGTACGACCCACCGCACGCCATTTCTTGAGTACCGTGATGCCATCCATCTGCGGTAGGCCGATGTCGAGCACGATGGCGTCGTAAGGCTCGGTCTCCCCCATGAAGTGGCCATCAACCCCGTTGTGAGCTACATCCACGACATAGCCGACCGACTTGATGCCTTCGGCAAGTTGCGCAGCCAGAGTTGGCTCGTCTTCGACGACCAGAATACGCATCAGCGAGGATCTCCCTCGCGATGCGGCTTGCCCTGCTTTTCCTTGAAGCCAAGGATGGTGCCATCTCTAGCGTGAATCTTCAGCTTCATCAAGACCCCTCCCTTGCGCAATAACTTTATTTCATAAACCCACTCACCTTTTTCGCGATCGAGTTCAACCTCCATGACCTGGCCTGGATACTCGCGTTCGACCCGTTCAAGAATCGTCCGCAACGGCAGTACGTCTCCCGCCTCAACGGCTTGACGGGCACGGTCATGGTCGGCGTTATCTGCTGCGTAACTGGCTCCCGTGCCCAGCATCTCTAGCGTCATCAATAGGACAACGCTTGTCAGTGCAGGACGCCATTGGGTGGTGATTCTCGACGACATCTTCAACTCCACAGTTTTCCAGCCTGATCTTTTAGCGCTTTGAATCTGAACGCAGGATGAACAAGCGATTCAGCATTCATTCAGACAGGGGGGCGCAAAGTACGTCCCACAGTCCGATAACCGCCAGGAGAAACGCATGAAGAACATATTGGTCGTCACCTCAGGAATTGTCGCCATGATACTCAGCACCGCGACTTTTGCCGGTCCGCGCGAAGACCTGCTGACTCAGTATGCCGCAGCCGCCAAGGTAACAAGCTTTTCAGCGGCACGCGGCCAAACCCTGCATACGCAGAACTTTTCGGGTGGGAAGCCTGATACGCCCTCCTGCACGACTTGTCATGGCAAGGACACCCGGGGTGCCGGTCGGGCGCTGACCGGAAAAGCCATCGAACCGGTTGCCGTGTCAATGACGCCGACTCGTTATACCGATCCCGCCAAGGTCGAAAAGTGGTTCAAGCGCAATTGCACCGAAGTATTGGGGCGCGAATGTACCCCGCAGGAAAAAGGTGACTGGCTCACCTTCGTGATCGGTCAGTAATCCCATTCATAGGAGACTCCCGTGCGCATTCCCTATCGTCCGCTTACCATCGGCCTCGTGACCTTGGCCTTTTCTGCCCTTGTATTAGCCCGTGCCCAGGCCGGTGACCGCCATTTCTTTGCCCCGGTGGCCGATACGGTTGTCAAGGAGGAGTGTGGCAGTTGTCATTTGGCCTTTGCTCCCTCGATGCTCCCGACGCGATCCTGGCAACGCATGATGGGCGAACTGGACAAGCATTTCGGGGATAACGCCAGCCTCGATCCGGCCACCGCCGAGAAGATTACGAGCTATCTCGTTGCCAATGCAGGTGATGCGGGTGGCCAGCGCTACAGCAGCAAACTGCTCAAAGGCGTTGCCACCGGGGCTGCTCCACAACGCATCACGGAATTGCCCAAATGGGTGAGCGAACATCGCAAAGTTCCCGACTGGGAGTGGCGCCATAAGGAGGTGCGCACCAAAGCGAACTGTGTCGCCTGCCATACCGCAGCAGAGCAAGGCTATTACGAAGAATGACTATTTCAGACACTTTTCTGAGCAGGAGGATTTCACCATGCGCACATTAACCATCGCTGCACTGCTTGCCACTGCCTTCTTTTCCATCTCGAGTTATGCCCAGGACGGCCGTTTAGCCAATACCGACAAAGTGAAATGGCTATCGATTCCTGAAGTACACGCCAGATTGGAATCTGCCGGCTATCGAAATATCGAGAAGATCGAACGTGAAAGCGGCAGCTATGAGGTCAAGGCCACTGATCAGGCCGGTCGTCGGATCAAGCTATATGTGCATCCCCAGACAGGCGAAATCATCGATCAGCGGCAGCGTGACGTCAAGCGTGACCAATACAACGCCCACGACGGTGGCTATGCGAAAAGCAATCAGCGCAATTCTGCTGACTGCAACGAACGACGCTGCCGTGATGACTTGCCCCAAAAGGGAACCCCTCAGCCCGCCGCTGGAAAATGATTAATCAGGAGTCCTGACATGCAAATCTTGATCGCTTCGCTTCTCGCCATCGTCTCAGTCGCTTGGGGAATGGATGTGCTTGCCACAGGAGGCAGCAGTGGTGGTAGTCTGCCGTGGGTTATCCGGCAAGAGGCACTGTATTTGAGTGGCCTTCTATCGATTGCCCTGATGTCGTTGGCGATGTTTTTGTCCACACGCCCCGCCTGGCTCGAAACCCCGCTAGGTGGTATGGATCGAGTCTATCGAACCCATAAATGGGCAGGTATTCTCGGGGTGAGCTTCGCCGTAGTGCATTGGCTAGTCGAGGAGGTTGTCGGGAAGATTTTGAAGGCGATGGTCGGACGCGAAGGCCGCATACCGAAGGAGCAATTCACCGGCTTCCTGGAAGTGATGCGCGACCTGGCGAAGGACATGGGGGAGTGGGCGTTTTATCTTGTGCTGGCGATGCTGGTCATCACCTTATGGAAGCGGTTTCCCTATAAAACCTGGCGGGTTGTGCATCAAGCCATGCCGGTGCTTTATCTGATGCTGGCGCTGCATGCAGCTATGCTCGCTCCGACAGATTACTGGACCCAGCCCGTCGGCATTCTCATCGCGTTGCTTGGCGCTGCCGGAATTTATGGCGCCCTGTACTCGCTGGTGGGTCGCATCGGGAAAGCACGCCGCGCCAGCGGGACCGTGACAGCCATTGAGCAAGCGGCCCCGGATGTGCTTACCGTCAGTTGCCAACTTGACAACCACTGGCGAGGTCATCGCCCCGGTCAGTTCGCGTTCATTACCTTCGACGAGAAGGAGGGGGCGCATCCATTCACGATCGCCAGTGCGGATCGGGGTGATCGAAGCATTAGTTTCCAGATCAAGGCGCTGGGTGATTACACCCGCACCCTGGGCAAGCGACTGGAGGTTGGTCATGCCGTCAAGGTTGAGGGGCCTTATGGTCGCTTCGACATGGCCCGGCAGGATTCGAACGCCCAACAAATCTGGATTGCTGGCGGGATCGGAGTGACGCCGTTCCTCGCCTGGCTGGATGCCTTGCAACAGACGTCGAGCCCAGTTTCTGCGGATCTTCACTACTGCACTCGCGATCGAGCGAATGACCCCTTTGTCGCCCGTCTCGAGGCAAGCTGCGCCGCGTTGCCTGGCATCCGTCTGCACATTCATGGCGCCCAACAGGGTGAAACATTGAGCGCTACCGATGTAGCTGCTACGCAGACTGGCTCACACCGGTCCGAAATCTGGTTCTGCGGGCCACAAGGCTTGGCTGAAAAGCTCAAGCATGAACTCGGGCGTATCGAGCAAGGCCAGTTCAGTTTTCAGCAAGAAGCATTCGAAATGCGGTGACACCCTTTATCCATCAGACCCAAGGAATCAAATCATGAAAGCCATCTCGATCATCCTGCTTGCCTTGTCCATGACGACCGTACATGCCGCCACCCCTGAGGTCCAAGCGGAATCCTGCGATCAAATCAGGGAACAGATTCAGGCGCATACCGGCATTCCAGCCAAACCGAATACCTTGCTGCTGAGCAAAGTTGGAGCAAACAAAAAATGCCGTTTCACTTCTGCCGAGGCGTATCGTGCGGCGTGGGGTGATAAGCCCTTGCCCAAGGACGATCGACGTGATCGTCGTTCTAAGGGGCGCGAGCACGATGATGATTGAAGCGGATGTCAAACGGATGTTGATTAAGGGTTCCTTAAGCTGAACGTGAGAGACTGCCAGAATCATGACGCCACCTGAAATGACCTCTGCCTCCTTGTTACTATGGATCGTATTGGGAATTACGCTGCAAATCGTGCTTTGGCTGGGTATCAGCTTCGGGAGGCATTGGGGTGAGTATCAAGCGCTGCGCACAGGCGGGGGGGCTGATGATGGGGGAATGGTCGCTCCCGTTAAAGAGACTTTACCTTCAGCATCCGAGCCAGCATCTGTAGCGGCGTGGAGTGGTTTCAGGAATTTTCGGGTTGATCGCAAGGAAATTGAGGACGGTGCCCAATCCATCTGCTCGTTTTACCTGGTGCCAGAAGACAAGCAGCCACTTCCGGTATTCAAGCCTGGTCAATTCCTGACGTTTCGCCTCGACGTACCCGCGCCCGACGGGAATACCGAGCAGATCACTCGTTGCTACTCCTTGTCTGATGCACCCCACGCGGGGTATTACCGCGTCTCCATCAAGCGCGTACCCGCACCTGCCGGCAGCACTTATCCACCGGGCCGCTCGTCGAATTACTTTCATGACCACATCCAGGTTGGTGACCAACTGCAAGTCCGCGCCCCTGGCGGTCATTTCCATATCGACCGCAGTGATGCACCGGTCGTGTTGATCGGTGGCGGCATTGGCATTACCCCGGTGCTATCCATGCTCAACTGGTGCGTGGCCGAGCAGCCAGGCCGGGAAGTCTGGCTCTATTACGGCGTGCGTAACAGCAACGAACCCATCAAGCGATCCCATCTCGAAGCGCTTGCCGCGACTTACCCGAACTTTCATCTGCGACTGTGTTTCAGTGATCCCTTGCCGGGCGATCAACTGGGGCGTGACTATCACCACCAAGGGCGCGTGGATATCGCGCTATTCAGGACTGAACTCCCTCTCAAACCTTACCACTTCTACATCTGTGGTCCGACACCGATGATGGAAAGTCTCGTCCTTGGCCTGGAAGGCTGGGGCGTGCCGGAGAGTCGCATCCATTACGAAGCCTTTGGCCCGGCATCGATCAAGCGTTCGGCAAACCCCACAGCCATTGAACCTGTGGCGGCAATACAAAGCGACATCATCGTCACCTTTGCCAAGTCGGGCAAACAGATTCCCTGGCAACCTAGCATGGGGAGTTTGCTGGATTTTGCAGAGGCCAATGGGGTAAAGGTTGAGTCCAGTTGCCGGGCCGGAAGTTGCGGATGTTGCCAAACCACGATCAAAACAGGCGAAGTGGCTTACGGTCATGCGCCAGACTTTGATCCCGAACCAGGTAACTGCCTGCTCTGCAGTTGCACCCCGAAGACCAGCGTAACTCTGGAGGCCTAGATGACCCACAACCTCTGGCGCAATCATATCCTTCCCTTTACCCTGCTGGTTGGTCTGCTCGGTGTGGCGACCTTGGTGGGCGACTATCTGCTGCACCGCTTCAATCTGGTCTGGATTGGGCGCTACCTGGGCATTCCGGGTACCTTGCTCATCATTGGCTCCCTGATCTATTCGTTGCGCAAGCGCAAGATGATCACATCGGGCAACATGAAATCCTGGCTCAGCATGCACGAAGTCGGTACCTGGCTGGGTTCCCTGATGGTTTTGTTACATGCCGGCATTCATTTCAACGCCATCCTGCCCTGGCTGGCCACGGTTGCAATGGGCGTGAATGTCATCAGCGGCATGGTGGGCAAACTACTTCTTGGCCGTTCGCGTGAGCATGTCCTGGGACAGCGTGACCACTACCAACTACGGGGTATGTCGAAAGAGGATATCGAGCGCGCTGTGTTCTGGGATGCGGTCACCCTGGATGCCATGACCAAGTGGCGCAAAGTCCATATCCCAATCTTCATCGTCTTCGCCGTCCTGGCGCTGGGCCACATCATCAGCATCTTTTTGTTCTGGGGCTGGGTATGAGCCGCACACTAAAGTGGATCCTTGCCGCCAACCTGATTGTGTTGGCCATTCTGGCTTTCGTCTATCCCCACCTGATGGTTGGCCCCGGCAAGCTGATTCCCGGCCATGCAAAACTGGAATCGGACTGTTTTGCCTGTCACGCCGGATTCACCGGTGCCGAATCAGAACGCTGCGTCAGCTGTCACAAGCCGGAGGAGATCGGCAAGCTCACCACTACAGGTCTGCCAGTCCAGAAACCTCTGACGTCGACACCGTTCCACCAAAAACTCATCAGATCGGACTGTATCGCTTGCCATAGCGACCATGCCGGAGTGAAGCGCTTCCGTCCGACCGGGCATTTCAACCACCGTCTGCTGGAAAAGGCGACGCGCGACGAATGCCAAGGGTGCCATAAATCGCCGAAGGACAGCCTGCACCAGCAGATCACGGGTAATTGCAGTCAATGCCACAGCCAGGACAAATGGACGCCTGCCACCTTCGATCACGCCAAGTATTTCGAACTGGATCGCGACCACAACGTTAAGTGCGTCACCTGCCATGTCCGTAACGATTACAGCCGCTATACGTGCTACGGCTGCCATGAGCACTCACAGCAGAAAATCCGTCGCGAGCATATCGAGGAAGGCATTCGCGACTTCGATAACTGTGTCGAGTGCCACAAGAATGCCGACGAACACGATATCCGAATGCCAGGAAGGGAGCGTGAAGGAAATGGGAATCGCGGCAGAAAACATGATGATGACTGACTCGGGCGTACCCAGCCTGAAGCGCTATGCGTGGATTTCCATTGGTGCCGCAATTGCGACCATCCTGCTCAAGGGGGTGGCATGGAAGTTAACCGGATCGGTCGGCCTCCTCTCGGATGCCATCGAGTCCTTTGTCAATCTCGCGGGCGCACTCATGGCGCTGTGGATGCTCTGGCTGGCGGAACAACCTGCCGACGAGGATCACCCGCACGGACACGGTAAGGCCGAGTATTTCTCCAGCGCCTTCGAGGGTTTCCTGATTGTCCTCGCAGCCGTCAGCATTGGTTATACGGCAATCGAACGATTCTTAAATCCCCAGCCGATCGAAGCTGTCGGCATTGGATTGGTGGTTTCAGTGGCGGCCTCTGTCATAAACCTGCTTGTGGCACGCTTGCTACTGAAGGCAGGCCGCGAGCATCAGTCCATTACGCTCGAAGCTGATGCCCACCATCTGATGACGGATGTCTGGACCTCCGTTGGTGTCATCCTTGGAGTGGGCCTTGTGGCGATGTCAGGCTGGAACTGGCTGGATCCGACGATTGCAGTGCTCGTTGCCGCGAACATTGTCTGGACGGGATGGCAGTTGATGCATCGCTCAGCTTCCGGGCTTATGGACGCTGCTTTGCCACCAGAGCAAAAGCGCGTCATTATCGAAGTCTTCGATCGCTACATCGAACAGGGCATCGCATATCACGCCTTGCGGACACGACAGGCCGGACGACGGTCGTTCATCAGTTTCCATGCGCTGGTGCCGGGACAATGGACCGTTCAGGCTGCCCATGACTGGGTTGAGCGAATTGAGCGTGACCTGAGGACAGCGATCCCCAACTGCCACATCACTTCCCATCTGGAGCCGATAGATGATCCATGTTCAATGGATGATCAGGCACTTGATCGGGCCAGGTAAGCCTGCCCTCGCTGGCGACCGCCCCAACTTCTGAACTTCCCCAGGATACTTACATGACACTCAACGAACAACGTGCCATTCTCGCCCTATGCCTGCACGCCGCCTTTGCCGATGGCGTCAAGGACGACCGTGAACGCGAAGAGGTAAAACGCATTGCGGAATCGCTATCCGAAGGCATCCCTGGCCTCGATATGGCCCGCCTGTATCAGGACGTCTTGCTCAAACGCCTGCCGCTGGACACGTCGGCAGGCGCACTTTCCGATATCGGGCAGCGCCAGTTCGCCTACGAAATGGCAGTTTGCGTCTGCGAGGCTGACGGGCGCATTAGTCCGGCCGAGCGCGCCTTCCTCGACGAACTCAAGCGTTTTCTGAATCTCGACGCTGGCCAATCCAGTGCCATCGAACAGGCCATTGATCCGATTGTTTCTGCCGCCGACTTGCCTGTGAAACCGTTGGAACAAGTCGCTCCCCTGGATGCTGAACTGGACAAGACAATCCTGAACAGCGCCCTGCTGAACGGAGCACTCGAACTGCTACCCCAGTCTTGGGCATCGATGGCGATTATTCCGCTCCAAATCCGCATGGTGTATGGCATCGGAAAGGCACACGGAGTCGAACTGGATCAAGGACACATCAAGGAGTTCATTACTGCTGCCGGGGTCGGGCTGACATCGCAGTATTTAGAGCAGTTCGGCCGAAAACTGCTTGGCGGCTTACTGGGCAAGGCGGCAGGAAAAACCTTCGGGAAGGTCGGTCGCGCTGCAACGGGCATGGCCTTCTCGTTCGCAACAACCTACGCGCTGGGTCAGGTAGCAAAACGCTATTACGCCGGTGGTAGGACCATGAACACGGCGTTGTTACAGGAGACCTTTCAGAGCCTACTGACTCCGGCCAAGCAGTTGCAACAACAGTATCTGCCGCAGATAGAACATAAAGCGCAATCACTGGATATGGGGCAGGTATTGAATTTGGTGCGCGGGGTGTAACCGTTGGGTCGTTGTTTCCGGTTTCCAAGGATGTCGCAACACTATCGACGTCGCTTTAGAAAGCTAATAGTCAGGGCGATATGCTGCTGGCCTGAGCAGTAGGTAACCGGCCAATTGCCGCCCGAGTCTGATCAGGGAGCAGAGGTGGGCTGTGGCCGAGGGCCATCAGTTGGCTTTCTCCGGAGCGGGGGGCGTCTTCGGGTGACGTGTATTGCTGCTGATGGCTTGTGCGGATATAATCCAAATATCGAGGGCTAGACAGTTTGTTATGGCATACCTTCTGGCCCGCCAGGTTTCCCAATGCAGTGAAAGTCAACGAAAAAAGGGCCGCTGAAAGCGGCCCTTTTTCATGGGGAGGCGTACGGCTCAGTGCTCGCCCAACACCGAAACAGTAATGCCTGC
>Ga0208244_100208_pt1 | contig 74189 bp, 53 predicted proteins | sample SubbioCR12Aug_5A_FD_184828 | JGI IMG/M metagenome (GOLD analysis project Ga0208244, IMG submission 184828) | Serpentinite rock and fluid subsurface biosphere microbial communities from McLaughlin Reserve, California, USA - CR12Aug_5A (SPAdes) | ecosystem: Environmental > Terrestrial > Deep... | reverse complement strand
TCTCTAACAATAGCTTTTCCTTTTCTTCTTTAGTCCTGCGTTTCAAAGCAAATTTTTCTTTTATTTCAGTCATAAAATTAGGTTTTATTTGAACAATATCTGTCCAAACTTATAGGGGGCTGAAACAACAAGGCATTCAAGTGAATGACAATTTACGCTGAAGCAGATCTTAAATGAAGAGGCTAAAAATTAGTTTTAATGATATTTACGAGGCTGGTGTTTTGGGGATCTATGATTAAAGTAGGCCAATTAAGTCCTGGAGTAAAAGTATTGACAGCTTCATTATTTCATAAACTGTGCTTTCACTCTTCAATTTTATTTTTCTGTCTGAACTCTGATGGTGAGCATCCAAATGCCTGATTGAAAAGCTCATAGAAATGGGCGCGACTTTTAAAGCCAGTCTGATCAATGATTTCGCTCACATTAAGCGTGGTGGAGTCGAGCAGGGTAGCGGCTTTTTTAACTCTTCGTTGGTTGAGCAATCCATGTGGGGTCGTTCCTAAAACAGACTTTGTTTTATTATAAAGCGAAGATTTGCTGATGCCAAGTCTTTCGCTGAGTTTATCTGCTGAGAGGGAGTCGTCATCAATATTTTCATCGATATAATTTAGCATCTTTTGGAAGAAAGGGTCAGGGATTTTGCTGATGAGTGAAGTGCTTTCAGCCTCTTGTTTGCCAAATTTCTTGCGGATATTCTGTCTTAAACTAAGTAGTTTGTCAATCCTGATTTTCAAATGATCGGGGTGAAAAGGTTTGGGTATGTAGGAATCTGCCCCGGCATGAAGCCCTTTGATGCGGTCTTCAATTTCAGCTTTGGCCGAAAGCAAAATCAAGGGCAAGTGACTCGTATCAAAGTTTTCCCGTATTTTGAAACAAAGCTCAATGCCATCCATCTCGGGCATCATAATATCCGAAATCACGAGATCGATTTTCTGATTTTCCAATAAATGCAATGCCTCTTTTCCGTTTGATGCCATGCATAAATTGTAGGCAGGACGCAGCATATCTTGCAATAAGGCAAGAATTTCATTGTCATCATCCACTAACAGCAAAGTTGGTTTTTCGGCTGTGCTATCAGAGATAAATATTGGCTTCTGTGCATTTTCTTCATCAAGATATGCCAGTTCTTTTCTGTCTTCAGAAGCTTCGTCTGTTGGGTCTGAACCATTTACTTCATGCACTTTTGGTAATCGACAAATGAAGCGTGTACCTGCATCAGGCTTGCTTTCGAAGGTGATAGTGCCCTGCAAAAGTTCAACAATGCCTTTTGTTACTGCCAGGCCGAGTCCGGTAGATCTGTAACCCGGAAAGCTGCCTTTTTTTTGTGCAGAAGAAATGCCAAAGGGTTCAAAAACTTTGCTTTTTAGTTCAGGTTTTATGCCGATGCCATTGTCTTCAACTTCTGTGATAAACTCAGTTTCATTGCAGCTTATTTTAACTTTCACAAAACCACCCGGCCTGTTGTATTTTATAGCATTTGAGATGAGGTTTGTAAGAATGCGTTGGTATTTGTCAGCATCGGTATTTATCCAAACCTCATTTCCTTCGCAGAAAACCTCACAGCTGATTTCATTTTTTTGCGCAAGAAGTTCCATGTCCGAAACAACCTCCTGAGCAAGCTTTTCGGGGCTTACCGTTTTTATATTCAGGGGTTCTTTGCCCTTTTCAAGCTTTCTGAATTGTATGATTTCAAGAACGAGTTTTTGTAATTTCAAGCTGTTGTTATAAACTTTCAGCAGACGCGGATTTTGGCTGCGTGCTTTTGTTTCTTCTATCAATGCGTGTACATGGGATGAGATGAGGGTGAGAGGAGTTCTGAATTCGTGGGCCACATTGGTAAAGAATTCAATTTTATAATTTTGAAGTTCTTTTTCTTTCTGCTGCTTGTATTCAATAAGTGCCGCTTCTTTTTTTCTTGATTCTCTTTTGCGATAGGACCTGATTATTAGCAATTGAATCCCTGCGAGTAAGAAAATATACAATGCTATTGCCCATGAAGTGAGCCAGAAAGGAGGCTTGATTACTATTTCAATCTCTTTGTATTCTTCATTCCAGTTGCCGTTTTCATCACTTACACGCAGTTGCAAAAGATAGTTTCCAGGTGAAAGGTTGGTGAAATTGATGGATTGCCCGGAGGGACTGTTTACCCAGTTATTGTCAAAGTTTTTAAGTCGAAAAGAAATCCGGTGACGCTCTTTGCCCCAATAAGCCAAAGGAGATACGAAAAATGTCAAAGCATTTTGATTGAAATTGAGAACCAATTTATTTTGATGGTTGATGCGAGAAGTAAGCAAACTGTTTTCACCTATCTGAACTGGCTGGTTTCTTACCAATAAATCATTAATGGCAAGTTTTGGGAAAAAGGATGAGAATTTTATCAGGTCAGTTTGAATGATATCTACACCCATTGTTCCGCCAACATATAACTGACTTGTAGATGGGTCAAAAAAGGATGCGCCGTCGCTGTATTCATAATTAATAAGTCCATCGTTTACTGTAAAGCTTCTGACATTTCCACGTGAAATATCAATGTAGGATAATCCTTGGTTGGTTGTAATCCAAAGATTATTCATTTTATCAGTTTGAAGCGTATGAATAGTGGCTCCGGACAAATCTGTGCTTAACACAACTTTTGATGCCTTAATTGAATCATGATCCATTATTCTGAGCGCAAAAATGCCGCTGCTGCTGCCTATCCAAAGGTTTTTGCTTTCATCGGTCAGAAGCGAAAGTATGTCGTCGTTGCGGATAAGGTCGGGAAAAACTTCGGAGTTGTACTGGGCCATAGTGCGCTTGTTGATGGTGTTGTAGCGGTAAACGCCTATACCTCTGGTGCCTACCCAGATGACACCTGGTTTTTCATTTGCGAGTGCGTAAACAATCTGCTTTTGTTGCTGTTCATTGCTTTTGTCAAGCTGAAGTTGCTCATAACTAATTGGAATGCTGTTGTGAAGTTTGTCAAATTCAACCATGATAACGCCATAGCCACTTGTGCCCAGGTAAAGCCTTTTATCACCTGCTTCGATTATTTTATAAACAGATGCAAAGTCTGGTATATTAATCGCTTCAAAATCTCTGGGAAAATTCCTGACCTGATTAAAATCCGCTGAAATGATGTCAATCCCTTTTCCATCTGTGCCAACCCAAATAGAACCATCCTGCCGCTCGAATAATGACAACACTGAGTTGTTGCTGAGTCCGTTCTTTGCGGTGATTGATTTATAAAAATTGCCATTTGCATCAAAAATATCTATTCCTCCACCCTTGGTGCCAATAAGTAATTTCTTTTTCTGGGTCACCAAAATTGAACGAACAATAGGATAAGACAATTGGGTTGAAGATAAACTTCTGATAGGAAACTCGGAAAGTTTAAGGTTATAAACACCATTGCCATCAGTCCCGATCCATAAAATATCCTGACTTGCTTCAAAAATACTTAAGATGCGTGTTGCTATCGGGCTGCTGTTAATTGGGTCGGAAAACAGGTTTAACAACTCAAACGCTTTACTTTCCATGTTGAAGCTGTAGATTTTTCCTCTTTCAGTACCAGCCCATATTTTGGTTTCATATTTCGAAAGTGAAAAAGAAGTGATGATGTCATCCGGAATATGGAGCTGACTTACTTGTCTTAGATTAACATCGACTATGAAAGCGCTGCCTGTTCTTTGCGTCACAAAAATATAGGGTTTGTTTTGGATAAGCACTGCTGATGAGGAGGCTAAGGTTTCATTCATAGGCAATTGCAAAATGAATTCCAGACTATTTTCAATGATTTCATATAAATTGCCAGAATCTGAGATAGCAAAGGCTTCCTTGTCCAAAAGATGGATTCTCTTAATATTTCTTGAAATCCTTTCAGATTTATCATCAAAACGCATTTGTATGAACTGACCTGAAATGCTGTCAAAATGAAAAATCCCTCTGCCAAAAACTGAAACCCAGGTGCCGATTTCATCTGAATAACTTAGGGCAATATCTGTTTCATAATTGATTTGTTCAGCTTCCTGATCAAAAAAAGAGTAAAAACGGTCGTTCAAATTATTATAGAGGCTCACACCTTTATTGGTAAGCATCCATAACGGCCCCGAGCCTGATGGGTAAAGCTCGCGAATGACGTGGTTATGGATAGAATGAGGCTTGCCACCCGGCAAAAAACTCACAATGCTGCTGCCATCATAGCGGTTTAAGCCATTCCAGGTTCCAAACCAAATATATCCCTCAGCATCTTTGATAATGGAATTTACTGCACCGTTAGATAGTCCTTCCCGTCTGGAAATTGATTGTATGTTGGTCCTGTAAGAACCAATCAAAGTGCTTGATAATACAAGAAAACATAATAAAATAAGGAAGTTTTTCAACATCAAAAAAACAAAATTTGTTATCTATTAATGCAGTAAAATTAGTCATTTTTGCAGATTATTTCTATCATTCAATCACAGCTTATGCATAAAGGGTTCTGGCACCTTATTATTGTAAATGACTTTAGCTTCGCAGTGTTTAGTTATATCATGCCTGATAAATGATCTTTCTTTTACATGATTTCCTCCAACCTAAACTAATTACAGGTCTGCATAATAAATCCGGCATTTCCTCGTATTTACTTCCAATGGTTAAGAAAAACGGGGAAGCAGTCCAAGATATGTTTAATTTTACCGTCAAATTCATGCTTGAAAATGCACTATAAAAACTCAGGATTTCTGTTTCATTTCTTTTTTGGCATCCTCATGCTGCTGATCGTTTTGCCTGCAAAAGCACAGCGCGATCAAAAAGCTGCAGCAATTGATTCTACACAAGTGAGATACTTTAACAGAAGTTTTGATAGTCTGTTTTTAGGTGTAACACATCACATCGATACTGCGATCGGTACTTTCACTCAATTTGATGCTTTATCAAAAGGCAATGATATTTTTCTTACACTCAGCAATGCCGGTGCTCCACATAAAAAAATAGTTTTTTCACCTGTCTATTTTGGAACATTCGATGTCAATCAGCACGTTTTTAGTCAGTATCTCAAGAGCAGCAATGAAGTCAGATATCTCAACCCTGTGATGCCTTTTACAGAATTGAATTATCTGATGGGCTCGAAAAAAGAACAACATCTGAATGCCAGTTTCAACAGGCAGGTCTCGCCACGCTTGTTTATTGGGATGGAGTACTTTCTGGTAAGCTCTCCGGGTATCTACAAAAACAACAAAATCGAAAACAGCAGTGTTTATTTCACAAGCCGATACAGTACCAAAAATCAAAAATATGGTGTGCTTGCGCACTATTTTCACAATAAGCTGACTATGGACGAAAATGGTGGTATCGCTAATGACGGTGACTTTGAAACAAGTAATGAGTTTGACAGAAGAATCATCGCTGTGAATTTGATAGATGCGCAGAATAGAGTGAAGCAGTCTGGCTTTGGATTAGAGCATTATTATGTGCTTTCGATTCCTCAGGTAGTTGTGGAAGATACCATTGAAACTACGCGCAATATTATTCTGGGGAGGATAACACACCAAATGGAGTACCAGCGGAACCAGATGATTTATTCAGAAAGAAGCCCCCTTGAAGCTTTTTACAGGCCTTATGATGTCGTGCTCGACTCTACTTTGACTTTCGATAGCATTTATGTTTCAACTTTTCGCAACCGGCTGCAATGGAGCAATCTTGGATACAAATTATTGAAAAATGATTTGCCACTATATATATATGGTGGAGTCGAAACACTCAATGCCTCGCAAAGTGACTCATTATGGAAAAAAGATGACTGGCAGTTGAATCCATACGGTGGCGTTCAAATTTCATTATTACGGTCGTTTTTTATTGACGGACAAGTGAAACTAATTACCGGAAGTTACGCAACGGGTGATTTGCTTTTTGAGGGTGGAGTGAAACAATTTCTGGGAACAGAAAGCAGAAATCTTGGAAACGTTTTCTTCAGAATAAAGCTGTTAAACCAATCTCCGTCATGGTTTCATCAGCGTTTTGAGTCGAATCACTTTCGGTGGGAAAACAGTTTTGTTGCTTCTAAATATCTTAGTTTCACTGGAGGCTATAAAATAAGCGGACTAACTGTAGGAGGAAATCTGCATATCCTCGACAAGCACATTTACATGAGTCAGGAGGCAAGACCAACCCAAACTTCGGGGACATTCAGGGTGGTGCACTTATTTTCTGACTTTCATTTCAAACCCGGAAAATTTGATCTGATTGGAAGTTTGAATTATCAGCGAAGCGACAATGACACCATTGTTCATCTGCCCGAGCTTTCTGCAAAAATGAGGGTGACTTTTACCAGCGAAATTTTCAAAGGAGCAGCAACTATTCAAACGGGTTTCGATGCATCATGGTTTTCAAAATATTTTGCTGATGCCTATATGCCTGCCCTGCGTTCATTCTATCTTCAGGATGAAAAAGCAATTGGAGGCTACCCATTTGTGGATTTGCACCTTGCTTTGAAAGTGAAACGAGCCCGTATTTTTGCGCAATATGCCAATATTTTTGGCCTTACCGGAAACTTTACTTATTACACAACACCGCATTACCCTATGCGCGATCCTCGTTTTTATCTGGGGGTTAGCTGGCGTTTTTATAAATAACTCACTTATTTTATCCCGCGCTGTTTCTTAATGGTTTCATAAGCTTCGACTACCTTTTTGAATTTTTCTTCTGCTGCCTTTCCCACATCTTCGCCAAGGTGATTCACTTTATCCGGATGATATTTCATGGCCATTTCGCGGTAAGCTTTTTTGATTTCTTCTTCAGTCGCTTCGGGCGTAATTTCAAGAATTTTGTAGGCGCTGTCTGTTTCTTTTATAAACATTGCTTTGATAGAGGAAAATTCACCCGGATGGATGCCAATAAAACCTGAGATAGAAGCCAGTAAATCTGTTTCTGCCTGAGAAAAATGGCCATCTGCACTGGAAATGCCAAATAAATAGTGCAAAAGTTGAAGCTTTGATGGATATTCCATAAATCGGCCAATCTGCATTGAAACTTCCCTCACATTGATGTCTTGTTTCAAAATTTCCCTGAGCATAATCAGATACTCTTCAGTTGCCTTTTCGCCGAAATTACGGAGTAGAAAGGTTTTCACATAATCCAGTTCTGACTTACGGACACTCCCGTCAGCCTTCATTACAGCTGCTGTCAGGACAAGTAAACTAACATTAAAATCACCCTGACGTGTGGGGTGCTGTTCAAAGCTTCCGTTATTCATGTCTTCGAAAATCTTGCCAAAAGTAAAGCCTAACAAAGCACCGATAGGCCCGCCAAAAGCCCAGCCTAAGCCGCCTCCAACCCATTTGGAATAACCCCCGCTTTTTCTGGAATTATTGTTATCAACCGTATTTTTTGGTTTCGACCATTTAATCGCGACATAAAGTGCTATCAATATCAGAACTATGGAAAAGAATGAAAACATGCTATTCGAATTTCCGGCAAAAGTAATGATAAGCCTTGACTTGCTGAAATTGATTAAGTGGATTAAGAAGATTTGAGATACTAGGCAAAAGCAAAGGATTAAAAGAAAAAAACTCCTGAATAAAAATGCAGGAGTTTTCGGGATCAGTTTTTTAAACGAACTCTGTTAAAATCCTTGTTTATAAAAGGATTAATTACAGAAAACTTTAAAACAATTACTTGATATTTTCGCTCAAAGGCAATCCATATTGCTCTACCATACGAATGTCCATATCTTCTAAACGATCAAGAATAGGATTGTAAATGCCCGGAAGTACTGGAATGTGAACGCCGGTTTCGGTGATTTCATTTTTCAGAATCATCTCAACGCCAATAGCTGCCGGCAATGCCACTGTGCGCGCAACTGCTGTATCTGTAGCCAAAGTGCCGAAATCAAGCATAGAAGATTTTATCACCTCTTGTTTTCCGTCAGGGTAGGATGCAAGGAAAATGTGCTGCATTACCACCATATCACGTTCGTGCTGACCAAGTTCCATCTTTGCAATCATCATATCAGATGTGATTTCAAAAGGAGTTGTTTTGTCGCGGTTCATTGGTGTTTCATCAAAAAGCCCTAGCCATTTGATTGCGTCTAAAGCATATGCGTTCTCTGGCAAGCCAAGGAAATCTGCAACTTTACTGCGGATGTCATTGCTGGTCTCAGCACCAATTAACATAGCGAGCATATCTGCATAAGTTTTGCCGCTGAAATCATATTCATCTGAAGTAATGAGCTTTAATGCTTTCATGGCGTCAATACTTTCGCACCAGCCCGGATGACGGAAAGTGCCCCTCATCATAGTTTTAGTTTCTGGAACACCATAAAGTTCTATGTATGGCATAGAATCGCGGTTTGGATAGATTTCCAAAGGTCCCACTTCAGGGAATGATACTTTGAAAGGATTTTTGAATAGGTTTTCTGTTGGAATTTCTACCAGATTTCCATGTCTCAGATATTTGCCATCGTTGTTTCCTGCCATTACCACGCCTTTTGGACTCCAGCTGAACTTATAACGGAATGGATTTGTTGCAGCTTCCGGAGCAGGTAAAGCACCGCAAATGGAATAAAACTCTTCAATTTTTCCACCTAAACCATGAACGTGGTCAATAATGCGCATCGCCGACATATGATCAATACCCGGATCAAGACCAAGCTCGTTCAGAATAATGATGCCTGCTTCTTTTGCCTGTGCATCAAGCGCTTTCATTTCAGGTTTCACGTAGGAAGTGGTAACCATATTTTTTTTGTGCGCAATGCATTGTTTTGCCACAGTTATATGATAAGTCCAGGGAAGAAGGCTCACAGTCAGGTCATGTGAAGCGACCATATCACTTAGGCCATTTTCGTCTTCGACAGTCCAGGCAACAGCAGTGCCGTTTACGTGGCTGCCAATCATTGCTTCAGCTTTCGATTTAGTGCGTGTGGCAACTGTTACTTCAAACCCTTTTTCAAGCAGATAGGTCACAATGGGTTTCACAACCATACCTGCACCAAGAATCAATACTTTTTTCATAAAATGAATGTTAAGAATAATTTGGATTTAATAATGTTTGGTTTTAAGATGTAAAATGTTATCTTATAGATATTTGCTGATATATTCAAATGAAGGTGTCAGTTTCCCTTTATGCACAATCAATGCTTTTTTTATAGGATTTGGAAGCTGAATTTTTTCAAAACTTTCGTCATAATTTGCTTCTGCAATGGCTTTTACATAGGGCAATAAAGCATCGCCAAAGGCTATGGAAGATTCTCTTGGAAGTTCGCTTGGCAGGATGTCTACTGCCATTACCAGAATGCCGTTGCCTTCAAAACCCATGCCTGGCGTCCTCTTAATCGGATCATAAACAAAAACAGGATCCTCAATTTCAGTGCCTTTATGCGTGCATTCAACCGATCCATCAGGGTCGCAGGTAATATCTCCGATAACTTTCAGCATAGGTTCGCCTTTGCTGTATAGTTTTTCAAGAAAATCTTTTGTGACGATGCGCGGATACCGTGTGTCCCAATACATGCAATTCAACAAAACTGATAGTTGGGGAATATACTGCTCAAACTGATTTTCGTAGAGTTCAGGGTGGGAATAATAGTGTTGTAAGTCAAATTTTTCGCTACCGTCTTTGAGTCGTGACAAATCTTTTTCACGAAATATTACCTTATAGATGATGTTTTTTGCTGTTTTCAGGAAATCAGGATCAAGCAACTGCTGAGGTGTAATTTCAATTGAAGGCAGCAAATTTATTATCTCCTGAGCTCCGGCCGAAACATTTCCGTAGCCTGTGAAACCAACCACCATTGGGCAAAGTTCCTGAGGTAAACCATGCAGGGCTATCTCTTGTCCGGCAGCAGAAATGGCTTCCTTTGCCTCATCAAGTGAATCGTATCGGTAAGCCTGCTTTAAATTTTCAAAAGGGTTACTTATTTTTTGTGCTTTAAGTCTCTGTCCAAGTGACCAAAGTGAATTAATTGCACCGGCCAGGCCAGCAAATTTCCCGAAGAATATCAGTCTTTTGCCTTCTTCGTTCTCGATTTTTTCGTAATCGATCAGAGAGCATTTTTTCTCCATTAAGGCTTTCAACATGGGCATATTATATGATTGCCCTTTGATTACATGCGAAAAGAAAACATAAGTTTTACCTTCTTCAAAAAAAGTGGAAGGCATCTCTTTAACGCCAAAAATAACTGAAGCTTTCTTTAGCGTGTTAACGATTTGGGCACCTGCTTTTGCAAATTCATCATGCGTAAAAACACGCTTTTCTGATTCCTCAACAATTACCTCAACTCCTTTACTTATAAGCTTTTCTGCGTGCATTGGTGTAATAGCCACCCTGCGTTCCATAGTGTATTTGTCTTCGTGGCGAATACCAATGGTTTTGTTCATGTCTGCAAATTTTTTGTGATTATTTCAAGCTACGAAATTGGCGCTTTTTTTTCGATTTAGGAGAGACTTCAACCTTTATTCGCAAGGTCTCAAGATAATTTAGACCTGTTATAAATAGAATCCCGCAAATTTTTCAACCGTTTGCGTACATTCATGCCCTTCAATAGCGGTTTAACATTGTCAAAATCATTTGAAATTACTATCTTTGCCATCCTTGAACAAAGAAATATTAATCTGTCACAAATAATTGACAATCAGTAATAAATACATATTTAAAATCATCTAACATGGCAAAAACCAAGTATGTTTATTTCTTCGGCGACCGCAAAGCCGATGGAAATGCTTCCATGAAAAATCTGCTGGGAGGCAAAGGTGCTAACCTGGCCGAAATGAATCTCATCGGAATTCCTGTTCCTCCCGGATTCACAATTACAACTGAGGTCTGTACACTCTACAACCAAAAAGGTCACGATTATGTTGTCAGCCTTATCAAAGAGGAGGTAGAAGCATCTATCCGTCAAGTTGAAAAAGTTATGGGAACCAAATTTGGTGACCGTGAAAACCCTTGTCTCCTGTCTGTTCGTTCTGGCTCAAGAGCCTCAATGCCAGGTATGATGGACACAGTTTTAAACTTAGGTTTGAACGATGATGCTGTTGAAGGCATTGCACGCAAAACAGGAAATGACCGCTTCGCATGGGATTCATATCGTCGCTTTGTTCAAATGTTCGGCGATGTAGTTATGGGCATGAAGCCAAAATCTAAAGAAGATCATGATCCTTTTGAAGAAATCATCGATCAGATGAAAGAAGAAAAAGGAGTAGATCTTGATACCGATCTTACAACTGACGACCTCAAGGAACTTGTCCGCAGGTTCAAAGAAGCTGTTAAGAATGTTACCGGCAAAGATTTTCCTACCGATCCATGGGAGCAACTTTGGGGTTCTGTTATGGCCGTTTTTGACAGCTGGATGAACGAACGCGCCGTCTATTACCGTATGCTGAACAACATCCCCGCAGAATGGGGAACTGCTGTAAACGTTCAGGCTATGGTGTTTGGTAATATGGGCGATAACTCAGGAACTGGTGTTGCTTTCACCCGTGACTCTGCAACCGGCGAAGATATTTTCAATGGCGAGTATTTACTTAATGCTCAGGGAGAAGATGTTGTAGCTGGTATCCGTACTCCTCAGGAAATTACACTTGAAGGCTCACGCAGATGGGCAACCCTACAAAATATAAGTGAAGAAGATAGAGCATCTAAGTTCCCATCACTTGAGGAAGCTATGCCTAAAATATACATTGAGCTTGATGAGTTGCAGACGGCACTTGAAAAGCACTATCGCGATATGCAGGATCTTGAGTTTACAATTCAGGAAGGAAAACTTTGGATACTTCAAACACGCAATGGAAAACGTACGGGCTCTTCAATGGTTCGTATAGCTATGGAAATGCTCGAAGAAGGTATGATAAACAAAAATGAAGCGATCATGCGCGTTGAACCCAACAAGCTTGATGAACTTTTACACCCTGTTTTCGACAAAACTGCTTTGGCCAATGCAAGAGTTTTTGCAAAGGGACTTCCTGCCTCTCCAGGTGCTGCTACAGGTCAGATTGTTTTTCATGCTGATGAAGCTGAAGAATGGGCTGCCAAAGGCAAAAAAGTTGTCTTGGTTCGTATAGAAACTTCTCCCGAAGACCTCAAGGGTATGAACGTAGCCGAAGGTATTCTTACCGCCCGTGGTGGTATGACTTCTCATGCTGCTGTTGTTGCCCGTGGTATGGGAAAATGCTGCGTTTCAGGTGCAGGAACTATCAAAATTGATTATAAATCACGTACGCTGACCATGGATGGTAAAACATTCAAAGAAGGGGAATTTATTTCATTGAATGGTTCAACCGGTGAAGTTTTTGAAGGCCGTTTAGAAACAAGAGATCCCGAAATGAGTGGTTCTTTTGGTAAACTTATGGAACTAGCCGACAAGAAATCCAGAATGTATGTAAGAACCAATGCTGATACTCCACACGATGCTGAAGTTGCCCGTGGTTTTGGTGCAAAAGGTATCGGTTTGTGCCGTACTGAGCATATGTTCTTTGGTGGAAACAAGATCGTTGCCATGCGCGAAATGATTCTTGCTGATGACGAAGCAGGCCGTCGTGCTGCACTTGACAGACTCCTTCCAATTCAAAGAGAAGACTTTGAAGGCATTTTTGCTGCTATGCACGGATTGCCTGTGACAGTTCGCCTGCTCGATCCACCATTGCACGAATTTGTTCCTCATGACGAAAAAGGACAAAAAGAAATGGCTGATGTTATGGGTGTTGCTGTTGAAGTGATAAAAGCTAAAGTTGAAGATCTTCACGAGTTCAACCCAATGTTGGGCCACCGTGGATGTCGCCTTGGAAACACCTATCCCGAGATTACCGAGATGCAGGCACGTGCCATCATTGAAGCTGCTTTGAATTTGAAAGCAAAAGGCATCACTGCAATCCCTGAAATCATGATCCCGCTAACCGGAACACTTGCAGAGATGAAAATGCAGGAGGATATAGTTCGCAGTACTATAGAGAAAGTTTTTGCAGAGAAGAATGATACCATTGAATATCTTGTTGGAACAATGATTGAAGTTCCAAGAGCATCTGTAGTTGCTGACGAAATTGCAAAATCAGCCGAGTTTTTCAGCTTTGGAACAAACGACCTTACACAAATGACCTTTGGTTATTCACGTGATGATGCAGGCAAATTCCTCGATGTATACAAGAAAAAAGGTATTCTGAAACATGATCCTTTTGAAGTACTTGATCAGGAAGGTGTTGGTCAACTGATGAAACTTGCAGTAAAGAATGGTCGCAAAACACGTCCTGATATCAAGCTTGGTATCTGTGGCGAACATGGTGGAGAGCCAAGTTCTGTTGGTTTCTGTCACACTATCGGCCTCAATTATGTGAGCTGCTCACCATACCGTGTGCCGATTGCTCGTTTGGCTGCCGCACAAGCTGCTGTTGCTGAGAAAATGGCTGAAAAAGCAAAGAAGAACAAGAAAGATAAGAAAAAGTCTAAAAAGTAAGTTTTTCAATTGAATTCAAAAAGCGTCTGGGATTTTCTCAGGCGCTTTTTTTGCGTTAATAAAAGCCTTAAAGAAATCTATTAAGTGACTTCTTTATTGTTATACTTTCATTAATTTGACTATGATAATTGCGAAAATTCAGCCTTATTATTCTGACTCTTTTTTGAAATTTTAAAGCATCTTAAAAAAACCCTCATTTTCTTACCGCAATCGTTTGAAACGGCAATCATTTTTTTAACTTTGCAGCCTTAGAATTATCAAAGTATTATTTAAAAACTGAATTATGGCTATCAATGAAGCAAAGCTTAAGGCTGATCTGGCCAAATATGGCATAGAAGATGTCAAAGAAATATTTCACAACCCTTCTTACGAACTGCTTTTTGAGCATGAAACCGACCCAACCCTTGAAGGGTTTGCTAAAGGTGTACTGACCGACACAGGTGCAGTATCTGTAGACACTGGCATATTTACTGGCAGGTCACCAAAAGACAAGTACATTGTTTATGATGAGGTATCAAAAGATACTGTTTGGTGGAGCACCAAAGGAAAGAATGACAACAGACCCCTTGAGCCAGAAAAATGGTCAAAACTCAAAGGTATTGCAGCAAATCAACTTTCAGGAGGTAAACTCTATATTATGGACGCTTACGCAGGCGCGAATCCTGAAACACGTCTCAATGTCCGGTTTGTTGTAGAAGTGGCCTGGCAGGCTCATTTTGTTAAGAATATGTTTATTCGCCCTACCAATGAGGAATTGGCCAGCTTTGAACCTGACTTTGTTGTATTAAATGCTTCAAAAGCAGTCAATCCGGACTGGGAAGAAATGGGGATGAATTCCGAAAACTTTGTTGTTTTCAATCTTACCGAAAGAATGTCACTCATCGGTGGAAGCTGGTATGGTGGAGAAATGAAAAAAGGTATATTCACTATGATGAATTACTATCTGCCTCTTAAAGGAATTGCTTCAATGCACTGCTCTGCCAATATGGGTAAAGAAGGCGATGTAGCAATCTTTTTTGGACTTTCGGGAACAGGCAAAACGACACTTTCAGCCGACCCAAAAAGAATGCTTATTGGTGATGATGAGCACGGATGGGATGATGATGGCGTGTTTAATTTTGAAGGTGGTTGTTATGCTAAAACAATCAATCTAAGTGAAGAAAACGAACCAGATATTTTCCATGCCATACGTCGTGATGCTTTGCTCGAAAATGTTGTTGTAAGAGAAGATGGATCAATTGATTTTGACAGCAAGGCAAAAACTGAGAATACCAGGGTATCCTACCCGATTTACCACATCGATAACATCGTTAAACCGGTTTCAAAAGGAGGCCATGCTACAAAAGTTATTTTCTTAACTGCAGATGCCTTTGGCGTTTTGCCTCCGGTAGCTAAACTGGATAGTGAACAAACCAAATACCATTTCCTTTCAGGTTTCACAGCCAAGCTTGCAGGAACAGAAAGAGGCGTTACTTCTCCACAACCTACTTTTTCGGCTTGCTTTGGCAACGCATTTCTCGCTTTACATCCTACCCAGTATGCAGTTGAACTTGTGAAAAGAATGGAAGCTGTTGGGGCAAAAGCATATCTGGTTAATACAGGATGGAATGGAACCGGAAAACGAATTTCAATAAAGGATACACGGGCAATCATCGATGCAATACTGGATGAAAGCATTGAGAATGCTCCAACGCGCATCACCCCAAGATTTAAATTGGAAGTGCCCACAGAATTGAATGGAATTGATTCTAATATCCTTTTCACTAAAAATACTTATGCTGATCCAGCAGAATTTGATAAAAGAGCCAACGATTTAGCGCAAAAGTTTATCGAAAATTTTGAAAAATATACTGATACTGAAGAAGGAAAGCGACTGCTAGCGGCCGGACCAAAGGCTTAATAGTAATGGAAAAAATGGATGGGAGCGATGAGCTCCCATTTTTTTTTGATTGTGTATCTATAACAATATTTTGGCATCAAATATGTTTGATTTTCCCATTCTCTCAAAATAAAAATTTGAGAAAAGTTGTTTTACTTATAAGTCTTTAAACCAAATATTCTGAAAGTATTAAATCTTATTAAGAAAATTATTTTTTTTGGTTTACTGAAAAATCGATCTTTGTATTCAGCAACCTCATCAAAATTTATGAGAAACGATTTGAAAGAAGAATTTTTTTGTTATGCAACTTTCAACTGTATCTTTGCGTCTAAAACTTGCGCAGAGTTGAGCAGTGCTTTTAAAATTTGATGGACGAAAAGCAACTTTTAAAAGATTGCATTAAAGGTGATTTTAAAGCACAAAAGCGCCTTTATGATGCTTTTGCGCCGAAGATGTTCGGGGTTTGCCTAAGGTATGCCAACGATCATGACACGGCTCAGGATTATCTGCAGGAAGCTTTTATCCGCGTTTTTGCCCATCTTGATCGCTTTAGATTTGAAGGTTCGCTTGAAGGTTGGGTAAGAAAAGTTGTGGTAAATACTGCACTTGAGAAAATAAGAAAGGTAGACGTTTTTAAAAAGTCAGTAGAGATAGATAAAATTAATCCAGGTGATTATGAGACAACTGAGTTACAAGATCAAATTAATGCAACCGAATTGTTGCAGCTCATCCAGTCGCTACCTACAGGCTTCAGAACAGTTTTTAATCTCTATGCAATTGAGGGATACACACATCAAGAAATTGGTAAACTATTAGATATCAGTGAAGGAACATCGAAATCACAGTACGCCAGAGCGAGACAGTGGTTGCGACAGCGTTTAGAAAAGAGAGCGTAGATATGACAAAAGAGAGAGATGATTTAAAAGAATTGTTCAGGGAAAAACTTGAAAACCTGACCATCAATCCCCCCGAAAGTGTTTGGGCGGGTATTGTTGCCAGCAGAAGACGTAAAAAACGTTTCTTTATCTATAGAGTTGCTTCTGCCGCAGCTATTTTGCTTTTTCTAATAAGCATTCCTTATTTGTTTTTTGACGAGTCCTCAAAAGAATATGAATTGATTACCAATGAATTAGTTGCTATTGACGAAGCATTGGAAGGCGAAAATTTGACATCAGAAAGAGAATTAACCGATAACCTATCATACCCAAAAACATCCCTTTCTGAACAAAAAGAAGATACACAAAAGCTCACCGCACTAAATAAAACTCAAAGCCAAGCAATAAAACCAACAGGATTAGTCACTGGCGAAATTGCTTCAAAATCATCAGAAGTGGCGATAAATGAGGAGAATTTGGCAATTGTTATTGAAAAAGATGAAAGTTTGGCATTATCTGGGGAGGAAACAGAAGAAGCAGAAGCGCAACAAAACGATGTTGATAGAGTATCACTCGCAAAAAAACTATTAGACGAGCAATTGGCAAAACAACTTGCAGATTTTAATGATCAGTTTCAGAAAGAAAAAGAGTCAAATAAAGGCTTATCCTTTGGCCTTGCATTTAATAGCGTTCCCGGCAGTGTTGTAGCCGGGACTGATTTCTCAATTGCGGCAAACAAATCAAAATATGGCCCCGACCCATTTCAGTCTGATGTGGCTTATCGAACTTCATATTATGAAGAAATTGAGAAAACAGATGTAAGACCTCCATTGTCTATTGGATTCAAAGTGAGCTATAACTTCAGTAAACGTTTTGCAATGGAAAGTGGTGTTATTTATACTGAACTAAGTACGATCAGCAAAACTGTGGAAATGAATAGTCAGTATACTGAGTTTGAACAAGCTCTATACTATATTGGTATACCAATAGGAGCGAAGTACGATTTCATCAGCAGAAAATCATTCAGTGTTTATCTGCTGCAATCACTCATCTTTGAGAAAGGTGTTCAGGCCGTAAACCGCACTTTCAGATATGAAGAAGGAAGCAGGGTAGCTACCGAAAAAGATTTTACAACTATCTCTGGAATGCAGCTTTCAACCTTAAGTGCTGCCGGAATTGACCTGAATCTTTACCGAAGAATAAGCCTTTATGGTGAGTCTGGTATACAGGTTTTTTATCTTAACAGAACACAACCTTTCAACATCCGCACAGCCAAAACAATTTGGCCGGTATTTCACGCTGGTTTACGTGTGAAAATCTAAGCTGTCATGCAACGTTTGCCAGATGCATTGCATCTTGGGAACGTAACTGAAGTTTAGCATGAAAACCAAAATTAAATTTTTCAACTTTATCGCAATCCTTTCTTTGGCAGCACTTACTTTTAATGGCTGCCGCGATAAAATTTATGAAGAGTTGACCTACACGGCCAATATTCCTGTTTACATGGAATTTACAGAGTTCAGAACTTCTGTAAAAAAAACACCACCTAAGCAATTAGAGCAACCCGGAAAAATTTATTTCAAAGACAATTATTTGTTTATTAATGAAAATCAGGAAGGTGTACATGTAATTGATAACACAAATCCTGCATCACCAGTCATTCTAACGTTTATCGAGATACCCGGAAATGTTGACATTTCTATTCGTGGCAATACTCTTTATGCCGATAGCTTTATCGATCTTGTTGCAATAGATATCAGCGATCCTCAAAACCCTGTTGAAATAAGCAGACTTAACGATGCGTTTCCAAATGTTTTGCCACCTGTTGATATCAGCCTTCCGGTTTACGGTTTAGACTTTAGTAAAGGTGTTGTCGTTGGTTGGGAGAAGAAAGAGATTACTGAGTTGGTTGAAAAAGGTACAGGATACAGAGGTGAAAAATTTAATTTTGATGCAATCGGAGCACCGCAGCTTGGATCAGGAGATGTGAGTATAATTGGCGGTTCTACTGGTATTGCTGGCTCAATGGCCAGATTTACAATTATTTCGGATTATATGTATGCTGTGCATAACAATGCATTGAAAGTATTTAATATCTCTGGTTCAAATGGAATTACGAAATCAGGGGAAGTACAGCTGGGAAGAGTAGTAGAAACAATTTTCCCGTTTGAAGGCAGGCTATTTCTTGGTACCACAACTGGTATGCTTGTTTATGGTTTGTCAAATCCTTCTGCACCTAATTATATCTCAGTTTTTGAACATATTAATTCTTGTGATCCGGTTGTTGTTGAAGGAAATATTGCCTATGTTACCCTTAGATCAGGAAATGCGTGCAATGGATTTGTAAATCAGCTGGATGTTATTGATATTTCTTCTTTAGAAAACCCATTTCTGATTAAGTCATATCCAATGTTTAACCCACATGGGCTTGGCATTGATAATAACATACTGTTCATTTGCGATGGTGATGCAGGGCTAAAGGTATATGATGCCACTGATCCGCTACAGATTCATATGAATCAGCTGGCGCATTTTGCAAATATCAAAACTTATGATGTCATTCCATTCAATGGAGTGTTAATGTTAATTGGCGAAGATGGCCTTTTCCAATATGATTACTCGGATCCGACAAATTTGATTTTGTTGAGCCAAATGTTAGTTATAAAACCTTAAAAAATGAAATTAAGAACTTTTGTTCATCTGTAATATCATGTTCAATAGCTGCTGCCGTGGGGATATGGCAGCAGCTTTAACACCCTAACACTATGAAACAACTATTGAAATTATTCGGATTTGACCGGAGGAAAACGGAAGGAACAGCTGAAAGAGCAAGCTGGCCACTTTCAGCATTCAAATTACCAGGTGGAAACCAGCCACAGGCCTGGAATAATAGATTTGGAAGACAGAATAGCTGGACTAAACAGTTTAGTAAACTTTGGTCACTTAGTCTGAGGTCATTATGGTAGAGATTTCGGAAAGATTTTCTGAAAAATCTGTAACTTGTTTCTCTGAATGGATACGAGAATACAGCCGCATGACTTTTTTAGTCATTTTGGCGGTTGTTTTTTTTATTCCTGTTAATCTTTATTCCCAAAGACAAAAAGATATTACTGTTTTCTTAAAAAGTGGTGATGTCGTTTATGGAAAAATAGTTTCGGAAGATAGTATAAAAGGTATTTTGATCGAAAATGATTGTGGAATCAACTTAATCAAAGCCCAGGATATTGATAGCATATGGTCTCGAAAGAGCCGTATTCCTTCCCTTCAAAAAACCAAGGGATTTTTTAACCTTAGCTCACTAGCCCTATTGTTTGGCGAAGGCCGGGACGGATATGTCCCGGTACCTTCCCTTACAATGGTAAACGGCTATCAGTTTAATCAGCATATTTTTGCTGGCATAGGCGTTGGTTATGAGCATTACGATTTTGGAGTAATGCCGGTTTTTCTTGAGGCAAAGTATTTATTTAGATCTGACATACTTACACCATTTGTATCTGTAAAGGTTGGAGGATCAGTGCCACTGCAAAGCCATATGGAGGACAATTGGGGGAGAAGCGGGAATAAAACCTATGGAGGTGCATTGTTTGCTCCTGAAGTAGGTATTATGCTGCCATTAGGCAATGCAGATGCTTTTATTTTGAGTGTTGGCTATCATTACCAACAGTTGTCTTATGATTCACCTACATATTATTGGCATCTGTCTGAGTCGACTGAGGTTAAGAGGCGTGTTTTTACCAACTATAACAGAATCTCACTTCGGGTAAGCTTTTTATTTAGATAATTTATTGTCTGCGTTTTATTTCTGATATAAAAAAATCCCGGGTTTTCCGGGATTTTTTTTGCACTGGAATTCAGACTTCTTTTGCACCTTTTACGATGTCATTTACAATTTCAGGGTCGAGAAGTGTTGTAATATCCCCAAACTCGCTTGTTTTTCCTTCAGCAATTTTTAACAGAATACGCCGCATGATTTTGCCAGAACGGGTTTTGGGTAGACCCGTAACGATTTGAATCTTGTCAGGTTTTGCAAAAGGCCCAATCATTGTTGAAACGGCCATCATTATTGAGTTTCGAATACCTTCTTCACCACCTGTGCTGAAATGCGTACACACAACATACGCATAAATTCCCTGTCCTTTAATTGGGTGTGAAAATCCAACAACAGCAGATTCATCAACAAGCGGATGTTCATTGATGGCATTCTCAATTTCAGCTGTGCCAAGCCTATGACCTGAAACATTGATAACATCGTCAACCCTGCCCAGAATCCGATAGTATCCATCCTCATCGCGCTTTACTCCATCACCAGTAAAATACAGGCCTGGATATGTAGTGAAATAGGTGTTTACAAAACGCTCATGATCACCCCAGATCGTGCGTGCCATTCCAGGCCATGGATAACCGATACATAGATTTCCTTCCACACTGTTACCCATGAGCTGCTTTCCGTTTTGATCAACAATCATGGGTTGGATTCCCATCAGAGGCATTGTTGCATAGGATGGTTTTGTGGGTGTAATGCCTGCCATTGGACTGATCATGATGCCACCAGTTTCGGTTTGCCACCAGGTGTCAACAATCGGACAGCGATTTTTTCCGATATGGTCATGGTACCAGTGCCAGGCAGCTTCGTTGATCGGTTCGCCCACTGTTCCAAGTACTTTTAATGTAGCAAGACTTTTGTTTTGAAGCCAATCCATTCCCAATGCCATTAACGAACGGATTGCGGTTGGGGCAGTATAAAACTGATTCACCTTGTGCTTGTCGATAATATCCCAGAATCTTCCTGCATCGGGCCAGGTAGGCACTCCTTCAAACATCAGAGAAGTAGCACCACTTAATAGAGGACCATAAACCAAATAACTATGACCAGTAATCCAACCAATATCAGCAGAACAGAAATAGACATCACCATCGCCATATTGAAAAACATTTTTGAAGGTATATGCCGTATATACCATATAGCCGCCCGTTGTATGGACAAGTCCTTTTGGCTTACCTGTTGATCCGCTTGTATACAATATGAAAAGTGGATCTTCTGAATCCATTTCTTCAGCTTCGCAGGTATCACCGGCATCTTTCATCAAATCATGATACCAATGATCACGTCCATCAACCATTGGTATGGATTCTCCTGTGCGTTTTAATACAATAGCTGTAGACACACACTTACACATATTCATGGCATCATCAGCAATCTGTTTGATAGGGATGGTTTTCGAACCTCTGAAACCACCGTCAGAAGTAATAAGCAATTTGGCTCCGGCATCCTGAAGCCGCTCACCGAGTGACTGAGCAGAAAATCCGGCAAAAATAACTGAATGAACAGCGCCTATTCTTGCACAAGCCAAAAGCGCTATTACAAGTTCAGGAACCATTGGGAGATAAATGGCAACTCTGTCACCTTTTTTTATGCCCAAACCTTTCAATACATTTGAAAAACGCTGTACTTCAGTGAAGAGTTCGCTATAGGTTAAAGTTCGATGGGTTTCAGAAGGATCGTTGGGTTCCCAGATTATGGCAGGCTGATTTCCGCGGAAAAACAAGTGTCTTTCAAAAATATTTTCTGTCAGATTTAGTTTTGCGCCATGAAACCAATTCGTATAACCACTCCTGAAATCCCAATCCAGTACATGATCCCATTTTTTACGCCAATAAAAACTTTCAGCAATATTCGACCAGAATCCAGTTGGATTCGTTACGCTTTTTTGATATTCGAATATATATCCTCCAAGGGTTGAGATTTTAGGTACCATAGTTTAGTGTTTGATTGATTTTGTGCTAAAATAGAATAATTTTTAAAAGCAAAAGCAAATTGAACACAATCTTTGTTTTGTTTGTTAAAAGTTAGATTTTTCTTAACGAATAAATTTCAAATAATGAGTTGGATATTTTCGATAAAGTACAGCCAAAATTTATTGCATATTTGGTTATTAGTTTCCAGAGTTTTAATCTCTGTATTTATGTTGACACATGGTTGGCCAAAGTTAATGAGGTTTTTTTCTGAAGAAAGCATCAAGTTTGCCGATCCACTAGGGATAGGAGTAATTCCGTCACTTTTGCTGGCAGTGTTTTCAGAAGTTGTATGTTCTGTTTTCATCATTCTTGGTCTTGGCACAAGAGCAGCAAGTATTCCATTAATTATTACAATGATGGTTGCTGCATTTATTGTTCATGCAGATGATCCGTTTGCAAGAAAAGAGATGGCCTTGTTGTATTTGCTTGGATACATTATGCTTTTGATACTGGGGTCAGGTAAATATTCTATAGACCGGTATTTTAGGAAATGAGGCTGACTTTAGTGCAATAGTTTCATTTTTTAATATTTTTTTTCAATCGTTTAAAGCACTTTCTCATACGGAAGTTTCAATTATCTGTACTTTTGGGGTATAAAAAAATATGACCTCATGAGAAAATTACTTACTATTTTATTTTTGCTGCCATTTGTTTTAAAAGCACAAATAGGTGGCGAACGCTTTGTTCCTTCAACATCATATCCTGGATTTCAAAGTGTTTCTGATTCCCTGAATTTGCATGGAGTAGCTATAGGAGGTGTTACATTCATTATTGCCGGAGATGCAGTTTTTAATGAATCACCCATTACTTTCACTGCTTCAGGAACTCAAAATTCAACTGTTCTTATAACATGGAATGGTCAGGGTCTTAAGCCTGTGATAAATTTTTCTGGCACAGCTGCAGCAATTGATGCCGGAATTACACTCAGAGGCAGCGACTATTTTACTATCGATGGTCTTGATATCAGAAATCCGGAAGATAATATTGAATACGGAATCTTGATAACTAATCTAACTGCCACAAATGGTGCGCATTACAATACAATTAAGAATGTTAACATAACTTTGAATAAATTAAATCCTTTTCAGACCGAAGGTGTCAAAGTTTTGCCAACGAATGTAGCCACTTCTTTTGAAGGTAACAATCATTACAATAAATTCTTTAACAATGTTATTCAGAATGTTACAATTGGTTATAGTTTTGATGGTTTGAACAGCAATACACAATTAATGTGTGTTGGAAATGAAGTTGGTACAGAAAATGGTGGTGTGAGCCTCATTTCAGATATTGTAATGGCAGGCGTGCTTATTGATGACCAGAATGGTTTTAGTCTTAGGAACACAACCATTGAGAACTTAACCAGAATCGGAACTGGAACAACGGCTCCTGCCGGAGTCTCAACATTAAGTGGAAACCCATCTGAGCCATTGTCAAATGATTTTTACTTTCAGAACAACACAATTAATAACGCTTCGAGTTCTTTCACCAGTGTTTACGGACTTTACTTCAGTGCCCGAAAGGCTACCTATTTTATAAATAATAACACTGTAAAAAACATTAAATCAACTGGTGGCGGAGGAAATACAGCAGATGGAATCGTTGTTCTGGGTACGGATATAATAGCAAACATCTACAACAATATGATTTCAGACATAGCTGCTCCTGCATCTGCAATAAGTGGTAATGCTGCCTCCAGAGGAATAAATGTGCGCACTTACAGCGAGGCTTATGTTTTTTACAATTCAGTTTTTCTTGAATTTGAAGCGACAAACCTTTCTCATCAATCTGCTGCTTTTATCGTCTACAATAACGGCGATCCTGTTCAGATGCGGAATAATATTTTTGTGAATAAAACAACTTTCCCTGAGGGTGCAACTGGTGTAGGTGCAGCTTTTTACAAGCGGACACCAGCGCTTACAAACATTGTAGGTGGTAGCGATAACAATATTTATTTTGCCGGAGATCCCTCTCCAAATAATGTGATTTTTTATGGACATAATTCAACAGCTCCCGCTGTTGACCAGACTTTGGATGCTTACAAAGCAAGAGCTGTAACTTTTGATCAGAATTCTTACAGTGAAGATGTTCCATTTATGAGCAATACTGATCTTCATATAAATCCGCTTTCAGAAACTGTTGCACGTGGCAATGCCCTTCCTGTAACAAGCCCTTTCACTGTTAATTTTGATTTTGATGGCTCTCCCAGAGATGTTTCAAATCCCGATATCGGAGCAGATGAAATAGCCAATGCTTTTCCAGGATTTGGATCAAATCCGAACCCTGCTGATGGTGAAGAGAATGTTGAGGTTGATCTTGGTGTTTTAATATGGAGTTATATCCCTAATCCTGAGTTTGTTAATCCTGCCTCTTTCACCGTCTATGTTAATGACAATCCTGATTTTACAGGAGTTGAACCTCATGCTACCGTCGAATGGATTAGTGGAGTTGAAGAATATGCTGCATTAATCTTTGAATTAGACTATGAAACAAATTACTTCTGGAAAGTTGTTCCAACTGCCGATGTTGTTGGTGGAGCTGAGCCTTCTGAAGTGCCTGTTTGGCAATTTAGCACAGAAATGCTTGTTTTTCCTTTTCCCAATGTATCAGGCAATCCTAATCCAGCAGGCACTGAGCTAGTAAGTATTGAACTTACTCAGTTGGCCTGGCAACACATTGATTTGATAAATTATGCCAGTCCGGCTGGGTTTAAAGTGTATATCGGTACAAATGAAAATCTTACACAAGCAGATTTTCTTTCCTGGGTTCCATTTACGAGTGGTCAGCTTGATTATGCTGCTTCTTTAACTGCATTTACCCTTCAATATGCAACCACCTATTTTTGGAAGGTAGTCCCAACAGTTGATCAAAATGCTGGCCCAGACGCTCAGGGTGTAGTGGTTTGGTCTTTTACAACAGAATTAATTCCGTATCCAAATAATGCGACCAATCCGGTTCCGGCAAATGGCGGAGTTTTGTCAATAGAAAACGCACAGTTGGGCTGGACATTTGTTTCCAATCCAAACCATACCTTGCCTGCAGGGTTTAAGGTGTATATCGGATCCAATGAGGTTTTAACAGAAGATGATTTTCTGACTTGGGTTCCATTTACTGCAGGTCAACTTGATTATGCTGCTTCTTTGACCTCGGTCACCTTACAATATGCAACAACCTATTACTGGAAGGTTGTACCTACAGTGAATCAAAATAGTGGGCCTGATGCTGAAGGAGTTGTTGTGTGGAGTTTTACCACAACGGCAATTCCATATCCTAATACAGCTGTAAATCCTGATCCTGAGGATGGAGGTATCCTGACTTTTTTTGAAACTGGTGGGGATATAATATTAGGTTGGGAATTTGTGCCAAATCCTGATTTCGCTTTGCCAACAGCTTTCAATGTTTATCTCGGAGAGGATACTACATCCACTGCATTTTCGATTCCGGTAGCCATTGTTCCTTTCAACCAGAATACTACCAATTATTTATATGAAGTTACTGATATTTACTTATTTAATCTTCTAGATGGAGCAACCAATTATTGGAAAATTGTTCCAACTGTGAATGAAACCGGTGGTCCTGAAGCTATCAATCAACCGATATGGAGTTTTGTGTTTGATATCATAGAAGGATTGGATTTGACAACCTTTAATAAAATTAAAGTTTATCCAAATCCAACAAAGGATATTTTAAACATTGATTTTGGTAATGAAAACATACAGAATGTGACACTTGTTCAAAGTGCAGGAAAAGAGCTGAAGACTTATATCATGAATGACAAGATAAGTAAAATTGATTTAAGTGATTTTGAATCAGGAATCTATTTCCTTAAAATAAAAACTTCATCTTCAACTATAATTAAAAAAATAGTCATTGAATAAGTGTTTTGATACAAATTACGAAGCATAAAAAAAGCTCGAATGATTTTTCATCCGAGCTTTTTTTAAAGCAGAAATTATTTTAAAACTTTAATAGCCTCAGCAGCAGCTTCAATTGATGGAGTTGGGGATATTTCTGTTCCAACAGCACCTTTCATCCATAATTGTGGAATGACCCTTCCTTGTGTAAATGCGCGGTATATTTCATCTGCAAAATCCTTGTCCTTGATATGATTGCCAAATTGAAATTCAATCAACTGACCTATAGGATAGGCTGATAAATAGAGCGGATAATCTATCATGTGTGAATAAATTGCAAGAATGGGAGAGTCCTTTATGCCAAAAACGGGCGCAAAATAAAGATTCCAGGTTTCAACTGCAATTTTATTGACTGCGTCTTTCAGTTCTTCTGCTGTTGCTGTCGGATTGGAATATAGCCATCTCCAGACATTGATGTCGACCAAAGAGACTCCCATAATTTCATAATTAGACCATAAATTATCCAGTGCTGCCAGATGTTTACTCATTTCATTTTCTTGCTCCATACCTAGCAATTCAAGGTCTCTTGCCTGAAAAACAAATGCAAGTGCTTCTGTGAACGATGTGTTTGGAACTCCGTTCATCATGTAATAATCAACATTTTGAAGGGTAATGGTTTGTTCAACATTGTGACCAAATTCATGAATAGCAATGTTGTAGCCTTTGTAGTCCATTCCGTCAGCGCCAATGCGGGTGCGCAAACGCGCTTTATCTGATTTCATTGCAGCACCCCAGGCATGACCTGCACCACGTGAAGGATCAACAATGATTTTTGAAGCAATGCTCACAGCAGAGTCGGCATTGAAGCCAAGCTTTATGAGTATATTGGGTAAATCTTGTTCAAAAGCAGTTTTATCGGGATACTTTTCTTTAAGGATTTTATCGAGTTTACTGATGTCAAGGGTTGATCGCGTTTTAAAACCATCGTACCAAATGTCCCAGGGTTGCAATTTTCTTCCAAGTCTTTTCTCAATAATCTTCCCAATTTCTTTGAGTTCCGGACTCGAAACAAGTTCGATAAAAATCTTTTCCACATCCTCGACCGGGATTTCCATTTCATCTTCAAATTTCCTTTTGATATAATCAGGAAAATGTGGGGAATAGGCGTCTATTGCCTGTGTGGCATTAAAAAGACTTAAAAGATACTTAAAGCGGGTATTTGGTTCTTTTTCTGTTTCGATCGGTTTTCCGGCTTCATAAACCACATTCGTAAAAGGATTCCATTCTAAGTTTGGGTTATTGATGACATTTTTCGGAATATCTTGCCTCACAATATGTTGCATCACTTCATAAATTATTGCCTGCTTTGCAAAACCTGATTTTGATGCATAGTTTGCTTTGATCTCATCTCGCAATCCCCAATGTGAAATAAGTTTCATGTCTTCAGGAAAAACAGATTTCCCTTTTTTATCAATGAGTTTTCCCATGTAAATATTATAATCCGAAATATAACCATCTGCATCGGTCACAATCTGTGAGTAATTTTGCAGCAGATTTGCCGGAACACGCGATTTGAAAACATCGCCTAAACGTACATATGCCCACTCAAGACGCGTCCATTTTTCGCCCATCGTAGTTTTTTCACTCAATGAATAAAAAGGGAAATTGAGAATTGTTATAAATGCCAGTTTATTGGCAAAGAAATCATCGCTGACGTGCGCTCCAGGGCTATATCCTCCGAAGATACGGTCAATGGCAAGAATTTCACCTTCATCAACATGAAGCGGAATTTTTAAACCAACATTCATTTTGTTAAAACTACCGAAAAGTAATTCGAGATTGGTTTCCAACCTGTCAAAAACTGCTTTTCTTTCTGAAGTATTTTTGACGGAGTACTGACGGCATAGTTCTGCAAAAACCTGCTCGTCTCCGTCAACAGGTTGCCAGAAAGAAGCAACTTGCTGTACACCTTTTTCAATTCTGTCGTGCTGGTCGACATCTGCATTTTTCTTGAGATCTTCAACCACCTGAAGGATGAGAGTTTCCGAAATGACCGGTTTTAGTCGTTCCATTTGTTGTGCATAGATTTGAGTAACCGAAAATATGGCAATGATTATTGCCAGAATAGTAATTTTTTTCATTGATTTGTTTGATTAGGTTTTATTTTCAATCTAAAAAATCTTCCAGACTTTCCGCCTGCAATTGCTAATGGAACATAGATCAGGAGACTCGTAATAGTAAACCACAATGGATGTTGCATTAGTGCAAGATTTATAATGCCTCCTGCCATTAAAAGCAAGCCGGTTATTAGTGCGCTTAAAATTCCGTTTTCAATAATTGAGGAGACAAAACCTCCAAAAAACGCTCCCAAACCGTAAGCCAAAAGAACGAACATCAATAGAGGTGTTGTTAAATGCCTAAATGCTAAGCTTGTGTCATCAGAATCGGCACTTAGGATATAGCTTTCAGAGTTTTCAAATAGTTTTGGAGCAAAAGATTCAATGGAGCTGATAATGATGATTCCTATAGAAAGACCAACAATTACAGCTAATATTAAATGTAAAGTATTTGTTTTTTTCATCATGCAAAATTACGTAATTGGTAGGGGGATTTGTTTTGAAATAAGGTAATTTTTTGGATAAATGACTATTGAAAAGCTAAAATATTCATAAAAATTAACGAAAAATCTCTCAAAGCTGCAGGATAACAGACATGAAAGTTTTCTGAAGGTTACGTTAAACAAAAAAGGTTTTCCTTAATGGTCAAGAAAAACCTTTTTGCAGGTTCTTTAGTGAAGAGATCAAGAATCTGCTCTCATTTTCAAGTGCAATCCAATTTGTTGTTTTTGGGGTTTATTAAACAACAAAAAGAATCGCAGATAATGAGAAAAAGCAAACATTTTGCCGTTTCCTTAATTTAAAGAGCAAGCAGGTTAAAGTGATCTGCAATTTATTAATCTAATTCTGCCAGATCTTCTTCAGGATCACAATCGCAATTAAAGCTTTTATTATACATGGTCATCGCTTTCAAGCTCATACCCATGTTAGAGAAACCTCCATCATGGAAAAGATTTTGCATGGTCACCTTTTTGGTTAGATCTGAAAACAATGTTACACAATAATCAGCGCATTCATCTGCTGTGGCATTGCCCAGAGGCGACATGCGCTCTGTGAAATCCATCAAGCCATCGAAGCCCTTTACACCACTTCCTGCAGTTGTTACAGTAGGTGACTGGGAGATTGTGTTTACTCTGATTTTTTTCTCTCTTCCATAAATGTATCCAAAACTACGCGCAATAGATTCAAGCAAGGCTTTGGCATCGGCCATATCGTTGTATCCGTAGAGTGTGCGTTGAGCAGCTACATAAGAAAGTGCAACTACTGAACCCCATTCATTAATTGCGTCCATTTTGAATGCAATCTGAAGCATCTTGTGAAATGAAATAGCCGAAATGTCAAGGGTTTTATTTAAGTACTCATAGTTCAACTCGTTGTACACTCTTTTTTTGCGCACATTAAGTGACATCCCTATTGAGTGAAGTACAAAATCAATTTTTCCACCAAGAATTTCCTGACTTTTTTCAAAAACATGGGTTAAATCCTTTACCGAAGTAGCATCGGCAGCAATAATCTCCGAATTACATTTTGCAGCCAATTCATCCAATTCGCCAAAGCGAAGGGCAGTTGGAGTATTGCTCAAGGTGAAAACAGCTCCTTCGTCATGCGCTCTTTCAGCCACTTTCCATGCGATAGATTTATTGTCGAGAGCGCCAAAAATGATTCCTTTTTTTCCTTTTAAAAGATTGTAGGCCATGAGATATTTTTTTATGTTTCTTTAATTTTGATTTGAGTGGGCAAAGATACAAAAACTCAAAAACAATGATAATTTTTCAAGATATTGATTGTTAATGAGTTAAATTGTTTGTGGGTTAAATTCCGAAAGAATATACCGGTAAAATAGTATCAGAATCCTGAAATAAGTTCTTTTGCAGCATTTCTTGAAGCAGGAGTAATTTTGTCGTCACTGAGCATCCTTGCAATCTCATCAATACGTTGACTTTCATTTAGTTGAATGAGCATTGTCTTGGTCCTTTTGTCATCATCGCGTTTAAATACATGCAGGTGGTGGTTCGCTTTTCCTGCAATTTGTGGCAAATGTGTTATGGCAATAAGTTGTGTTGTATGTGCCATCGAATGCATGATTCTACCAACTTTAGCTGCAATTTCACCAGAAACACCTGTGTCGATTTCATCAAAGATTATTGTTGGAATCATCTTTCTTCCTGAGGTCAGGCTTTTTATCGCAAGCATTAATCTTGATAGTTCACCTCCGGAGGCAACTTTAGCAATATCTTCAACAGAAGTACCTTTGTTGGCAGTAAATAAAAATTTCAAACTATCTGAACCTGTCGGACTGAAAGTTTGCAATGCTTCTGTTTGGGCCACAAAACGGGCATTTGGCATACCTAATTGTGTTAATAGCAGGCTCACTGATCGCTCCATTTCTGGGATCATCTTTTTTCTTGAAACGCTTAATTGCTTAGCTTTTTCTAATAGTTTGACTTCAAGCTGAGAAAGCGTTTTGATGAGGTTTTCAATACTAAAATCTTTGTTTTCTATCGAATTGATTCTCGCTTGAAGCTGCTCCCTCACTTTGATAAGTTCATTGATATTGGCACAATGATGCTTTAACATCAGTTGGCGGAGAAAGGAGAGGCGATTGTTTATTTTTTCCAACTCAATTGGATCGTATTGAACTTTTTGCTCCACGTTCTCAGCTTCAAAAGCGATATCCTTTATTTCGATCATCTGGTTAAAAAGGCGCTCAGCCAACGATTTGGCTTCAGGAAAATACTTTTGAATTTTCGTAAGTGCTAAATGACTGTCTTTAATTTGCCTGATTGCATTTATTTCGGATCTGTTTAGCTGCTCAGCAACAGTAAAAAGTGCCGATTTGATTTCTTCTGCATGGTTAAGTGAACTCAATCGTTGCTCAAGTAGTTCAGTTTCCTCAGCTTGTATACCTGCTTTATCAAGTTCACTTAATTGAAAACTCAGGAGTTCAAAATTTGCTTTGGAATCGGTTGCACTCCTTTTTAATTCATTAAGTTCTGCTTTACACTGTTGAAACTTACGATACAACTCAGCGTAATCAGCTAAAATATTTTCGTTTTGGGCCAGTCCGTCCAGGATATTTAATTGAAATGCTGAGTCTGAAAGATGCAGTGAATCGTGCTGTGAGTGAATGTCGACAAGCATTTCTCCAAGTTCTTTCATCTGAATTACATTCACAGGTGTATCATTGATGAATGCCCTTGATTTTCCTGAAATACTTATCTCACGCCGGAATATTGTTTCGTGCTCATATTCAAGATCATTTTCTGCAAACTTTGCTTTCAGGTCAAGCTTTGAAATATCGAAAGTGGCTTCAACAAAACATTTGTTGTTTTTATCGTGCAGAATATTTGTGTCGGCTCTGCTTCCAAGCACAAGACTAAGCGCGCCAAGCAGGATTGATTTTCCTGCACCTGTTTCACCCGTAATAGCTGTAAAACCTGGTTTGAGATCAATTTCCAGGTGTTCAATCAAGGCGTAATTTGATATTCTGAGTTTGCGCAACATAAAAAATGATTGCTTTTGCGCAAAAGTACGCAATCTATCAGATTATTAACAAATGAAGATTAATTGGCCAGAATTTTTTCGTACTTCGAGGCATTGGCAGGGTCAACTTCACGTAAAATGTTGACAACTCTTGTTTTTTCCTGAGGGCTTCCTTTTGAAAAAACGTTTATGATTTCATCGCGCTTGGCATCAAGCGTTAACTGAAGCAGAAATAAATTGGATCTTGCCCGATTGGCTTGCTCAAGGTAATTGATAGCCTGGGCAATGGATGCACGTCCTTCATCGGGGTTGTCAGCCATCATATCGAGTCCAAGACGATGAAATTCGTAATTGAATTGGCGTAGCATCCTGTAGGAAGGATTTCGCAGGTTTTCTACCATCCAATAGCGGTTGCGGTTGCCATCAAAAGCTTTCCATCCGCGCTCGTTTGCATTTTGAGCACTGTTTACAATGGCTTCAGCTGCCTGATAAAATGCATCTCCACCAAAAAGTGAATAACTGTCGAAATCAAGTCCCAGAAGAATATAAGCGTAAAAAGCAAGTGTTGAAGTCAGGTTAGAAGAGAAACTGTTTTCGTTGAAATCAAGTGTTTGCGACTCGAGGTAGCGAAACTGAAAGTTTTCGTCAATAAAGTTTAACTGTACAGAATTGTAGGAGGTTTTATAGATTGGTCTTTGAAGTACAACATTCAAAGTACCTTTATATTCATCGGAAGAAACGCGCTCACGAACGGTTATCATCATCGTACACTCAATGCGTTCAAGGTTTTTAATGTTCACATTGGTCCATTTTCTATTGTTCATGAACTCATAAAGTGCCGATTGTAATGACTCAAATACCCTTCGGTCTGTCCCTTCAATCGTTTGTGCATTGACGCTGATATTACATAAAAATTCCTGTGATGAGCCATGCCGGACAATCATCAGAAGCATTATTATCAAAACAATTCCTTTTTTTTTCAACATTTGAATATGTTTTTTACCTACTGGATAATAAACTTAAAAAGTAGCTTCATATTGTTTCAGACAGCCAAAAGCTTCTCAATGGCAAGACTGATGTCTGAAGCGACCCCTTTTTTCGTTTTCAGCGGAAATTCAACGATGTTTTCCTGACGGTCGATGATTGTAACCTTGTTTGTTGCGTGTTTGAACCCTGCTCCCGGGTCATTGAGTGAGTTAAGTATTATCAGGTCAAGGTTTTTAGCACGGAGTTTTTTCAATGCATTTGACACAGGATTTTCAGTTTCCAAAGCAAAACCTATCAGCAACTGGCTTTTTTGTTTTGCGTTTCCAAGCGCCAGAAGAATATCCTTTGTGGGGACAAGGTCGAGTGCAAACGCCTCTTTTTGCTTTTTAATTTTATTTCCAAATGTTTCTTTCACCTTGTAATCAGCTACTGCTGCGCTCATTACAGCTATATCACAATGTTTAAAAAGCAGGGTGCATTGCTCATACATTTCTTCAGCTGTTGTTACAGGATAAACATGTATTTCCGGGTGATTCACAGATAAACTTGTTGGCCCCAGCACTAAAAAAACTTCTGCCCCCTTTTCTGCAAATACAGTTGCTATTTCAACTCCCATCAGTCCGGAGCTATGGTTTCCAATAAATCTGACAGGATCAATGGCCTCATGCGTTGGGCCGGCCGAAATCAGGATTTTTTTTCCAGCAAATGTTTGCTTCTCTTTAAAATAGAGATCAATTTTTTTGAATAATTCAGAAGGCTCTTCCATACGGCCTTCTCCACAAAGTCCGCTTGCAAGTTCTCCGCTTGTGGGGTCAATTATTGTATGTCCACGTTGTTTTAAGTCAAAAATATTTTGTTTGGTTGCAGGATGCTTGTACATGTCCAAATCCATGGCTGGTGCAATCATAACATGGCATCTTGCAGATAAGTAGACCGTTAGCAGATAATTATCTGCTATTCCGGAGTTCATCTTTGCAAGGGTATTGGCTGTTGCCGGAGCAACAATAAAAAGATCGGCCCACAGTCCGACTTCGACATGGCTTTGCCATTCACCAGTTTCAGTGTTAAAAAAACCAGATAAAACAGGCTTTCCAGACAAGGTTGAAAGTGTGAGTGGGGTTACAAAATCTTTTGCATTTGGGGTCATAATTATCTGAACTTCAGCCCCTGCTTTTACAAGCAAACGGATAAGCAACGGGATTTTGTATGCTGCAATACCACCCGTTATTCCGATAAGAATTTTCTTCCCCTTAAGCATTTAGCTTTATAAAAAAAACTTAAAAATCAGATGTGTCTTTGTGAGGGTTACGGAAATAAACCTGATCGTTCAAAAATTCATGGATTGCAATCAAGGTAGGTTTTGGAAGCTTTTCGTAGAATTTAGCAAGTTCAATCTGTTCACGGTTCTCAAAAATTTCTTCAAGATTGTCGGATGATGATCCAAATTCTGCAATCTTTCTGTTCAATTCTTCTTTGAGCTCAGCCGAAATCTGATTGGCTCTTTTGGAAAGAATTGCAACAGTTTCGTATATGTTACCTGTCTGTCTGTAAAAAAGATCTTTTTGACGGGTTACAGCAGTAGTTTCTGTTTTTATTTTTTTAAAATCCATATAGATATAAGGTAAATTAGGTTCAATTTTGATTTGCGAGTTTATTTCTTGTTCTTGCCTGTATTGATTCAAGGCTTTTCAGATATGAGCTTTCAGGATACTGAAAACGAAGGTTGTTATATGATTCCAAGGATAATTCATAGCGTTCACGCTGCTTTCCGGCAATGCTTTTTTCTGCATATTCGTAATAGGCTACGGCCATATTGTAAAGGATTTCTTCACTACGATCTGTATCCGGGTAATTTTTCATTAGATTTTGGAAAGAGGTGATTGCAGCCTCGTAATCGTTCATTCTATAGTAGAGGATTGCAATATTGAAATCTTTGAGTTCAAGTTTTTCTCTTAGATTGTCAATCAGGTTGTTGCATTCTGCAATACGTTCACTTTTGGGATAAGAATCCATGAAAGTCTGTAACTCTTTAATTGCAAGATATGTGTTGCTTTGATCAAGACTGGGTTTGGGAGAGTCCAGATAATAGCAATAAGCATTCATAAACATGCACTCTTCAGCTCTGGCAGAATTGGGATAGGTTTGGGCATGTCTTTTAAAATAAAAACTGGCTACAGTATAATCCTTCAGATAATAATAGGAGTATGCCATATGGTAACTGATTTCTTCACCCCGACCTGTTCCTCTGAATGAGGCTTGTAAAAGATCAAAAAGTTCAAGTGCTCTGTTATAGTCTTTCTTTTCGTAGAAATCCATAGCAGTTTCGTATTTCAGATCATTATCGGTACTTTTCAATAATTTCTGATACTTACTGCAAGACGTAAGCATGACTGCAAACAAGATGAATGTGTAAAAAACCGCTTTTTTAATCATGGCGCAAAAATACAATTTTTTTAATCAGCCCAAACGATTTGAAACTGTAATTATTACCTTTCAAGCATTTGATATTCTATTCTTTTAACTAAACTTCTTTAAATCGATATTTGTTGCAGCAATGATCCTGAATAGCAGGGGTATTTTGGCTTAAACGAATGTTCTTATAATTCATAAATCTATGGGCTGATTCAAACTAAACATTGATAACAAATTTGTACTTTTGCAGCCTAATATCTAAAATATACTAAGCATGGATGTTTTCAATAAATGTACTGTGAATATGGGTCCTTTGGGTCAGTATGCTGATCAGACAGAAGGGTATTTTATGTTTCCAAAATTGGAAGGTGAAATTGGGAACAAAATGTTGTTCAGGGGAAAAGAGCGATTAATCTGGAGTCTTAATAATTACCTTGGCCTGGCCAATCATCCTGAAGTGCGCAAGGCTGATGCCGAAGCTGCCGCAAAATATGGAATGGCTTATCCAATGGGGGCGCGCATGATGTCGGGCCAATCTGATTATCATGAACAGCTTGAGCGTGAACTGGCAGCTTTTATTGGAAGAGAATCAGCCTATCTGCTAAACTACGGCTATCAGGGAATGGTTTCTGTGATCAATTCGATGGTCGACAGAAAAGATGTTATTGTGTATGATTCCGAAGCCCATGCGTGCATCATTGATGGAATGCGGCTGCACTTTGGAAAGCGCTTTGTTTACCCTCATAATAATATTGAGAACCTTGAAATTCAATTGCGGAGAGCGAAAAAAATGACCGAACAAACCGGAGGTGGTATTCTCGTTATCACCGAAGGAGTTTACGGGATGTCGGGTGATCTTGGCAAACTGAAAGATATTGTTGCTCTGAAAGAAAAATATGATTTCCGTCTGCTTGTAGATGATGCACATGGTTTTGGCACTATGGGTGCAACAGGTGCTGGAACAGATGAGCATTTTGGTGTACAAAAAGAGGTTGATCTCTATTTTGGAACTTTTGCCAAATCAATGGCTGGGATAGGTGGATTTATTGCCGGAGAAAAAAAGGTGATAAAATACCTGATGTACAATATGCGATCACAGATTTTTGCAAAATCTTTGCCAATGCCTATGGTTATAGGAGCGCTTAAACGCATGGAACTGCTAAGGACTCAGCCAGAACACAGAGAGAAACTTTGGACAATCGTCAATGCATTACAAAAGGGTTTAACCGAAGCAGGCCTTGATATTGGAAATACCGAATCGCCCGTTACACCTGTAATGCTAAGTGGAGGTGTTGGTGAAGCCACACAAATTACTTTCGATCTGAGAGAAAACTACAACATATTCTGCTCAATTGTTTCTTATCCGGTTGTTCCAAAAGGTGTAATACTTCTCCGGCTTATTCCAACTGCCGTGCATACATTAGAAGATGTTGCATACACAATAAAGGCTTTCAAGGAAGTAAAAGAAAAACTTCTGAACAAAGAATACTCGACTGAAATGGCTGAAGTCTGAAATAGAATTCGGATTAAAGTATGGCCCGTTGGTTCTTCCAACGGGTTTTTTTAAAATTTTTTATGATATCACTAAGCAGAAAAAATTTCTGGATTATTGCAATCAATTCACTTGCTTCTTTTGTGTTGGCATACCTGTTTATTTTTTACCTGAATCAGTTGTCATATGTGCTTACTGCTGGCATGTACAACTATCCGCTTACAATAGACTATGCCACCTATTTTTTTCACATTGAGCCTTACCAATGGACACATGACGCTGTATTTATGATATTTTCATCGGGTTATGTGCTCACTTTTATTTTTGGGGCACTCTCTTTGCTGGCATTTTATCAAACCATGCCAGATGTGATGCCAATAAAAGTTTTCTTTTTCTGGATGATTATTCATTCAAGTAATTTTGTTTTTGGCGGAGTAATGTTGGGCAATCTGCTCACTGAAGGTATTGGTCATGTTTTCAACTGGATGTATCTGGCTGATACCGCGCGCATGATCATTTCTATTACTGGTTTTTTCGGATTGTTGATGACTGCGCTTTTTTCGTCCCGTTTGGTTGCTATTTCTTCCAATGCGTACTTTTCGAAATACAACGAACGCATGTCACCTTTTTTTATAACTGCTCAGGTACTGGTTCCATATTTGATAGGTTCATTCTTGCTTTTTGTTTATTTCCTTCCAAAAAACATGTTTCATGAACGCTATGGCTGGATCATCTTAGGCCTCATGCTCTTGATTTTCTTTTTGAGATCGAGGTTTTTGGAGGATCTGATGTTTGAAGAGGATGACAACCGTCAGGTAAGACTAATGAAAGGTTTTGCTGTTTTTACAGCCGCCATTTTTGTAGCAACACGCATTTTGCTAAGCAAGGGTATATTTTTTGGTTGGTAATTATAAAACATAAAAAAAAGCCTGAAAGGATTACTCTTTCAGGCTTTTTTGTTTCTAAATACATGAATCAGAATTCTAATCAAGCAATAGTTTTCGTGTAATTTTATTTTCTGTAGTAGTTATTTCTATCAGATACATGCCTTTCAGGATGCCTGAAGTTACAATCTGAAATTCATTTCTTTGATCAAACTTTTCTTCAAACAACAGTTTTCCATTGATTGAGAATAACTTAATGCCTGTCATGAATGCATCTGTATGAATATTAACGACACCATCTTTTGAAGGATTCGGGTAAATGTTGACATCTGTTTTGCTGTTTTCTTCAACAGAAACGGTAGAAAAACAACTCAGAAGTGCTGACCAACCAGCTTTTGTTACAGAACCATCGGAGCTGAACTGAAAGGTTAGCCCTTTTCCAGGATTGTTTGCAATTATGGTTCCGGGAGAATTAGTGCCACACCATGTTCCAAGCAAGGGTGCGCTTGTATTCAGGCCGTTGTATATCTTAAGCCAGTCGTAATTACAACTTGAATGTGCTTCCAGATCAAACATTGTGAACTCAACTTTCATCAAGGCCTCAGCAGTATCAGGGATGAAAGTCATGGTCATTGTCTGGTTATTTCCATAATTTCCGTTTGGCCCACCCGGATCGTAAAATGTACCTTCGCAAGTGTTGAAAGTACCATTGATCATCACATACATGGATGTTACAGTGATCAGGTTTTCTTTAAGTATTGTGCTCGTCTCTCCGTTAGCATTTGTGACAGTAAGCTGAACATCGAAAACGCCAGCGTTTGGATAAGAGATATTGGTTGGATTTTGCAAATTTGATGTTGAAGGGATTCCACCTTCAAAAATCCATGCCCATGAAATGATATTTTGTCCAAATGAATTATCAGTGAAATTGATCTGACCTCCCTTAGGAATTTCGTTTGCACTTGCGTTGAAATTTGCAATGATAATCCCAGGTGCAAGCTGCACATCCAAATCAATTTTTTGGCGATCTCCTACAGATAACCCATAAATTGTTTTTGAATAATAGCCATCAGCACTGAAGGTTAAGTTGTAAGTTCCGGCTTTGACAGGTCTGTGAAAATTACCTGCTGGTAAAGAGCTATAAACAAATGAGTTATCCAGTTCGTGACCAACAATTTCAACTTTTGCGCTTATTGGAGCCCCCGTTATGGAATCAGTAATTGTTCCATGAAACCCATAAAGCGTTTGCTTCATGTAGTTTACCATTGATTTGTAATTGTAGTTCCAATGTGCCGGAAGTTGTGAAGCAGGCAAAGTTTTACTGTTTGATATTTCCAGCGTGAACTCACGGCAATGATGAAAATAATTCATATAATCCTGACGACCTCCGCTTATGGTATACCAATCGTATCCGTTGGTGATGCCATTATTATAGGCTGTCATATATCCTGGAGGGCTATAAAATTGTGCAGTATCAGCATATTCGCGGCTTACAAAAATCCACCAATTGTCATCAGCATGACGGCGTGACCATGTATCCCATGGGTAATTTACAACCTCAATGCCGCCATGAAAGTTGGCAGAGAGCACAAAATTACGCTGATCTGCAAAATTTTTGAAAGCTACCGTCTCAGGCTGCCATGAATTGCCATCCGGATTTGGGCCATCTTCTGGATCCGGATAGTTTCTGTTGAGGTCAACGTTATTTGCATTGCCACGGCGTGAACCCGAAACTGTATGATTTCCACCCCAGAATGTTCCATCAGGATTAGCCAGCGGATTGATCCAGATATCCAGATTATCAACAAGATTTGTTATCATTGGGTCTGATCCGTAATTTGTCAGCAGCTGATCAATCAGTCTCAATGTAAGTACATAGCCGGTTGTTTCGTCTCCGTGCATGGTGGCCGTATAAAGAAATTCAGCTTTTCCTGTTGTGTTGCCGTTATTGATCCGTGCCATCAGCAATTGTCTTCCACTCGAAAGTGTACCAATATTATGAATGCTGCAAAGGTTTGGATAATTTGTTTGAAAACTTTGCATCATTGCAACATACGCCTCATAGGTAGGGTAGTAATTCCAGTCATTTTTTTGTCCAAGGTCTTCAACATCAAGCATATTTTGTTCGATGTATTCCAAAGAAGGAGGTAAAAGCAATGTCGGTGAATGGCCGGCATCCAGAATTCTTTGATACTGCGACGGACTGGCATAAGCAATAATGCGTCCACCATCAATTTGATCGATTGACATCATCTGATTGAATGTTGACAGCTGCTTGAAATCATCAAACTTTAGTTCAAAATAGAACTCCTGACGCGCAGTTTGAAGGCTGTCGAGATTGTAATTCTGAGTAAAGCCCTGAATTGAAAACAGGATGAAAAAAAGCAAAATCATCCTTCTGGAAAAATTAATCATTTGGTTTGAAATTTAATATTAGAGATTTGAATCCATTCGCTTTTTATCAGACTTCCCGTTTTTTGACTTACAGATACGAGAGGAAGTCTGACAAACTCTTTGCATAAATCCATTGCATTGAGAAGCGATTTTACACCTGCCGGGTTTCCTTCTGCGAAAAGCAGTTCGATTATTGGAAGCATGCTGTAATGCAATTTCCGCGCTTCCAAAGTTTTATTGTCGAGCTGGAGCCTTACCATTTCACTGAACTGACGACTCAATGCGTTGGCTGCAACCGAAATAACTCCGCTTGCGCCCAAGGCAATCATTGGCATTGTCAATGCATCATCGCCTGATATAACTGCAAAATGCTCAGGTTTCCTGCGAAGGATTTCCATAATTTGCGCTAAATCACCAGATGCTTCTTTTACACCTATAACATTTGAATGCTTTTCAGCTAATCTTATTGTGGTTTCAGCATTCATGTTGGCGCTTGTTCTGCCGGGAACATTGTACAAAATTATGGGCAACGGACTTGCATTGGCAATTGCATCAAAATGCGCAAAAATACCATTCTGTGTGGGCTTATTATAATATGGAACAACAGACAAAATAGCAGAGATGCCGTCAAACGCTTCATTTTGAAGTTGATGAATGATTTCTGTTGTGTTGTTGCCTCCAACACCTAATACTAATGGCACTCGATTCTTTGTTGCTTCGATAATAGTTTTGACAACCAGTTTTTTTTCTTCTTTATTCAAAACTGGTGCTTCGCTAGTTGTACCTAAAGCAACAAGATATTCAACACCACCTGCAATGGTGTGCTCAGTAACTTTTTTCAATGCCTCAACATCAACAGAAAAGTCATTTTTGAATGGAGTAACTAATGCGACTCCGGTGCCTTGAAAAATATGTTTCATAATAAAGTGTATTTTTTAGAAGTTTCAATTAAAATCCGCGGCAAAATTTATGTATTGCCCTTGCCGCAAAGTGCTTCCAGGTAATTGCTTGTTTGCTCAATATATTCTTTGAAGCCAATTTCCTGTTGTGCATAAACCTTTATTTTATAAAGATTTTTACAGACTTCATCAGATATGCCTGTTTTAAAATCAGCTTTAAGCGATGATGCCAAAAGGTGTAAAAATAGACTTGACGAACTATCTGCATTGATTAGCAGATCATAATCTTTACTTAACAATTCATTGGAGTGTTCTTTTTTTAAATCGCCAAAAAAAGTGAAGTTCCTGTGATTTACTTCCTTCATGCTTACATTTTGGAAGTTTTGGCTGAGGGCGGTTTTGTCTTTTGAAAAATTGAAAAGTTGTATGTTTTCAAAATGGGGGTATGTTTGTGCAAGCCATTTCATATTTACCTGCACTTCTTCAAGCTTTTCGGAAGTTAAAATAACAATCTTTTTAGAATCAGAAAAACAGCGAAGTTTTTGTTCAGCTTGCTTTTGGGCTTTCTGATGAATTGCTCTTTTTAAAAAGAATGGAATTGTCATAGTCAATATTTGTGCATTTCTTGTGCAGCCATTTTTCTGTTGGCAAAATTAAAGGTTTTCATTGTTAAGTTGGTTTTTTAATTTTTTTAATTCAATCAATAAATACATGGATTCTGTTTTCTGTAATTCCCATACATCAGATATTTAGCCTCTGTTTAGGTCGGGTATATCAATATCTAATAAACGTAAAGTTTATCGGATTACGTATGAGAGTCATTTTTTATCCGTTATTTTGCTACTCAATAAGCATAAAAAGTGAAAGTTACTGTTCTGGGAAGCGGAACCTCGCAAGGCGTTCCGGTGATTGCATGTCCCTGCAATGTTTGCGCATCCGACAATCCAAAGGATAAACGTCTGCGGTCTTCAATAATGATTGAAACAGGTGAAACAACCATCGTTGTGGATGCAGGTCCCGATTTTCGACAACAAATGTTGCGGGAAAAAGTTACAAAACTCGATGCAATTCTAATCACACACACGCACAAGGATCATATTGCTGGTCTTGATGATGTGCGCTCTTTTAATTTTCTGACCCGAAAACCCATGAAAGTTTTTGCAAGATCAGCTGATCAGATGGATATTAGAAAGGAGTTTTCATATGCTTTTACTGACAATCCATATCCGGGAGTTCCGGAATTTGAAATGATAGATCTTTTAGAAAAGCCATTTCAGGTTGGAGATATTCAAATAATTCCATTCGAAGTAAAGCACATGATGTTGAAAGTTTTAGGTTTTCGTTTTGGTGATTTCGCATATATCACTGATGCGAATGTGATTCCTGAAAAAAGCATTGAAAAACTTAAAGGCGTAAAAGTGCTTGTTATTGATGCACTTAGAAAGAAGAAGCACTTATCTCATTTCAATTTGGAGGAGGCAATTTTAGTTGCACAACGACTTGGAGTGCGGCAAACTTATTTTACGCATATCAGTCATTTGATGGGTGAGTTTGATGATGTTCAAAAAGAGTTACCGGAAGGAATGATGCTGGCCTGGGATGGACTCAGCTTTGAGGTGAACCAACCAGATTGGGATACTCATACACAAGATATTTAATTAAAGCACTGAAATTCAATCATAAAATTAAACTTTATGCTACTTATTGCTGATAGTGGGTCAACCAAAACAGAATGGATGTTGATTGATAAGGGGCAACTGCTTAAAACAATTTATACAGAGGGTTTTAATCCATATTATTATGGTGTAAACGATATTGTAAAGATTTTAAATTCTGAACTGATTCCTCAGCTGGACAGTTTAATGCCAAAGCAAATTTTTTACTATGGCTCAGGTTGCTCAACTGAGCAAAACTGTAATATTGTTTTCAATGCCTTGGCATCATCAATAGGTGCTGAAAAGGTAGTCGTAATGCACGATTTGTTGGCTGCAGCCCACGCATTGCTTGGCGATAGTGAAGGCATTGCATGCATTTTGGGTACAGGTTCAAACTCTTGTTATTTTGATGGAAATGAAATCACAATGAATGTTCCGTCACTAGGTTATTTGCTCGCTGATGAGGGAAGTGGCGTGTACATTGGCAAATCGTTCATAACAGCATACCTGTATGGAGAAGTTCCCGATTCAATTGCAAAGGATTTTAAGCTGCACTTTCAATCTGAACAGCATGAAATTTTAGATGCCCTTTACCGCAGGGAAAAACCCGGAAAGTATCTTTCAGATTTTACCCGTTTTGTAGGAAAACATATTTCACATCCTTTTTGCAGACAAATGGTTGGTGAGGCTTTTGACGATTTTATAAGTGTTCAACTGAGTAAATACCCAAATTATAACAGCATTGCTGTCGCATTTACTGGTTCTGTAGCTTTTCATTTTCGTGAAATTTTAAAAGAACGACTGAAAAAAGCAGACATAAAAGTTGGCATTATAAGTGCCTCACCTGGAGATGGTTTGCTGAAATACTATTTGAATAAAGCCTGACAAATCTCAGGAAATCTGTCAGGGCTTAATTAAAAACCAAGATTTAATTGTAGCATCCAATGGAAACCGGCTTGAGGAAAGTATCCGTCAATCAAGCCTTCCTGTCCTTCATAAATGTATTTGTAAACCCATCCGTTGGATTCGTATTTTGCGTTAAAAAGATTATTCATTGACAATTGAATATTTGCTTTGTCAAATATATTTTGTGGCAAATCAGCCTGAACCAATAGTTTTCCCACATGGTAAGGATTGAGGCTGCGTTCTTTGCTGGATGTGTTGTCGAGGTACTGCCGGCTTACGTAAGACGATTGGTAGGAGAGGAGAAGTAAATCGGAGGCCTGATAGTTGATGCTGAAACCTGCAACAACTGAAGGAGAAAAAGAGATATCAGTTTTTCCAAGTTCAAATTCATATTGATAGGGTTCGGTGTCCGGGTCGTCCCAATAATTCCAGTTGTCGACAAATTCAGTAAAGGCCTTTATTTTATTTTCGCTTAAACTAAAATGACCTTCCAAGGTGAATTTATTTGATAGTTTTTTGGTCAGCATTGTTTCCCAGCCAAGTCTGTAACTGTCGGGAACATTGGTTAAAATAGGCGCTCCAACATTATTAATTTTACCGGTAAGCACAAGCTGATCTTTGTATTTCATGTAGTAAATGTTTGTTTCCAGGCGGGCAGATTTTGATTCAAACTTATAACCACCTTCAAAATTCATTAATTTTTCATGGGTGATTTGCTGGTTTAAATCAGCATCGCGGTACACACTTCTGTTGGGTTCACGGTTTGTAAAAGCAATCGAAGCATAAACACCCTGAGAAGAAGAAAGCGTGTAAAAAACACCTGCTTTTGGATTAAAAAAGCTGAATGAATGTTGCTGGGTGAGGTCAGAAAGGTCATCATGCGTGCCTTCCATTTTGTAATTTATGCTTCTGTACTGCAAATCTCCATACAAATTCAGCTTTTCGTTCAACTGGTATTCTGACTTTATGAATAAATTGTAGTCAGTTTTAAGTCCTCTGTTAAAATACCAGGGAATGTCGTTCATGCTTTCTGAGCTGAAACGCGCCCAGCTGATATAGCCGAAATGATCACCGTCGTATTGGTTCCAGCCTCCGCCAAAAGTTACAGTTTGTCGCTTTGTCTCGTAAATACCGGCAATGTTAAATCCATAGAAATCGTTGTCGAGCCACTTTTGCTGTATCAGATCAGTTCGCTTGACCTCTGCATTCCCGACAACAACATTCGGCAAACCATAATCACTGAATTTTCGGTTATTTTTCCAGCTATTATAGTAGCCTTCTCCCTTTGTGAGGAAAAATGCAGCATTAAGAATCATGTTTTTGGTTGCCTGATGCGCGATGAAAAGCTGATAATAATCTTGTTGGTAATTGTCTGTCTGATTGTCGTAAAAGCCGGTTATTTCACCATCACTATTGAGGATTTCTCCTGCAGGATTGTAGGTTCTGTTAGTTTCGAGGCTATCTTTTGGAATGCCATACCATGCCTGATAGGAAGTTTCTTTCCCGCTTGTTGTCAATAGTTTTATGAGGGTTTTTTCGTTGGCCCAACTTGAGGCAAGATAAAATGATTTCAGGTCGGACCAACCTCTGTCGATGTAGCCGTCTGAACTGATTTTGCTCAAACGACCATCCAATGAAAAACCACTTTTTCCAACGCCTGTTCCAAAGTTCAGCGTGTTTTTATAAGTGTTAAATGAACCAACAGCGCCGCTGTAAGAGCCAAATGCATCATGTGAACGGGCATCCGTTTTAATATTGATGGAGGCTCCAAAAGCAGCAGATCCGTTGCTTGAAGTTCCAACGCCTCTTTGTATTTGAATGTTGTCAATGGAAGAGGCCAGATCCGGCATGTTCACAAAAAATACCCCATGCGATTCGGCATCGTTTACAGGCACGCCATTCATTGTAACATTGATACGGCTTATATCTGTGCCGCGAATTCGAAGTCCGGTATAGCCAATGCCTGCACCCGCATCAGAAGTTACAACAAGTGAGGGAGTTGACTGTAGCAAGTAGGGCAAATCAGCACCAGTATTTTCACGGTTCAGCGTTTCCTTGCTTACAACTGAAAATGTTGCAGGACTTTTTGCATTCACACGCGTCGCTCTGACAACTACCTCATCACTCAAATAAGACAATGGATTTAGTTCTGTCAGAATCTCCAGATCTTTCTCCAGATTGATTTCTGTCGTTTTGGATTCGTAACCAATGAAGGAAACCACCAAACGATATTTGCCAGGCTTAACATCGGAAAAACGGAAATTTCCGCTTACATCGCTGACCTGTTTGAAATTACTGCCTTGAAGTGTAAGATGAGCACCAGGCAAAGCCAATTGACTTTCTGCCTCAATTACTCTTCCGCTCAGATTAAACTGAGCAAAAACAAAGGCCGGCAAAATTGCCATTAAAGCCAAAAAAAACGTTCTTTTTTTCATCAGATATTGATTTAAAAGGTTAACAATTAAATCAATAGAGGACAATGAGCTTTTCTTTTTCCCTTCGCCGGCATTACCCGTATCAGGTTCAAAGGGTTTGATCTCAGCCTGTATTTCATCTGCGTTTGGCAGCAAAGGCACCCCTATTGGAAAACAGGACAAAATTAACACAAATTTGTTAAGGAAGATTTGTAAACGAAAATTTTAAGTTTTGACGCATCATTCTAAATCATTTATCTAAAAGCCTGAAAAGCAATTTGTATTATTTAGAATGAAAATATATAGGATATATAAGTAAATAAATACTAGAATACTTTATATATTTGCACCGTGATTTTTTCAGGACAAGATCTCAAGAATGAGCACAATGCCTGACTAATTCAAAAAGTTAAAAATGACATTTGATATGAAATATTTTGAAGTAACTGATAACCTGTTTGATATCACAGAAAAATATCCACAAACCCTAAAGGTTTTTCTTGCCAATGGATTTACTCAGCTGGCAGATGAGCAAAAAAGATCGGTTTTTGGCAAAGCGTTGCAACTTGATATTGCTTTGATGATGCTTCAGCTTGATCAGGATGCTTTTGTTATGCTGCTTGAGGATGCCATTCAGGGCTTTGAAAGCAGTAAAACAAGAAATACGGATCATGAAAATTCTGTCCGCATGAAAGGTTTGCTGCCGTGTCCTGTTAGATTGCCTTTGCAAGAGCAGTTGGATTTATTTGTTGAGGCAAAAGCTGCTCAGGGTGTTCAGATTCATGCTGAATTGAAAGCAGCTTCGATGGGACTCGATTGGATGAAAGATGAAGTGGCCGCTGCTGTTTCCTCCGAAGAACTTGATGATATATACCTTTCTGCTGGTTTTGATATGTTTTTTGAAGATGAATTCTTTGGCCGTTTCATACGCTCGGGTGAATTTGGAAATCCAATTGGTTGGGACAACATAAATCCTTTGTTTGAAAATAAAGATTTTCATCTCGAAGATCCGCTGAACAGATATGGGATCATTGCTGTTGTGCCGGCAGTTTTTCTCGTTAACACAACTGAGCTCGGCGATCGCCCCATTCCAACTTCATGGAAGGAATTATGTGATCCAATTTACGAAAGAAGTGTAAGTCTGCCTGTTTCTGACTTCGATCTTTTCAATGCAATATTGCTCACCATCGACAACACCTATGGTAGAGATGCCATTCGCAGACTTGGTTCGAATATGCAGCAAAGCCTTCATCCGGCGCAAATGGTGAAGTCAGAAAGACAAAAAACAAACAAACCTGCCATTACAATTATGCCCAACTTTTTCACCAAAATGGTTAAAGAAGGAAGTGCAATGAAAGCTGTGTGGCCCTCCGATGGCGCAATCATCAGTCCTGTTTTTATGATTGGTAAAAACAATGGCAACAAGCACATTAAGGATGTTGCAGACTTGATTTCAAGTAAAGTTGCTGCCGAAATTCTCGCACATCAGGGATTGTTTCCAAGTCTGCATCCTGATGTTGACAATCGTTTGCCTGAAGGTTCAAAGTTTCTTTGGCTGGGATGGGACTATATTGCCGACAACAACCTGAATCAAAAATTTGCTGAATGCCACGAAGCTTTCAACAGCAATTATATCACAGAAAAATCAATATGATATGAATCTTATAACCATTTCCGGCCCGCCCTCCTCAGGGAAGACTGCCGTAATAATAAAAACTGCTGAAACATTGATGCAGCGGGGAGTCAAAATTGGCGCAGTGAAATTCGATTGTTTGCATACGGATGACGATATAGCTTACGAAAAAGCTGGTATTCCTGTAAAAAAGGGCCTTTCTGGTTCTCTTTGCCCTGACCACTATTTTGTTTCAAACATCGAAGCTGTGCTAGATTGGGGGCTAAAAGAGGGATTCGATGTGCTTGTTTCTGAAAGTGCCGGATTGTGCAATCGTTGTTCGCCTTACATCAAAGAAATAAAAGCTGTTTGCGTGATCGACAATCTCAGCGGAATCAATACCCCAAAAAAAATCGGACCGATGTTGCGCATGGCTGACATTGTTGTCATCACTAAAGGCGATATCGTTTCTCAGGCTGAACGGGAAGTTTTTGCAGCAAGGGTGCATTCTGTGAATCCTGCAGCAATTGTGATGAACATCAATGGTTTGACAGGACAAGGTGCCTATGAATTAAGCACTTTGCTGTTTGATGACAAACAGCATGTTGATTCGCTCAAAGGGCGTAAACTGCGCTTCTCAATGCCTTCTGCATTATGCTCCTATTGTCTTGGCGAAACCAGGATCGGGGAATCGTATCAAATGGGAAATGTCCGTAAAATTAATCTAGAGGAGAACTAAAGATGGCAAGCAGAGAATATTTATTGAAAACTTCACCGAAAGACTTGTTGGTCCGCTATCCTTATTTGCATGCATTTTTTGCAGGGCAAACAATCCAATTGGATGGCAAACATTTGATGAGTCTGCAGGAAATCATTCAGGAAATGGATGAAGCCGGTGCTGAAGACAATGCTTTTGATGCCGAAAACTTTTTGAATCAGCTTTATGAATTTATTGAACAGATGCAGGCATTCATGGGTCAGGGTAAAAATATTGTGGATAGTCTGACAATCCTGCCTGGCACAGATAAAAGTGGAAATCCGGAAAGCTTTGATCAGCTTATTTTTGAGAAAAGCAAAATTACAAGTATCGTTGGACCAACAGGTTCTGGGAAAAGCAGGTTGTTGGCTGACATAGAATGGGTTGCTCAGGGAGATACACCAACAGGCCGTTCAATTTTGATAAACGGAGAAAAACCTTCGACCGACTGGCGCTTTGCTTCGGGAAAGAAACTTGTGGCGCAGCTTTCTCAAAACATGAATTTTGTGATGGATTTGAGTGTGATTGAATTTCTTGAATTGCACGCCCGCAGCCGAATGATTGCCAATGAAACTGTTGTCATTCAGCGAATTATAGATGCAGCAAACGATCTTGCCGGAGAGAAATTCAGTGCAAATACACCCATTACTGCACTCAGCGGCGGCCAATCCCGTGCACTAATGATTGCCGACACTGCCATGCTGAGCAGTAGTCCCGTTGTGTTGATCGATGAGATTGAAAATGCCGGAATCGATCGAAAAAAAGCGCTTCAATTGCTCATAGGCGAAGAAAAAGTTGTGTTGATGGCCACACATGATCCCATTCTTGCTTTGATGGCCGATCAAAGAATTGTTATCAAAAACGGTGGGATTCTGAAAGTCATTAAAACTTCAGACGAAGAAAAAAATATGCTTTCAATTCTGGAAGAAGCCGATAAAAAACTACAGTTACTGAGAGGAAAATTAAGATCAGGTGAACTGATCGCCTGATTTGATCAAGAAAAAATTCCAATAAAATAAACAATAAAAATATTTTTATGTCACATGATGGTTGTTCCGGCACTTTCGCCGATGGAAAAATGGTTGCGGATAAAGTGCGCCAAATGGGTTTTAATGAGCAGTTTATGCCAATGGCATTTGAAATTGAATGCGAAAACTGCAAAAATACTTTCGAAATGGATTGTTTTGAAACCCATTGTCCGCATTGCGATATGGTTTACGCAGTCACGCCTTGTCATGCTTTTGACCCTTCAAATGTGATGGCAGCAGGCGTAGGTTATTAGTTCAGCAAACGATTATCTAAACGATTGTTTTTGAATCGTTAAGCTATCCAAACAAGTGCTATAGAAGGATGAAGAAGTGGAAGTGGGTTCATAGGTGGTTTTCGCTGGTGTTAGGTTTGTTTTTGATTTTGTGGGCAGTTTCTGGAATGCTGTTAAATCACAGGGTTTTAATTTCAAAACTGGAGCTCAATCGCAATATTTTACCGCCGGAGTATCGTTACCAAAACTGGAACAATGCAGCAATCCGTTCTGGAATTGCCTTGGGCTCAGACAGCCTTTTGATCTACGGAAATATCGGTATCTGGCTCACAGATACAAATTTCAATGCGTATAAACCATTCATGGATGGATTGCCAAAAGGCACTGATAACCGCAGATCTTCCAAACTTTTACTGACACCCAATGCACATCTTTTTGCCGGCACTCAGCGCGGCTTGTTTTACCTTGAAAGAAATGAGAACACCTGGAAAAAGATCGACCTTCCTTTGCATGATGAGAGAATTACTGATCTCACATTAAAAGACGGAAAGCTTGTTGTATTAAGCCGTTCTGAAATCTTTCTGGCAGATTCAGATACTCCATTGCCAAAATTTGAGATCAGAATTCTTCAGAATGCCACAAACGATGATGGAAAAGCAAGTCTTTTCAAAACATTGTGGTTTTTGCACAGCGGTGAGATTTTTGGTTTGACGGGTAAACTGATTGTTGACTTTTTCGCGATTCTTCTGATCTTTTTTGTGGTTACAGGCTACATCTATTTCTTTTTCCCGCGATGGATCAAAAGCAGAAAACGCAAGAAAACCGAAGTTGCCAGTCTTGTTAAAACAACACGTTTTTCTGTAAAATGGCACAATAAACTTGGAATCTGGCTGGGTGGATTTCTAATTCTGACTACCTTGACCGGGATGTTTCTGCGGCCACCTTTGCTCATTGCAATTGGCAACGCCAGAGTTGGAAAAATCCCTTTTTCTGTTTTAAGTGACCGAAATACCTGGCACGACAGACTTCGGGCAATTCATTGGAACGAGGAGGAAAACTATTGGTTGATTGCCACCAACGACGGTCTGTTTCTTACAGATTCAACTTTGCAAAAAAATCCATTTCCCTTTTTTAATCAACCTCCCGTTTCTGTGATGGGCATCAATGTGTTGAAAGATGCAGGGCACGGAGCATATCTGGTTGGCAGCTTCAACGGACTTTTTTTGTGGCATCCGGCCTCCGGAGCTGTAAGAGATTATATAACAGGCCGCGTGCCTGAAAGAAGAACTTCAGCTGGTTCTCCGATAGGTCAACACCTTATAACAGGGATGATTGAATTAGACAGAGACAGACTGATTTTCGACTACAACTTAGGTTTGATGAACAGAAATATTCCTATGCCTGAGGTGCTTGTCAATTCACCAATGCCGTTATGGAACCTGGCTTTGGAAGTGCATACTGCCCGTATTTTCCAAAATCTTTTAGGTGTCTTTTACATTTTAATTATCCCGCTGTTCGGAATTTCAACGATTTTAATTCTTATTTCCGGCATTTTAGTTTGGCTGAAAAAAGCGAAAAAGTGAGATAATACCGATTGCACTTTCAATATAGTCCAATTTCTACGCCTTTGGCGGATCATTGGACTGTTTTCAAGTAGTATCGGCATTTACTATTGTAAAATTTTATAATGGTTTAGAACCATTTTAAAATTACAATAGGTATAATTTAGAATCGTTATAAATTGCTCTCAATTCCCTGTTTTCAAACTTTTTAATTTGGATGGTATGTTAAGGAGTGTTAATTTTGTACAAGAAAAGAAGGTAATAAATACTTAAATACCAATATAAGAAATTCATGAAAAAATTCATAAAATTCTTGATTCCACCCCCACAATGGCGCGTTGCTGTGGTGATTATGGTGGGCGCGATTTTCGGACTTGGGTTATACGCAGCCTACTCGAGCAGGGCTTTGTCTTATCTCTCGAATGCACCTGAAACCTGCGTCAACTGTCATATTATGGCGCCTCAGTATGCTACTTGGCAACATAGTTCACATCGCGAAGTTGCCACTTGCAACGATTGCCATGTGCCGCACGACAACATTTTTCGCACCTATTATTTCAAAGCAATGGATGGTGCACGTCATGCCACAATGTTTACGCTCAGACTGGAGCCACAGAATATATTCATAAAAGAAGCCGGAATTGGCGTGGTTCAGGAAAATTGTGTGCGTTGTCACAGCGATCTGGTTACGGACTCAAAACTGCTTGTGCAGACATCAGTTTTTCATGATAAGTTTGAAGACAGGCTTTGCTGGGAGTGCCACAGGGAAGTGCCGCATGGAAGAGTAAAAAGCCTTTCAAGTACACCTTATGCTAGGGTGCCGATGCTATCCTCACCAGTTCCTCAATGGTTGAAAAAAATGACAAATTAATTGCTAAACATAAAATATCTATCAAAATGAACGAATCAAAAAACAAAAAACGCAGTCCCTGGGTCAACTGGACCTTGTTTGCAGTGACGATAGCTGTCGTTTTCTTTCTTGGACTCCTTGTTTCATCTATCACCGAAAGAAGGGCAGAAGCTATTTTTGCTTACAAACCAAAAGTAGAGCTGGCCGAATTTGAACCACGGAATGAAGTCTGGGGGAAAAATTATCCCTGGCAATTTGAGTCCTATAGAAAAACACAGGAAACAGATTTCAGTACTCCTCATGGTGGAAATGCAATGAAGGATATGTTGGCCGAAAGTCCTGAAATGGTTGTAATGTGGGCCGGGTATGCTTTTTCCAGAGATTATAGTCAGGGAAGAGGTCATTCACATGCTGTTGAAGATATCTGGAATACTATCAGGACCGGCGGACCAAAAGCTCCCGATGTAGGGATGCCAAGCACATGCTGGACTTGCAAAAGCCCGGATGTGCCAAGAATGATGAATCAAATGGGTGTTACTGAGTATTATAGCACAACCTGGGCTGCACTCGGACATGAACACACAAATTCAATTGGTTGCTCCGACTGCCACAACCCGGAAACAATGGATCTTACAATCACACGCCCTGCACTCGTTGAGGCACTTGCCCTGATGGGAAAAGATGTTTCAAAAGCCACACATCAGGAAATGCGTTCACTTGTTTGTGCACAATGTCATGTGGAATACTATTTTGATAAAAAACGTCCGGGAGCCGAAGGAGCCAACTATCTTACTTTCCCCTGGACAAATGGTTTTGGACCGGAAGATATGCTGAAATATTTTGATGATTTAGGTTTTTCTGACTGGACACATACTTTGAGCAAAGCCCCAATGTTGAAAGCGCAACATCCAGATTATGAAGTGTATATGACAGGTATTCATGCTGAGCGTGGAGTTTCCTGTGCTGATTGCCACATGCCATATGTAAGTGAAGGTGGATTGAAATATTCCAATCACCATGTTACTTCACCTTTGAAATACATCTCACAGGCTTGCCAAACTTGTCACAGGGAGAGTGAAGCCACCTTACTCAAAAATGTTTATGACCGTCAGAATAAAGTGGCTGAGGTGCGTCATACAGCAGAAAAAATTCTGGTAAAAGCGCATGTTGAAGCAAAAGCAGCATGGGATGCAGGTGCCAACGAAGTTGAAATGAAAGAGATTCTTTACGAAATTCGCGCCGGACAATGGTATTGGGATTATGTAGCAGCTTCTCATGGCGGATCGTTCCATTCACCTTTGGAAAGTGCGCGTGTAATGGGAAAAGCCATTGATCATGCTCAAAGTGCCAGAGTTAAACTTGCACGTTTGCTTGCCACAAAAGGAATCACAGCTGAAATCGCCTATCCGGATATTTCCACAAAAGAAAAAGCACAGGAATATATCGGTCTGCCAATGGAAAAGCTAAAGCAGGAGAAAAAAGAATTCCTTGAAGAAATTATTCCGGTATGGAAACAAAAAGCAAATGATCGTCAGGCGACCTATGATATTGTGAAAAAATAGTTGGATTTACTTTTCATCTGTAAAAAATTGCTAGAGCAGGGTTTCCACCCTGCTTTTTTTGTGAATCCCAACCTTATTTCTGAGCCTAAAACACTTCCTAATTTTTATAGGCTCAATGGTTTAATCAGAAATTTTTCAGTTTTCTGAAAGAATTGAAAACTCAATGCTGCTGCTAAATGACGCATTATGAAATATTGTATTATCGGCTTTGATTTTCCTAGTGCTTTGTCCGGGAGCTTCGCCTGTATTTGGGTTTGTATCAAAACGAGGAAAATTGCTACTCGAAATATCGACCCTTATCCTATGACCTTTTTTGAAAACATTTGCTGTCGGAAAGGGTTCAAAAATCAATTCATAAACTTCTCCCGGATTTATCAATTCTCTGTTGTGCCGGCCATTCCTGTAGCTCATTCTCACAATTGCATCAGTAAGATTCAGTTCGTAGCCTTCCGGATAATCGGCTGAGGGCGGATAAACGTCAATCAGCTTAACTGTAAAATCGGTGTCGGTGGCAGATGATGAGCAAAACAGCTTCACTTTGATTGGTCCAACAACCGTTATGGCATGTTCAAGTGGCTCAGTTTGAAATACAACAACATCATTTCTTGCTTTTAAGGGCAAAAAGGGAGGTAAGCTTCCTGTAAAATCCGGGTGTTCTTTTTGATGGTAGCCGCCATCTTTTAACCGGGCTGAATTATTTCCTCCAATAGTTGGTACAGGTCGTTCAGGATCAAAGGTAAATGTTGTCGAAGCATTTGTTGCGATTGGTTTTTCAGGCTTTAAAATGCCCTCTTCGTGAAAATGGTAGATAAGTTTTTCGTTCCCTAATGGCCATTTATCTGCATCCAGCCAAAATCCACCATGGTTCAGCCGCCCATTTTCATTTTTTGTGCCGCTGCCGCTTCCCATCACAAACAAGCGAATTGAGGATTTTGGCAAATCCTCATGCAGACTGTCCTTCAACAAATAATTGAACCATTTTAACTGATATTGATCAAAGAAATCATTGATTGCGGCATCAGCTCCAAAATCAACATCGCCGGCAAAAGTATTGGCGTTCCCACTGTGTGTCCAGGGCCCGATAATCAGCCATTTGGGTGTTTTCTGGATTTTGGATAATGCAAGATAATTTGCAATGGTTCCCCTCAGAAAGATGTCATACCAACCGCCAATATGCACCATCGGAACATCAGCTGTTTGTTCAAAATACTCTTCCCAGTTGAGTCCTATTGATTTCCAGTAGTCATTATAATCACTGTTTGTTAATTCTTTGAAGAAATATTCTTCGAAGTCAGGCGCCACCGACAAAGGATTTAACCCTTTTTCGAAAGGCCACTTTTTGTACCAATCATCAATTTTTTCATTTTCAAAGTACGCTTTGATAAGGGTATCATTGGTTTCTAACGGAATTTGCCGCCAGGCCCATGAGAGTTCGCGACCCAGTTCAAAAGCGCCGCCCTGTCTCACGGCGTGATCCCATGCATTTGTCATTCCGCCCATATTGATCAGCATTGCCGATAATCCTTTTGGATTCAATTTGGAAGCATCAGCTTGGGTATGTGCTCCATAAGAAGTGCCCCACATGGCTACTCTTCCATCTGAGAAAGGCAATTGCGCAAGATATTCTATTGATGCTTTCCCGTCGCTTGCTTCAAGGGAATTGTATTTGATAAAAATGCCTTCAGATGCATATCTTCCGCGCAAATCCTGTAGTGCAACAACATAACCCCGGCTTGCTAAAAGCATGGCTTGCTTCACCAGTCTTTCTCCGCTTTTATTGTAGGGTGTGCGCTGAAATAAGACCGGCAACTTTTCCGGAATTGCTTGTCCATCTGCAGCAGGGCGGTAAATGTCAGTTGCAAGTAAAACGCCATCTTCAGCCGGAATCATGATGTTCTTTTCAATACTTACATCAAAAATCTTTTGCTGTGCCAAAACTGATGAAAAGCAACAAAACGAAAGTAAGACAATCAGCATCAATGGTTTTAAAGCATATTTTGACATTGATTTTTCAGATATTTTGAAGTGAAAATGTTGCATCTGTCTTCTTTTATTTTTCGGGAAAGCTTTACTCTATAAACTCAAAAATAAGTCAAATTTAGTTTTGATATTATTTCAGACAAATGTAGCAACTAATTTAAAAGAGGCTTTTTGGTTTCAATAAATGTTTTTTCTAAAGGCATTGAAAGAAGTGATTATAGGTGTAAAAGAAATCAGGTTGGTAAAGTTTAAGCCATGCCACACAAAAAAAATCAGATACCTGCCTTTTACGACAAGTATCTGAATTGGATAAACCGTTAAACGGTTTAATGAAAATTCGACCAGTTATTTCATGATTTTTTTCAAAACTTCTTCTTTACTCAATTTTTTTGTGCAGAAGAACCAGTCGTAGCAATGCATTTCTTCTTTATTATCCATTCTGTCTTTTGCAACGCCACATGAACCTGCCGGCGGAACAATCACATCATCGCCCGGACGCCAGTCGGCTGGAGTAGCGATTGAGAATGCATCTGCAGTTTGCATGGCAATCAAAGCGCGATACAACTCATCAAAGTTGCGGCCCAGACTGAGAGGGTAGTAGATGATTGCTCTGATGATACCATTAGGATCAACAAAAAATACAGCTCTTACTGCTTTGGTATTGCTTTCGCCTGGCATCATCATGCCATACTTTTTGGCAACATCCATCGTGATGTCTTCAATCAAAGGGAAAGTTACTTCGACATTTTTCATGCCGTTGAACTCAATTTTTTCCTTGATTGTGCGCAACCATGCAATGTGGCTGTACAAACCATCAACTGACAGACCAACGAGCTTACAATTGGCTTTGTTGAATTGATCTTCCATGCTGGCAAAAGTCATGAACTCAGAAGTACAGACAGGCGTAAAATCAGCAGGGTGACTGAAAAGAATTGCCCAGCTGCCATTGTAATCTTCCGGAAAATTAATTGGTCCCTGGGTTGTTACAGCCTTAAATGAAGGCGCTTTTTCGCCGATGCGTGGCATGGCATAAAACTCTTGATTTGGATTTGTTTCCATTGGTTTTTAAGTATTTAATTGATAAAAAAACATTTCAGTAATTCACTACAAAATTAGTGATTTCTAAGTTTTGAGACAATGATTTCTGTGGCTATTATTATTGGATATGCCGCGGATGATGGTTTCAAAAATGTAAAGATCATCTTAAAAAACAAAAACGCCTGACGAATTAATCATCAGGCGTTCTTACTAAATTTCGTTAAAAATGAAACTACATTTTTCTTATTTTAATATTTCTGTACCAAACATCATCGCCATGATCCTGCAGGCCGATGAAGCCTTCCTGGGCTACTTCGGCCCAATCCGGATTGTATTGAGGGAATTTGCTGGCAGCAACCATTGCATACCATTCGGGTGTCCACAAATGATATTTTACTACCAATTCGCCATTCAGCCAATGTTCTACGAGACCTTTATAAACTAAAAGCTTCACCTGATTCCATTCGCCAACAGGTTTTACCTTGTCTTGTGCAACGCCGATCATATCATACAATGCGCCGGCACTGTGAACGCCATCACGGCCATCAGGATGTTTTAAATTGTCAAGCACCTGCATTTCGGGAGCTGTCTGCCAAATGGTTTTGTCTGGGGATTCCTGCGCCAAATAGAAGATGCCGCTGTTTCCGCCATCTGATATTTTCCATTCAATTGAAAGCTCGAAATTTTGAAATTTTTCATCAAAAATGATGTCGCCACCTTCCAAAGAACCAGCTTCGCCACGGCCTGAACCGATGCATTGCAATGTTCCGTCAACAATTTTCCAGCCTGATGGAAAATAATCTTTTCCATAGCCACGCCAGTTGCCGGGGTTTTCACCGTCAAACATCAGCATCCATCCGTCGGCAATTTCAGCCTCTGTGAGTGCATTGATTTTTGGGGTTTCAACCACTGCTTCAGCATTTTGTTGTTCAGCAGGTTTTTGTGCATTATCGCAAGAAGCCATGCCAGCTAAAATAATCATAATTAACAGTAGATTTTTCATCGATTTAATATTTAAGTTTATAAATGATATGAATTTTCAATTTTCGGATTAAAGACTCCAGCCTTCCCTGTAAGTATGTTTGATATATTCCTCGGCTGCTGCTTTGGCATTCATCGTTTCGTGTTGTGTGTCAAAATGTGGATGACCGTCGATAATTTCAAATTTATCACTTTTCACCACCCGGATCACATCACTATCGCTGATGTTGGTAAAGCGCATTTTTTCGCCATCCCAAAGAAGTTCGCGTTTCAGGTCCTGCAATCTTACAGCAACAACACCCATCACAACCATTTCGTTCATCGGCCCGGAATAACCAAAATATGAGCTTGCTTCAACGCGGCTTTCAGGACTTTCTTTACAGGCACGCACCCAATCCATTTCGTGGCCGCCTTCAACCCTGCGCATTTCTTTTGCCGGACGTTTGTAATTTTCGTTGTAATCAAGCGGCAGCAGGAATGGATCTCTTCCATAGCAGCCGGTCATGATTTTTCCTTTTGTACCAATCAACAGGCAACCTCCGTTGGAGTCGCGGCCCATTATTTCACCGTCAGGTAATTCTTCCGGACGCGGCGGTAGTAAACCACCATCCCACCATGTGACAGCAACTTCCGGCATTTCAATATTTTTGAATTTTTCTCTGGCAGGAAAAACGTATTTCACAACCTCAGCCAAAGGTGGAGATTCAGTATTAAATTGTGAAGAGGTTCCCTGAACTTTTGTGGGATATTTCAGATTGAGTGACATGAAAATCGGGTCCATAATGTGGCAGGCCATATCACCAAGGGCACCTGTGCCGTAGTCCCACCATCCGCGCCAGTTCCATGGCGTGTAAATGGAATTGTAAGGGCGTTCCTTGGCTGGTCCGATGAAAAGATCCCAAGCCAATGTATCAGGCACAGGCATTACTTCTTTTGGACGCTCAAGGCCTTGTGGCCAGATTGGACGGTTTGTCCAGGCGTGCGCTTCCTTGATTTCTCCGATAGCACCATCCCAGACCCATTCGCAAACCTGACGGATGCCTTCGCCGGAATTGCCCTGGTTGCCCATTTGTGTGGCAACTTTGTATTCTCTGGCAACTTCAGTCATTTGACGTGATTCCCATACAGAGTGCGTCAACGGCTTTTCGCAATAAACATGTTTGCCCATTTTCATGGCATTGATGCTTATAATGGCATGCGTATGATCGGGAGTGCCCACAACAACCCCATCGATAGATTCTCCCAGCTCTTCAAACATTACGCGCCAGTCTTTATACTTTTTGGCATCCGGAAAATCATTAAAAATCTTTTTAGAATATTTCCAGTCGACATCGCAGAGGGCGATAATATTTTCGCTGCTCACTGCACGGATCACGCCGCCGCCGCGACCACCTACACCAACACCGACAATATTGAGTTTGTCGCTTGGCGCACGATGACCCAGACCTGAGATCACTGTGCTGGGTAAAATCATGAAACCAGCTGCTGTCAACGCAGAATTGCGTATAAACGAGCGGCGGTCCATGCCATTGTTTGTTTTGGGATTTTCTTCCATCATACTAAGGTTTTATGGGTTAAAAGAAATGTTTTTGAATATATTTAATGCTTTGACCTGCGCAAAAAAGTGGCGTACCTTCAGCATATTGCTCTTGTTCGACGAAAATTCGCTCTAAACCTGATAGCTCGCTTGCTTTTAAAAGTTCAACATAATCAATCGTTCCATTGCCGACAATGCAACTTGCTCCATCGGTGCTTTTGTCTTTGACGTGCCATGTTGTAAAACGACCAGGATGTTTTTCGAAATAATCCAGAGGATCTTTGCCTGCTTTGACGATCCAAAAGATGTCAAGTTGAAATGATACGAGTGAGGGATCAGTTTCATTTAAAAGGATATCGTAGGGAAGCTGTCCGTCCAGCATTCTGAATTCAAAATCGTGGTTGTGATACCCAAATCTGATACCATTTTTTAGGCATTTTTCACCTATTTGATTCATTTCCTCTGCTGTTCTTCGGAAATCATCAATGGTATTTTCAGGTCTTCCCATCATTGAAGGAAGTATTAAAAATTCAAGGCCTGCTTTTGCTGCTTCCTGAGAGAATTCATCGGCATTTGCTGCGGTAATTCCAGTGTGGCTGCTGTGAAGTCCAAGTCCGATTTTGGCACAATGACTGCTGAAGTCGCTTGCATTCTGCCCAAAGAATTTTCCATCAAAACCAAATGCTTCGATGCTGTTGTAGCCCATTTCTGACAATGCTTCAAGCGTTCCGTTAAGATCGTCTTTTATTGCATCACGCAAGGTCCAAAGTTGTATGCCAATAGCTGCTTTTAGCTTTGGATTTGCCTGTGCATTCAAAGATGCTGCTCCAAAAACCATCGTTCCGGTAATCAAAGGAATTGAACGTAAAAAGTCTCGCCGTGATTGCATAATTTAAGGTTTTAGTCAAGGTTTTATAAAAAAATTGTTCTTTCTTCGGAGTTGCTTTTAAATGCAGACTCAATAATCCGGATACCAAGGAAGGCATCTTCTAACTTCACTTCTGTTTCAAGGTTGTTTGTCAAAACACCATAAACATTGTTATAGAATTCCATGTAATTTCCATTAAATGTGGGATATACAACTTTTGTCTGCTTGTTTTGACTCATCGAGTGAAGAATGCCGAAATTCCTTTTCAGGTCTTTTCCCAGGTTTAATGAATCAGGTTTTCTGCCTTTTTTCAATCTTGATTCCTGTGTGTCGAGCCCATATTTCAGGTAGGAGCCTAAAGTGCCGTGAACCTGAAAACGTGGGCCAGGCTCCCTGACAAATATTCCGGCTTTCAGTGTTGCAGTCATTTCGGCATAATGGAGTTTCAGGTCAAAACTGTCGTTGACTTTGCTGCCGGGCCGGTGATGATATAGTTTAGACCAAACTGCATCAGGTTTTCCAAAAAGACTGATTGCCTGATCAATCAGGTGTGGGCCAAGATCGAAAAGTGTTCCTCCGCCATCGGGATTATTGTAGCGCCATTCAGCGCGTGATACCGTTGGGCTGTAGCGATCAAAATGGGATTCAAAGTCGATGATATCACCCAGAAACCCTTCTTTTATAAGGTGTTTGACTGTCAAAAAATCACCATCCCAACGACGGTTGTGGTATGGAAAAACCTTTTTTTCAGTTTGTGAAGCAACATTCATAAGCGAGCTTACATCATCACTATTGAGGGCCACAGGCTTTTCGATAATTGCATTTTTTCCGGAAAGCATTGCCTGTGTAGCTTGCTCAACATGAAAGTTGTGAGGTGTGCAAATGACCAGAAGTTCAATTTCCGGATCTTTTAAAGCTTCAGAAAAGTCTTTTACAATGATTGATTTTGGATAAGCTGCTTTTGCATTTTCACCTGAAGTGACTATTGTTTTCAGACGAAAGCCTTGATGTGCTTCAATAAATGGAGCATGAAAAATTTGACCCGACATTCCAAATCCGACAAGACCAACATTAATTATTTGGTTTGAAGGTTTGGAAATATGTCGTTCATCTTTCATAGACTTCAAAATTAATAAATTACTTCATTCACATCGTCCCAATTCACACGACGGCCTTCGTGATATGAAATTGTGCCCATATGTGCTGTTATCGCTTCTTCGAATGACTGATCAATATCGCAGCTTGGTTGTGTTCCATTGTTGAGCCTGATGCAATTGAGCCATTCACGCAGATGGAGATGTGTCGTGTCTACGGCTTTGCCATCGCGGTAGGTATAAAGTAATCCTCTGCCGGCAAAATATTTTTCTGTCGGCGTTGTAATAGCATCAATTTTATCCTGTCCGGGCACATAGGAGAATATTGGTTTGTGAGGTTCCAGAATGCCACTTTCAATTTCCGCTTTGTATCGGGTTGATCTTGGATCAAGATTTACGGTAAGTGTTTCATCCAGTTCCAGCCATGCATCATGACCCATAATTGCTTTTCCGCGATTTTTTTCGCTGCTCAGTGTTGCGCTGTAAAGTAAAGTAAGATCGCGCTTTGGATATTCAAATGCCATGTTGAGCACGTCGGGCACTGTGCGGCCATCTTTATAAAAGTAAATGCCGCCCGAAGCCATCGCTGAATGGGGTATTCCTAAGTCAAGAATTTGATTTATTGCATCAAATTCATGTGTAAAAAGGTCGCCACTCAATCCTGTGCTGTAATCCCACCAACAGCGCCAGCGGAAGAAACGTTCCAGACTGAAATCATGCCAGGGTGCCGGACCTATAAATTGTTTCCAGTCAATTGTATTTTCATTGGCTTCAGGGTCAATATCATACACCCAGGCACCATTGGGGTCGTTGCGGTTGGTGCAGACTTCGATCAATGAGATTTTGCCGATCACATCCTGTTGAATCAACGAACGGGCTACCTGATAGCTTTCGGTCTGACGTCCCTGATGGCCCAACTGAAATACAATGCCAGTATCTTTTACAACTTTTCTGACTTCAAAAGTTTCTTCCACAGTCCAGGAAAGTGGTTTTTCACAGTAGACATGCTTTCCGTATTTTGCTGCTTCAAGCACAACCGGGACATGAAGGTGATCGGGTGTAGCGATAATGATTGCATCCACTTTTGGTGAAGCAACAAGTTCCTGATAGGTGAGGAAGCGCTCTGGCATTGCATCCAATTTGCCTTCGGTTCCATTTCGATACAAATTGGCTCCGGTAGCAATGGCGTGTTTGGCGTTTTTTTCAAAAATATCGCAGATGGCAGTTACCTTTACGTTCATATTTTCCTGGCCAAGGTATTCTGTGAGATATTCTTGCCAGTACTTATCAGATTTGCTTCTTTCAGTCCATTCATCAATCCTTTGAGGATTTACGAATCCCAATGCTTTCAAAAGATATTCGCCACGACCTCCACAGCCAACGATGCCAATGCGGATTTCGGGGCCGTCAACCAATGGTGGAATCCCTTGTGGAATGATAGGTTTTACGTTTTTGAGCAGACCTGATGTCCGGTTAATCTTGTCTTTGTGTTGTAAAAAGAGTCCATAACCAATTGCACCTAAAACGGGGATTGACGCCAATCCTGCAATCATGTCGCGACGGCTTATCCCTTTTTTTTCTTTTTTATTTTCCTGACTCATTACTGTTTGATATTCTTTTTCCAAAATCTCTCCAGACCAATAAGATGGTCGGTTGGGAATGTGAAAATTACATAGAGCGCAAAAATCTCTACCAATGTTTTGTTTATTATAAAATAGCTTCCATCTGATGGAAACAGATAAGTGATACCCGGAAATGCAGGATGTGAAAGGTAATACAAGCCCAGTAAAGCCATTCCGGCAATTGCTGCATACCGTGAAAACAATCCGACAATGAGTGAAAAGCCGATCAGACTTAAGCCCCATGCATTCAAACTATCTGAAATGGGTAGGAAAGTGCTGTTATGAGCCAGTCCGATAAAGAAGTCTTTCATAAAACCACCAGAATCCAAAAGGTATGCTTTTGAAGTCCATAAAGGGTTGAAAACCTTTACCATACCTTCATAAAAAAAATGCCATCCGATGGCCATTCGCAAAAAAACCAATGCTAAAACTTTGCTCTTCGTATACTCCATAAATTATGATAAAATTTGAAGTTCAAATTTATCAGTTTTTAGTTAATTATGAGCCGCAATTTTAATAGTTTTTAAATTAATTGTTAAATCGATTTAACCATTTATAAATGAATTACATACTTTAAATGAAAGGGAAATTATTTTTAAAGAGTTTGTTTTCAATAAAAAAACTTATCTCTTGTTTCAGACTTGACATTAGCGAATTTTGATCAAATTGAATGATCTTTTCGATTGAAAAAAAACCTCAAGCTTTTGAAAATCAGCTATTGAATGTTAAAAAAATGTACCTTTGTAAAAAATTACGACTCAAATAGAAGCGCATCTACGTCATATTAGGTCGGATTTGCATTGCTTTGATGCATTGAATCAGGTTGTTAGGTGTTTTTTGTGAGAACTATGAAAGCCTTGTAAATCAATCGAAAAGAAATTATTATCAACTAAAACCAGATCAAATTTATGGCTAAATCACAGGAAACGTTCAACAAAAAAGAAGTAAGGACGAAAAAAGAGAAGAAGAGAAAAGATAAAGAAAAGAAACGTCTGGACAGAAAAGATAATGAGAAATCTGGTCCTGATGATATGATTGCCTATGTTGACGAGTTCGGGATGATTTCTTCCACACCACCAGATCCATCAAAAAAACAAAAGATCAATTCAGAGAACATTGAGGTGAGTGTTCCTAAAAAAGAATCTTTAGGTCAGATTGACCCTGTAAGAAAAGGGATTGTAAGCTTTTATAATGATTCAAAAGGCTTTGGGTTTATTAAAGATTCAGAAACGCAAGAGAGCGTTTTTGTGCATGTGAGTAATCTGCTCGAAGAAATCAGAGAAGATAATCTGGTTAGCTTCGAAGTTGAAAAAGGACCAAAAGGACCTACTGCAGTGCAGGTTAGAATCGTTAGGTAAATATACTGATTAACAGACTTATAAAAGAATTTCAAATATAGATTTTTGGTATAAATTCCAAAAAAGGCTGCACCAATTAAGTTGCAGCCTTTTTTTGTGCTTGTTATTCTGTCAGCTCAGGATAAAGGGCTACCCTGATGTAGTGGTCGGGGGTGAAATACTTTTGCGCTGATCGTTTGAGATCCTCAATCGTGACGGCTTCAACCTTTTTTCTGAAATCTTCAAAATTCAGCATTTCAGTCTTGTTGAAATAATTGAAGTCGAGATAAGAATTCCAGAAATTATTTTGCTTGTCATTGGTTTCTCTTTCTCTGATGACCGTTTCTTTAACTTTTGCAAAATCATCGGCTGTAGGACCTTCATCAATCATTTTTTGCATTTCATAAAAAACAATTTTAGAAAGTGTGTCGACGAGGCCTGGGTTTGTTCCCCAATTAATTGTGAGGTCAAGTTTTGCAGAAGGGAACTGACGTGTGTTCAGACGTGCTCCCACACCATAAACGCCACCCATTTCTTCGCGCATATTTTCACGAAGTTTGATGTTGAAGGCTCTTGACAACATGGAGGTCTCCATCCGGTCATTTTCAGTCCAGTTGAAATCGGTTCTGAACAATATTGCAACAAGACTTTTGTATTCGGTGCCTGCATGTACTTTAGCATCCGTAATGCCTTCAGGAAATTTTGTTGTTCTGTCAATCCAGGTTGCACTTTCTTTTTCTGTTGGCAAACTGCCGAGATATTTTTCCAAAAGGGGTAAAACGACTGCATGATCAATGTTTCCGGTTAAAATGAAGGTGTAGTCTTTTGCGGAGGCAAAAAGTTTGTCATACATATCATAAATGACTTCCGCTTTCAAAGTTGCCATATTTTCTTCTGTAGGTATCAAAACCGCTCTTTTGCTGTTGCCCGAAGCGAGTTTGGAAAGTGTATCGGCAAATACCATCTGAGGATTGGATTTCATGAAGCGAAACTGATTTGCCATCTGGGATTTAAATGCCTCAAAAGCTTCGGGATCGCGGCGGGCGCCATCGAAGTACAGATAAATCAATTGCAGCATTGTTTCAAAATCTTTAGGACTGGCACTGCCTCTGAAGCCTTGTCTTACATCTTCAACAAAGGGTTGAACACTCACAATCTGTCCTGTAAGCTTTTTGCCAAGATCGACAATATTGAACTTTCCAATACCACTTACCGAAATTGACCGGGCAATATTGGATGCTGCAAAAGCCATCTCGTCATCAAAAATTGAAGTTCCTCCAGGGCCGAAAGCGGTAAGGAGAATTTCATCATTTTTGAAGTCTGTTGGTTTGATTATAACTTTGATGCCATTGGCAAGCATGTGCTCCTCAACACCAACCGCAACGATAGTGTTTTGACTTACAAATTTGCTTCCTTTTAGTGCTTTGTCAAGAAGCGGCTCATCTTTAAAGCTTTCAACATAGGCTTCAGTTTTTGCTGATTTTGTTTCTGCAATAATTCGCAAAACGGTTTCTTTTTCAGGTATATTAAGGCCTTCGCGATCAGGTGCGGTGATAACAATGACCATATTTTCATCTGTAATCCATTTGGAAGCCAAAGCGTTTATATCTTTTAATTCGATCATTTGAAGCAGCTCATTTGTCAGATTGAGTTGACTTTCCACACTTGGAATCGGTGCTTTATTCAGAAAATGATTTGTGTATTCGCGCACAAAACCAGCCGAATTTGTTTTGTCCTGTTCTTTTAATTGGCGCTCAAGCCTTGAAATAACCTCTGTTTTCTGTCTTTCAAATTCAGGTTGCGTAAAACCATGCTGCCTTACCCTTTCGTTTTCTGTGACAAGTGTTGCAATAGCGTTTTCTATTTGGTTTTCCTTCACTGCTGCTCTCGATGAATAAGCATCGACTGATCTGACCATAAAATTGCCATAAAATGTGAATGCATTTATAAAAGGTGACTCAGGTTTTCTGTTGAGTTCCTGAAGCCTGTTTATGATCATTCTGCTATAAATACTTTGCATGATTTGCATCCGGTAATCTTCAAGTGTCACCACGGGCATTTTAGCATGTTTGTAAGAAATCATCAGACTTGTTCCGGTGGCTTCTTTATCTTTCGCTATGGCTACAAGGGGTTCCTTGTTTTCCGGAACGCTGTAAACTGCTCTTTCTCTGGCATCTTTTGGATTTTGAATGTGTGAAAAATGCTGATGAATCTTCTTTTCTACCAACGCCACATCAATATCTCCAACAACAATTACTGCCTGAAGGTCTGGCCTGTACCAATCATTATAAAACCTGCGCAAAGTTTCATAAGATGCAGTGTCAATAACACCCAGAGTGCCTATTGGAAGTCTGTGAGCATACTGTGATCCATTGAGTGCAACAGGAAAATACTGCTTCAGCATTCTGTCATCTGCACCAAGCCCCAGGCGCCATTCTTCGCGGATAACACCCCTTTCTTTGTCAATTTCTTCTCCTTCAAAACTAATCTGATGCGCCCAGTCTTCAAGAACCATAAATCCGGAATCGACCAAACCTGGCCTGTCGGTTGGCAGCTGAAGCATATACACTGTTTCATCAAAACTGGTGTAGGCATTCAAATCCGGACCAAAACGAACTCCGGATCGTTCTAAAAAATTAACAAGTGCACTTTTCGAAAAATTGGCAGTACCGTTAAATGCCATATGCTCTGCAAAATGAGCAAGTCCTTGCTGGTCTTCATCTTCAAGAATTGAACCTGCATTGACAACTAGCCTCATTTCCATCCTTTTCTCAGGCATTTTATTATACCTTATGTAGTAGACGAGGCCATTTTCAAGTTTTCCGATTTTGACATTTGGGTCAACCGGAATAGGCTTGCTTAGGTCGGTTTGTGCGTTGATGCCAATAGCAGAGACTAGCCAAAGCACCACCAAAAATGTGATTTTTTGCATAGATTTAATTTTAGGGTTAATTTAATTTGGTTTTCAAAACAACAATATTGAATAATATAAAACGGTTTAAAGCAACCATTTTGGATAACAAATAAAATGCCTTGTAACAGGCTGTGAAAGCACTGAAATATTCAATTGATCAGAAGCTTCCGAAATATCACGCAGACTTCCGTCGCGAAATAGAATGTTTATGCGTGGTTGAAGCGGGTGATAGGCATGGTTGGAAGTAACTTCTTCAATAAAAAGGAGTTCCGCTTCTTCAGAAGAAATTTTCAGCTTTTCAGCTATTTTCATTTTGTATCGTTTTGTTATTTCCGGGTCAAATGCCTCGTTTGAAAGCTCAACTTTGAAAAGTCTTCTGTTAACGATTCCTCCACTGAGAAGAGAAAGGACTTTGTCAGGATGATTTTGCCATATCTTTAATGAAGTGAAAACATCAAAATCGTCGAGTTGTGTAAACATATCCATCGCTTTAGTTTCATTACAAAAATCATCAGATGACAGATCATTTTTAAGAAAATATGAAAGGGCAGGTGTAGCGGGAAGTTCATGTCCGGCAGCACTTAGCTGTTTTGCGCGTTTCAGGACAGCTGTCAGCATATATTCAGCCGAAAGCACGGTTTTGTGCAGATAAACCTGCCAGTACATCAAGCGGCGGGCAACCAGAAAGTTCTCCACAGAATAGATTCCTTTGGCTTCAATAACAAGATTGTCATCGGCCACGTCGAGCATGGTCAGCAATCTGTCGGCATTGATGGTGCCTTCAGCGACGCCTGTAAAAAAACTGTCGCGTTTGAGGTAATCCATTCTATCCATATCAAGCTGACTTGATACAAGTTGGCAAAGAAATTTTCGGGGGTATGTGCCTTCAAAAATCTGTATGGCTTTTTCCAGTTGATTGTCAAAAACTCCATTTAACAACCGCATGATGTGTGAAGAAAGTTGTTCATGTGTCATGCATTTCACGATGGTCTTTTCCAAAGTATGAGAATAGGGACCATGGCCGATGTCGTGCAGTAAAATGGCAATGGATGCCGCCTGCGCCTCATCTTCGGGAATTTGTTGCCCTTTTGATCTCAGAACGGCAATCGCTTGCTGCATCAGATGCATTGCGCCAAGACTGTGATGAAAGCGTGTGTGCAGAGCGCCTGCATAAACGAGATGTGTGAGTCCGAGCTGTTTTATTCTTCTTAATCGCTGAAAATAGGCATGTTCAATCAAATCAAAGTGAAGCGCATCGGGGATGGAGATGAAACCATAAACCGGATCGTTGAAGATTTTCTTTCTGTTTGAAGCCTGAGTGGACATAAAAAAGCTTAATTTTGTGTAGATGGCTTGATTGTTGACAATAAATCGATGAAAAAGCCATTATTAAGTGCAAATGTAAAACATATCGATGATACACATCTACCCTTAACAACAATCTGAAAATTAATTAAATGGAAAAAGTCAGAATTCTCTGGGCCGATGATGAAATTGATATGCTAAAGCCCCATATCATCTTTCTTGAACACAAAGGTTACGAAGTTGAAACCACCACCAATGGCGATGAAGCCCTTGATTTACTGAGGTCTAAACCTTTCGACATTATCTTTTTGGATGAAAATATGCCTGGTCTTTCGGGTATTGAAACGCTTGAACAGATGAAAAAAGAGTATCCCAACCTGCCTGTGGTAATGATTACCAAAAGTGAGGAGGAATCCATAATGGAAGATGCTATCGGCAGCAAAATTGCAGATTATCTTATCAAGCCTGTCAAACCCAATCAGATACTTCTTTCGCTGAAACGCAATCTGGAAAACCGCAAGCTTGTGAGTGAGAAAGCAACCATGAGCTATCAGCAGGATTTCAGAAATATTGGCATGGAACTAAGCAATCAGCTGAATCATCATGAATGGTTGGATGTGTATAAAAAGTTGGTTAGGTGGGAACTAGAGTTAGAACAGTCCAAAGATGATGGCATAATGCAGGTTTTACGGATGCAGCAGGATGAGGCTAACACAGTATTTTCCAGATACATTGAAAGAAATTATGTCAATTGGTTAAACAGCAGAACGGATGACAAGCCTGTTTTGTCGCATACTTTATTGCGCGATAAAGTATTGCCGCATCTCGATGCATCAGAAAAACCGGTTTTTTTATTGCTTATTGATAATTTACGCTATGATCAATGGAAGTCGATCCAGCCAATTATTGAGGAATTTTTCCGTGTTGAAAACGATGAACTGTATTACAGCATTCTTCCGACAACTACACAGTATGCACGCAATGCACTTTTTGCCGGTCTCATGCCTTCAGAAATTCGCAGGAAATATCCAAAATATTGGACTGATGAAGAGGATGAAGGAACCAAAAACCAATATGAATCGGAGCTTTTGGGCGAACAGCTCAAACGATATGGAAAGGATATAAGGTTCTCATATAACAAGATTTTAAATCTTAATGCCGGAAAAAAACTTGCTGAAACCATGTCGAATCTGATGGTAAACAAACTCAATGTGATTGTTTACAATTTCGTTGATATGCTTTCGCATGCCCGCACTGATATGGAAATGATCCGCGAACTGGCAGAAGATGAAGCCGCATACCGTTCATTGATGCTTTCATGGTTCAGACATTCATCGCTTTTTGATATCATGCGCTTTATTGCTTATAAAAAGTGTGATTTGATTATTACAACCGACCACGGTTCGGTTTATGTCAAAGATCCTGTGAAGATTCTGGGCGACCGCACAGTGAACACAAATCTTCGCTATAAATATGGCAAAAGTCTCAAGTACAATGCAAAAGAAGTGTTTGAGGTAAAGGATCCGGAAGATATTTATCTGCCAAGAATCAATGTAAGTACGGCTTATGTTTTTGCCAGAGCCAACGACTTTTTTGCCTATCCGAATAATTATAACTATTACGTTAACTACTACCGGAATACTTTCCAGCATGGCGGCATCTCCATGCAGGAAATGCTGGTGCCGGTGATTTATCTGAAATCTAAATGAAAATAGTTTTTGAAGTTGCTCATTTAGATCAACTTGACAAAGTTGCAAAAACATTGGCTGCTGTTGCTGCAGAAGCCAATGTTTTTGCTTTTTATGGCCCTATGGGTGCCGGTAAAACTACGTTGATAAAGCAATTTTGCAGAAGGCTCAACGTAACCGACGAAGTAAACAGTCCGACATTTTCGATCGTAAACGAATATTTGACTACAAAGGATGAATCAGTTTATCATTTCGATTTTTATCGCATCAACAAACTCGAAGAGGCCTATGATATTGGCTACGAAAACTACTTTTACAGTCAATGGCTTTGCTTGATTGAATGGCCTGAAAAAATTGAGCAACTTTTACCTGAAAAATACGTAAAAGTTCAAATTGCTGTAGAACCTTATTCAGAAATGCGTACAATTGACATTGAGGTGATCGGGGCAAACTGAACAAAATGAATATGAGCGAAGGAAAACCAAAAATCAGCTTTTCGACTACTCCAGGATTGCTTCCAAAAGAGGAAATGCTGGAAACAGCCATCAGATCATCAAAAATGACGGTTGGTATACCAAGGGAAATTTCTGCCAACGAAAGCAGAATCGGTCTGATACCTGAGGCTGTAAAATTGCTTGTCAACAATGGTCATCGCATACTTTTTGAGGAGAGGGCAGGGGAGAAAGCGCATTTTTCTGATCACGAATACGCTGAAGCAGGAGCTGAAATTAAACAAGACCGGGAAAGCGTGTTTGGTGCAGATGTCGTGATAAAAATCGCACCACCGATAAGGGAAGAAATTGACATGCTTGAAAAGAGAAAGTGTGTAATGTCGGTGCTTCAATTACCTACCCGCACAAAAGATTACATTCAGCATTTAATGGCTAAAAAGATTAATGCCATTGCATTTGAGCATATTCAGGATAAGACAGGCGCGCTGCCACTCGTACGTTCGATGAGTGAAATTATCGGCAATGCCACCATGCTTATTGCAGCTGAATATTTGTGTCATCCGCAGTATGGAAAAGGTATTATGCTTGGTGGCTTTCCTGGTGTTGCACCAGTGGAAGTTGTGATCATAGGATCAGGAACTGTTGCAGAATATGCTTCACGTGTAGCTTTGGGGATGGGGGCTTTTGTGAAGGTTTTTGATAACTCAATGTATAAGCTTCGTTCGTTGCAAAATAATGTCGGTACAAGACTTTATACTTCAATCATGCACCCGCATCTTATTGGTAAAGCGCTTGAAACAGCGGATGTTGTGATTGCAGCAAAACACTCACCAACAGGCGTTTCTCCATGTTTTATCCCTGAAGACATGGTTAGAAAAATGAAAGCAGGTTCGGTAATTATCGATGTAAGTATTGATCAGGGTGGTTGTTTTGAAACATCACGGCCTACAAATCACCAAAATCCCGTTTACCAGGTTCATGGTGTGACACACTATTGTGTTCCAAACATTGCTTCAAAAGTACCTCAGACAGCTTCAACATCGTTCAGTAATTTTTTTGCACCATTGCTGATTGAAATTGCTGAAAGCGGTGGAGTCGACAATGCCTTAAAGGTCAACAGGTCGTTTTCGCGCGGCGCCTACATCTTTAATGGGGTGCTTACAAATCAACAAATCAGCAAGTTATACGACATTCCTTTTCAACATCTTGATTTGTTATTGGCTGCATTTTATTAGCAGGAAAAAACTTTTGATGCTAAAAGCGTGCTCTTTTCTACAAGATTATTGCTCCTGAAGAATGTTTCCAACAAACTTCTTGATATCATAAGTTTGATTAAAAACTTTGTAAAGCTCAGTCATAAGCGGATAATTCTTTTCAGGCTGACAACATTCTGACAAAAGCTGGTAGAAAACATTTACGGCAATGCGGCCTTCGAGCACAACTTTGTCGGAAATGCCTTGTGTGAAAAAACCTTTTCCGATGAGCAAACCCAAAGTGCGGTTGCGACTCAGGTCATTTAATGCAGTAAGCGAAAAATCGCCAAAACCGCAATAGTTGAAAATGGTTTCTTCTCTGCCCCCAAAATGTTTCATCAGGCTGCGCATTTCATTGATTGATTTTGAAAGTACGAGCGAACGAAGGTTGGGCGAATCAAAGTTTGCATCAACGATACCTATAATAATGGCGTAAATATTTTTAAGAATGCTGGCGTACTCAACACCTTTTACATCGGTACTGAAATCAAGGTAGATAGAGGTGTGGTCGAATAATTCTCTGAAGAATGCAAAACACCGGTCATCTTCGGAAGCAATTGTGAAAGCCGTTGGTTGCCTGTTGATGATTTCACGGGCAAAAGAGGGGCCTTTCATTGCGGCAACGGGATTAGGAATAACACTTTTTATGGCATCAGGAATGAGTTGGCTTTCATTGCCAAAACCCTTGGCCAGGTTTACAATGAGAGTATCTGCATTGATAAATCCGCGATTGGTTTTCAGATATTCAACCACGGCTACTGAAGGCAAAGCAAGAAATATTATGTCGGCTTCAAGGAGCAAATTCTTGTCATTACTAGCTTTTAACAAGGGATGGAGCTGAAAATTGGGAAAATAACTGCTGTTAATATGCAGAATGTTCACGGCGTCTATAACATCCTGCTCAATGGAAAGAAGGCAAACTTTATTATCTTCATCAGAGGCCAGGATATTGCCTAAAGAGGTTGCAATGGCACCACTTCCAATGAAAATTACTGATGTTTGGTTTTTTAGTTTCATTTTTTAGTTTCCCTTAATTTTTACGCAAAGAATGTGCGAAATTAAGCTTTTTTGATTGGATCTTAAATTGGTTCTTCTGTACAACATTTTAGTTTCAAAATTGGCAAGCCGAGAAATACATCAAACAGCCTGATGCATCTGCCACGATGATAAGCATTAAGTCATTACTTTTGCAATCTTTAACAGTAATATTTTGGGACAGATTAAAGAGCAAACAATAAAAGGTTCAGTATTTTCCTATTTTGGAGTGCTGCTCGGATTTGCTATTTCAGGTTTGCTGCTGCCAAAATTATTCACCACGGGTGAAAACGGGCTGATTAAACTGTTGATCGCCTACTCCAGCATGTTTGCACAGTTTGCAACACTTGGATTCACTTATGCCACCGGCAGGTTGTTTTCTTATTTTAGAGACGAAAAGACAAATCATCACGGTTTTTTTGGGCTGACGATGCTCGTGATGGTCGCCGGATTTATTGTTTCTATCATTTCGTTTTACTTTCTGAAAGATTTTATCCTGAACGACAGCAAAGACGGTTCTGAACTTTTGTCGGAATATTTAATTTTTCTTGTACCACTGATTTTCTTCACGTTGCTGTATCTGATGCTTGACAGCTATTTCAAAATGTTGTTTCAAACAGTTATAGGTACTTTTGTCAAAGAATTCCTGTTGCGAATCCTTATCCTTGCCTCGATCCTGCTTTTCTATCTTGAGGTGATCAATTTCAGGGAATTTATCATTGCATATATTATTGCAAACAGTCTTCCGGGATTGATTTTGTTGGTTGCGGTGCTCATTTCCGGAAAAGTGAACTGGAAGCCTGACTTCACTTTTATTAAGCCGGATTTGGCTCGGTCTCTGTCAAGTATGAGCTTTTATGGCATCATGATTGGTTTTTCCGGGATTATGATTCTGAATATCGACAGCATTATGATCAGCAAGATGGTAGGCATAGAAGCAACTGGAATTTATGCAATCACATACTTTTTTGGCACATTGATTATCATTCCATCTCGCTCATTGCGCAAAATTGCAGGCACTGTTTTAGCCGAAGCCTGGCGGAAAAATGATTTGGAAACCGTCGCTTCCGTCTATCGAAAAAGCAGTATCAATCAGCTTATCATTGGTATTTTGATCTTTATTGGACTTTGGGGAAATATTCACAATGTGTTTGAAATTCTTCCGGCAGTGTATAAGGCAGGCATGTGGGTGATTTTCTTTGTAGCGCTGACAAATCTGATTGAGATGACTTCCGGAGTGAGTGAAATCATGATTCAGACTTCAAAAAATTACCGTTATGGAGCATTTCTTTTCGCGGTTTTTCTGTTGCTCGTTTTAGTCTTCAATTTCATTTTCATAAAAAGCATGGGCCTTGTGGGTGCTGCTGTTGCAAACACCGTATCCTATATCATATACAACATTATGCGTTATGTCTACATCTACCGGAATTATGGTATGCAGCCTTTCAGTTTTAAGCATGTTTATGCAGTTTTGGCTGGAATATTTGTTTACGGTATTTCGCTGCTTGTGCCGGTATTCGGACATTACATTCCGGATATAGCAGTCAGAAGCACTTTGATGGTCGTTGTTTATGGATTTATCGTTTATAAACTGAATTTATCAGAAGACATCAACCAAAGTGCTGACCAATTGATTCGTCGTCTGACAGGAGATCGAAAACGGAAGTGATACCGATTGCCAGTAGTTTGAAAATTAAAAAACAATTTCTAACTTTCGACTGTAGCAATATAGTTAATAAAGGAAATTGAATTCAAGGATGAATTTGTATTCGAATTTTTCGATGATGTGAGTTGGGAGTATATATTTCGGTGCGCTGCACCTTTCCCGGTTTTCAATCGGCTTTTTGATACAAATATTTCGCGGCTCTGCCGCTACCTTTCATGAATGAAGAAGAAGGTGCAGCGCACCGGTTATATTTAGTGTGCCGGGCATGTAGTAAACCTAAAGGGTGCGAGGGTTAACCCACAAGTCCCAAGGGAGCCCTGATGACGGGAATTCCATAGTCGAAGGCAAGGGTGTCACGAGCGATTGTGAATCTGAAGG